>CESU01026982.1_pt1 | contig 16001 bp, 16 predicted proteins | sample 531141 | NCBI WGS metagenome assembly CESU01 (sample SAMEA2621401, study PRJEB7988) | marine metagenome | isolation source: saline water (ENVO:00002010), including
AGAACAAGAATTGTTGGCCCTTCCTGTTGGGCCTGACCCGGCTGTGTTTTCACCAAACGACAAAAAATAATCAGCGGGCATCTGGAGCGAGGAAGTCCTCGACGAGGTGGGCTGTTTGGTCTCGCATTTCATGCAACTGACCGAGCCAGTCGCTGGCCCTGTCGATGCACAACTGCTTCATTTCGCCAGCAAGGATTTTTCCAGCACGGTAGTCAGAATTCAATTCTGCGAGGTAAGCATCGTCTTCTTCGAAGAAGTACATCATGTATTGATACGCAACATCGATGTCAGGGTTACCACCGATTCGGCGGTGCTCTTCGACGGTGGCTTGGCCGCCTGAAAAGGCGCGCTTAATCTTCTTCTCCACCGTTGGCAAATCATCGCGCAAAAACAACGTCGTCTTCGGTTGGCTGCTGCTCATTTTATCGCCGGTCATGCCGACAGCAAAGTGGTGGTATGTCGATGAAGGAGCGAGCAAACCCATGCCACCAAGTTGACGTTCATATTGAAGCAATTTCATTCGGATGGTGTTTTTGTCGCGCTTGGTAGCACTCATCACGTTTACAGTCCCTTGCTTAGGGTTGGATTGAATGTCCGAGAATCCTAACTCAGTGAGGCATTTTACAATGCCAGTGAACACCTGATTCAATTTTTCTTTGTCCATGCGCCCGTTTGGAAGTTGGCCCAAGACCGTGGCGTTTTCTTCATGAACAGAGAGCGTGATTGTAACGCCTGCATTCTTACCATCATTGACGTTGAACCAGTTGGTTTTGGATGCCAGGCCACGGGTGAGTCGAAGGTGAGGATCTTGGTCGACACCTACCGGTACGACAATCGGCCGCAGACCACCGTATTCTTCAGTTTGCGGATGTAAGATATCACCCACTTGGACCATTGGGGCTTGGACGTGAGCGAGGTTTGTTTCGCCAGTAAAACCGTAAATGGCTTCAAATTCATTCAAGTTTGTGCGTTTTCCGAGTTGGAATCCAAGCCGTTGAACAGCAGGTCTTGAGGATTGGAAGTAGACGTTTGTCTTCTCGACATCCAAGCCGAGCGCTGCGTAATGAGCCACATATTCCCGCAGTGCAATTTCACGCCCTTTTTGCAGTGAAACGCCTCGAGTTGCTTGGCTTTCCAAATCCGCAACGGCAATGGTGACATCGCCGCCTTGCTCTTGGAACCATTTGACCTGGTCGATGACCATCGAGTGACCCATGTGCATTTGCCCGCTTGGCATTAATCCTGTAAGGACCCCAAAGCCGTCGCCTCTGCGCTTAGCGTCGAGGATTTGATCGAAATCACGATGGGCGAAAACAATCCCACGCCGATGCAAGCGAGAAGGATTCTCCAGCGATATATTGTCCATTGAGGACAAACCGAACTGGTCAATGATGCGATCGTAATCGGTGGATTGGGCGCTGCCCCACGGATCGATGACGACGTCTTCACCTGCCATTTTTCCACCTCGGATGCGTGTTGCTCACGCCTTCCTTGCATCAAGGCTTCGCCCTGCACGATGGGTATCACTCGCTTTTTGGAGGGCTTGATGGTTGGGCGTCTTGGCCTTTTGCCAAAGGACCTAAGCCTTCTTTCTTGAGCACCAGAAGCATACCAATCACGGTGCTGATGGCCACACCAGCGGCCACATAGCGCAACCAGCCTGCTTCGCTGAGCCCTTCCCGTGGTTCAACCAGCCAAGTAAACACAAGATGATCATCATCGACAAAACGCTTGGACCATTTGAACAGGTCGTGCGTTTCATGCGCTGCTATGGTTACGGCCGCCGAGTGGTTGTTGAAGAACTCAGTCCGGCCAACGACATCGTGACTGGAAGAACCGTTGTATCTAATCTCGACTTGGTGGCCGTTGACAACCGAAAGGTGCAGGTGTTCCCCTTCTGCTTGAGCGTAGCCCTCGGTCGTTTTGCGAACACCAGTGATGTCGGCCAAGGGTCCACTTGGGCCTTCAATTGATTCCACATTGGCGCCGTCGAGGTCGAGGACCCAAGTGATGGGGACGTTCCAGGCCTCTGGATTCATTGCAGAGCATTCTTCGGTCACCAAGGATTCGAAAATCAAGACCGTTTGTTCACCCTCTGTTTGGGTGTCGTGGGTGAATTCGTAACAATCGTTGACCGTCCAATACGACCAAGCTTCCCCCCACGTGGTGAGCCAGACATTGGGTACTTCCGCAAGATAGGCACTGATGTCACGGTCGTGGCGAATTGTTGCGTCATTGACTCGGCCGACCCAATAGAGGTTGACTAAGCCGCCTTCTTCGACCGCTGTTTGAACCTCTTCAAGTGAACCAATCAGTTGTTCCATCGAACCGCCGCGCCGCCCGAGGTTGTACCAATCCCATTTGTCGGTCGGCGTGTTGTTGGCATCGTGCCATGCCGACACGCTCAGACCGGTGTTGTCGCCGTGAACAACGAATCCCTGCTCGGCCACGGTTGTGTGTTGGGCCATTGTAAGTCCGCCAGGGGTGTAAGTGGAAATCGGAACGTCGCCCCATGAACTGGCCGCGACCCGTTGTTCAATGTAGGTTCGACATTCAGTAGCGACCGCTCCTGGGTCGGTTTGCCATGACAAGCCAGGTATACCGTAGCAGCCGAACTCATCGCCTGCGTCGAGGCGATCTTGAGCCAAGGTGGTTGTTAACCAGCCATCCTCTTGCCATGCAGATTCTGCAAGGGCCACCGGGCTCCATGCCACACTGCACAAGCACACCAGAATGCTCAACGTAAGGCAGCGCTGCGGGAGCGTTGCTTTGACTTCCGCCATGGATTCGGCTCATGCCCGAATGCTTTGATTCTTCGCACCCCTCTGGGCTTCAAAAATCAGTGAACAAAAGGGGTGAAACCGACCTATGTTGGCGGCAAGCCATAAAGCAAAACAGAGAACCGAAGGCTCATGGACACAAAAGAATCCTTGGCTTCAGCATGGTCCTCCTTGGAGAGTCACTGGCTTATTCCAACAACAGGTACGGCCTTACCCAAGGTTCCCGGTTACAGCGTGCTAAGGTGGACGCTGTCACCGCTTTTGCGCCCGATCGTCAACATCAAAATTATCGGCGCCAACCACATCCCAAGGAAAGGCGCAGTCATCCTCGCAGCAAACCACCTATCGCACGTCGATCCAATTATGGTCATCGCCTCGGCCCGCCGGCCGGTGCGCTACCTTGCCAAAGACGGTCACTTCAGAAACAAAGCCTTAGCAGCAGTTATGCGAATCACAGGACAAATCGAAACGAAGCGCGATGAAGGCGGCAGCCAAGCGCTTTCAAGCGCAGCAGATGTCCTCGCATCCAAAGGAACGCTCGGGATTTTCCCCGAAGGTACGCGCTCTAAGCGAACGGAACCACCCTTCCTCCTTCCTGGCAAAACTGGCGTGGCCCGAATCGCCGCATCCTATCCGGATACGGTCGTTGTTCCAATGGCGCTGATCGGCACTCGAAAGATGATGGAGGCAAATAAGGACAAGTTTCCAAAGTTGTGGAAAAGGGTCACCATGAACGTTGGCAAGGGCGTCACATGGTTGGAGTGGCTCGGTCACGAACAGGGTGGTGCGATGAACGCTGAGCAATTGAGCAAACTATTGACGCTCGAGGAACATGAAGTTCGAACGGCGCTTGCAGGATTGTACAGGAAATTCACAGACCAGTTGATGGCGAGCATGAAAGCATTAGGTGCCCCGTGAGTTGGAAGTTTAAGTACAGTCAAAGAGTATGCTTGGGTGAAACCTATAGCGACTCCAATTGGCCGATTCAATGTTCTTAAAGGCGCATGCCAGAAACAAATTGCGGCTGAACTTCGTGGCTTGGATTTGCTCATTGAACAAGTCAACAAATCGAATGTATGGGAAATTCGAACCGACGCCCACACCCCTTTCCTCGTTTCGACCGATGGCGCACCCGGCATTCTTGTCAACATCTTCGAATCAATGAAATCCCGAATCTTAGGCGGCAACCCTCACCTCTCGATCATGATGGCTCAAAAAGAAGTCTGCGTGCTGCGAAGCAAATCTGATGTGATGACGCCATCGACAGACAGCATGGTCAGTTTGGTGCTGCTTGGCGATATGGGGTGGCCGCTTGCACATACGCCTTCCACCTTGAGTTCCAAGGCGTTTTCAGGATTGGAAAATTCCGAACAATGGCTGGAACGTGACATGCAAATAAATGACCTTGACCATCGAGAAATTGAATTTGCAGTGGATTGCTATCAAGCAGGCCAACACATGAACGCCATCGCCATCATTGCAGAGATCGGACGGCGCTGGTATGTATGCCGCAACTGGGAACTGGAGCATATCCACCCAATTTTAGGCGAGCTTCTCGTTCAATTTGAACCCGCTCACATTGAGCGATACCTCGAAGCACCTCAATGCTCCGAGGATGATTTGTTCATCGTACTTTGAGGCTGGCGACTCAAGAACCCTCAAGTGCCTCCGTTCCAACGAAGGTGTGGTGAGTCCATGCAAGAGTACCATGAACTGATTCAAAGAATCCTTGATGAAGGGGAACAAAAGGGCGACAGAACAGGCACTGGAACCCTTTCCGTGTTCGGTCATCAAATGCGATTTGACCTCGCCAAGGGCTTTCCGATGGTGACGACAAAGAAGGTCCACCTGCGCTCAATTGTTCATGAATTGTTGTGGTTTTTGAAAGGCGACACAAACGTTGCTTACCTGCAAGAGAACGGCGTTCGCATCTGGAATGAATGGGCGGATGAAAACGGAGACCTCGGACCAGTCTATGGGAAGCAATGGCGCCGTTGGGAAGCCAAAGACGGTCGCATCATCGATCAGGTGGAGCAAGCCATTGACATGATCAAGAACAACCCAAACAGCCGCCGGATCATTGTATCTGCATGGAATGTAGGGGAACTTGATGAAATGGCATTGATGCCTTGTCACGCCTTTTTCCAATTTCATGTTGCCAATGGGAAACTCAATTGCCAACTCTATCAGCGCTCAGCCGATGTGTTCCTGGGCGTTCCGTTCAACATTGCTTCTTACGCCTTATTGACCCACATGATGGCACAGGTCTGTGGGCTTGAAGCCGGGGCATTTGTCCACACTTTTGGCGATGCTCATCTTTACAGCAACCACCTGGACCAAGCCAACTTGCAACTGAGCAGGGAGCCAATGCCCCTGCCTCAACTCAAGTTGAATCCGGAAATCACCAGCATTGATGACTTCACATACGAGGACATTGAAGTTGTAGGCTATGAGCACCATCCGCATATTTCTGCTCCAATTGCCATTTGAGGTGTTGCCATGTTCACAATGATTTTTGCATGCGATATGAAAGGCGCTATCGGCAAAGACGGCGATCTGCCGTGGCGCCAATCAAGTGATTTGCAGCACTTCAAGCGCATCACCATGTCGAAAACCATTGTCATGGGCCGAAAGACATGGGACAGCCTTCCCAAGGCTTTGCCTGGCAGGCGCAACATCGTGATGTCCCGTACCCCTCGCGATGACGCCGAAGTGCTCGATTTTGATGCAATTTTAGCGCTTGGCGAAGATGAGGAAATCATGGTCATCGGTGGTGGTGAAATTTACGCCTTGTTTATGGAACACGCCAAGGAGATTCACAAGACCATCATCCACACCGTTGTGGAGGATGCTGATACCTTTGGCCCTTCGATGGAGGATGAGGGCTTCCATCTGATTGGGGAGCGTCATGTTGCCGCAGGTCCTCGAGACCAACACGACATGACATTCCAGCATTGGATTCGCTGATCATTCATCAGGCGTGTATTCGGTTACTCGAAGGCCCAATCGACCTTGGCGGCTCGGTCGTTGCATGATTGTGGCGTACTTTGCCTCGAACGCTGCTTTCAAGTCGACTTCCATAGCAATGGCGTGTCCCATCATCAAAAGAAGAACATCTGCCATTTCTTCCGCACAATCGGCCAGGGGTTTGCCTTTGGTGACAGCTGCTGCGAATTCTCCGAGTTCTTCCACGGTAAGTGCGATTCTATAGCCCATATCGTGTCCATTATTGGCCTCAAAATCATGCTTGTGATGAAAGGCTGCGACCTTTTTCATCATCTCATCCCATTCGTGTTCTGGCTCGTGCGCCATCCACTGCTCTACGTTTTTTCCTTCCATGATGGAGTCAAAGGAAGGCGGATTTTGAACTTGTGTGTCACCTGGGCTCGAGAAGCACCGGTCCTTGCATCACTCGATGTTGGCCCGTGCGTCCTGAATCAGACGAACAATTTCCACCCTCAAGTCTGAAGGTTCTATGACCTTGCCAAACGAGGAAAAGACAAGTTTGTCAGGGCCCTTGGTTTCCATTAGAATACCTCGAGAATCAAGATCCAAGAGTTTGACGCTTTCGGGCTTGAACGAATGTGCCCCTTCGCATAGGGTGATCATTGAATCTTCATGGTCTTCGTTCATGTGTTCGATGGATGAGTCTTTGATGGCTTCAAAACCTACATTCGAATCATCAATCATCTCCGAGGCTTCAATCCAACAAATCCGTCCGAATCCTGCGATGTACCTTACCTTAGCAATGCTGTCCAACTTCCAGAAAGAGAAGTTGTGGACATTGAGGTATTGTTCAGCATTGGGTACGCGTTCTGCGTACCGGGCGAGGAGTATTTTTTCTTCACGCTCGCTAATTAGGTGGCACTCTTCCAAGTATTTTTTTGAGAAAAGATCTGCTTTTCGAGGTGAAACAATTCGCTTCATACGTCCAGCGAGGCTTGCACGCCAATTGGTTTGTGGGTCATCTTCTGTGCTCGGATGACTGATGAATAAATTCATCTTGTCTGAACTCAAGAGGTTCTTGGTGTGGGCGGCAATTTCTGCAATCAAAACATATGGTTTCCCATCGGTGTCCACCGCAAATGGAACGATCGATCCTATTGGAAATCCTTCCAAACCCTCAGTTTGTGAAATGGTGGACAAGGTCCCATAATGCACTTCTTGAAGCCATTGATGGACATCTGCGGCTGGGTCACTTTTCTTTCGAGCTATTTTTTCAGCTGCCTTATTCGATGCTTCTTCGTTTTCACTCATGCTCAATCCTCCTTTTCTTGTTCAGTCTTCATCAATTCAAGGGTCGAAACGAGCCACTCGTCAGCCTCGTCCTCATAATCGACGTCACATTCTGCACGCTCAAAGGTGCGCAGGCCGCCTTTCTGTTCCAGTAAACTATCCCATTCACGAGCGGATTCACAAAACATTTCAAACGCCGTATCGCCGATCCCCAATACAGCGAAATGTGTGCCACTTAAAGCATCATTAGACACTTCTGAAATCATGTCATACATCTCTTGGGCGTTGTCGGGTTGTTCCCCATCGCCCCATGTGCTGGTGCAGATGATCACGAACTTGTTTTGAGAGAATTCTTCAACTGATATTTCGTCTAAGCCCGCTACTTTGTTTTCGAACCCATACGCAGTGGCCAAGGCTCCGGCATCAGACGCCAAGAGTTCTGCATTTCCCGTTTGTGAACCGTAATAAATTCCTATTTGATTTTCTTTTTCTATCATTTTTCTTCCTCCGTATCTTGTATTTCATCCTCAATTACAATCCGCAATGGTTGCGTATCTGTACTCGGGACTATGTGGCTACTTACACCAAACACCATTGCTATATTCTCGATGGTCAAGACCTCTTGAGGCGTTCCATCGGAGATGATTCTACCATCGTGCAACAAGAGAATACGATCAGCAAAACGCGCTGCGATGTTGATGTCATGAATCGCAATCAAAGCGGATTTCGCATGGCTTCTGGAGATTATTTGAGAAATATTCTTCATTGTGGTGATTTGATTTTTCAAGTCTAAATCGCTCGTAGGCTCGTCCATGAGCAAGAGATTGGAGTCTTGTGCCACTGCCTTTGCGACAATCACGCGTTGTCGTTCTCCACCTGAGAGTTGGTCGAACCTCCTGAACGCAAATTCTTCAAGCGACAAAAAGCGAATGGTTTCGCTCACAATTTTTTGGTCCCTTGGACTCACTCGCCAACTGATGTGTGGTCTTCGCCCAAGCAAAACGACATCGAAAACATCGATCGAAAAACTTGTCCTTACCGTTTGGGGTACATAGGACACGCGTCTGGAAAGTTCCATGATACTCAACGATGTGAGGTCCGAAGAGCAGACCTGCACCGTTCCTGAATCCATCTTCAAGATGCGATTGATGCACTTGATGAGCGTTGATTTACCCGCGCCGTTCACGCCCAGAATGGCAACCACTTCATTGGATTCAATGTTGAAACTTATTCCTTTCAGCACCTCATTTCGTCCCCAATTGAAGTTTAAATCCTTAACAGCCAGAAGTTCAGTCATGATCTCCCTCCTGGCTTTTTTAGAAGTAAATAGAGGAAAAAGGGCCCCCCAATCACTGACAACATGATGCCCACAGGAATCACAATTGGAGCGAATAAGGTTCGGCCAACGGTATCAGCAAAGAGCATGAGCATGCTGCCTAACACCGCAGAGCAGGGAATGAGTTTACGAAAATCAGTTCCGACAAACAATCGACTCATGTGAGGTGCAGCGAGGCCTACAAAGCCAATCAGTCCAGTAAAGGCGATTACGATGGATGTCATCAACGCTGAAAGGACAAGGATGTTTTTTCGGGTCCGAACAGGATCAACGCCTGTTGAAATTGCAAAATCATCACCGCCCATCGATAACGCATTGAGGTCCCAAGACCATTTCAAAGCCGTTGGCATCAGGATAATCAGACTCATGCTGACAAAGACAGCGTTCTCAATTGTGGGGCGCGAAAGACTACCAAAGGACCAGTGAGCCAAAGCGGAAAGTTGGGCATCTGTGGCAAAATATTGCAGCGTAGAAACAATTGCTCCAGAAATAAACGTGATGGCAATCCCCACCAAGATGTAAGATTCGGCAGAAATCGAACTGTATCTGCCAAGTTGAATGATGATGAACACCACAATCAATGAAAACAAAAAGGCGTTTGCCACAATGGTAAGATCGTGGTTGTCGACAACTGACCAACCGACCACGATGGCCAACGCAGCACCCAGTGCAGCGCCAGAGGCAACGCCCATCGTCAAGGGTGAAACCAGTGGGTTGCCAAGCGCACCTTGCATCAACGCACCTGCGGTGGCTAAGGCTGCACCGCCGACAATCGCCATCAAAACACGTGGGAAACGGAGTTCCCAGATGATGGCAGACTGGAGTTCAGTCCCCTCGTCCAAACCGAGAATGATTTTCAAAGTCGTCCAGAAGCCAAGGTTACTGGAAGAACCCGTCCCCATCGAATAGATCGCAAACAAAAAGGTGACCAAACTGATCATGAAAATCATCAACGCATGTTGCTTTGACTTTCGTGTGTGCTGAAAAGAGAGGTCGTCCAAAGGTATCACTCCGAATCAATGGTGCAGGTGAAGGTGCCAACTTTGGTTTGTTGATGGTATGATTCGAAGTAATCCACAAGGTAAGCTTCTGTATCGAGGTCGCTAAACAAATCAGGATGGAGGTATTGAGCAAGGGTTGGTAAGCCAAAAATCATCATTGGACCTGCAAATTCACCCGACAGAATGAGCATGCGATCATCCATCACCGCTTGCACTTCATCGAAACCTGGACGGTTGGCAATGAATTCCATGTGTGTTTGACACTTGTCTGCATCATCGTAGTTGTTGAAACCGATGTCAAATGTGATTCCATCAAACATAAGCACGTCTGGATTGACATCGAGAATGGCTTCCATATCGACGTGGGTGGTGTGGCCGGGAAGGTCGGCAAACACATTGACTCCACCAGCCTTCTGGATGAGGTCAGTCCACTGTGACGTACCCGTGAGGACAACTGGGTCCCTCGTCAAGGAGGCGTGATGCTCCATCACGACATTCGGCCGCTCAGATTCGTTGAGGCCTGAGATTCGGTTTTGCACTTCCAATTCGATCGCATCAAATTCGTCGAATATGTCCTGTGCTTTGTCTTCCTTTCCGAACAACGTGGCCAAGACGTTGATTTCTTGCCTCAGGTAATCATACTTGTAAAAGTCAAGGGCAAGGACATCGATACCAACGGGTTCTAATTTTTCCCGTATGGCGTTTGTATCGACCATGCCATTGGTTGCAAAGACAATGTAGACATCTGGATTGGCGTCCAAGAGTGCTTCAAAGTCGATTTCTGAATGCGCAGATTGTTGAATCATCGGTGTGTCGGTAAATTCAGGCCAAAACATTTCATCGTAGAAGTCGCCAGAAACGCCAGTTACAACTGATAAATCAACTTCTAACATTCGCAAGACGCTCGCAGCGTAGGTGTTGGTGATTGCCACCCGCTCTGGAGGCGCATCATAGCCATGCTTCACCCCGTTCGAATCCGTAACTTGAATCAAGCGACCCTCAATGTCTTGTTCAGAGTCAATCGAAGAGACATACCAAACGCCTACGGAGAACAGCAGCAATACAGCAACCTGGAAAACGGCAATGTTTCGTGATTCAACCATGATACCAACCCCTCAATCTTTAATCGTAGAAGACATCATCCAGATGAAAACACCAATCAAGCTGATGATGAAAACAATGGAGGGGAAGGTGACCCCATCTGGTTCTAGTTCTTCCTCAACGGTGACAAACACGGAATCCGAGGCGTCGGAAACCTTTCCGTTTTCGAGTCCGACTTGAACTCGAATTCGATTCCTTCCCGGATCTAAATCGTCAAGAACACACGATGAAGAGGTTCCATTGTAGACTTCATTCGTTTCACCTTGTGCATTTTCAACGCTGACAGCATACCATGCAGCCTTGTCATTCGCCGCCCAAGAAAGCGTCACCGCCTCACCTTCAACTGCCATTGTGGACGAGAGAATGGCCACTGGAGGAATCGCTATTTGGAACACATTGAGTTCCAGTTCGGTTGCTTCTGTTTGGAAACCATTTGGCATACGAGCAACGAGGGTGTAAACGTAATCGCCATCAGACTGATCAACAAATTCGAATGAAGTTTCGCTTCCATCATACACGACGGAGCCGTCGGTGGCAGAGAGAACATAGGAGGATGCTCCTTGGAATTCAGCCCATTCCACCGTGTAATCCGTTGTGGAAATCTCTGCTGTTTCGGTGATAAATTGCGGGGTTGTAGGTACGTCAAAGGATGTTAATTCGTAAACCACTTGCTCGGAATGCGAGCCAGGGAGTCGATCGATTTTCTTGACAAAGTTTCGAACCGTTTCGTTATACCATAATTCCCAAGAGACAACATTGTCGTTCAAGTCAAGGATTGAGTAGTGAGTTGTTTGGAAGGTCCCTGCGGGCGTTGTTATTTCAGCAAGGCTTTGTGTGACCCTGTTCATTGTGTCATCGTAGCCGTTGGGGTGCCCTGGAACACCAATCACATTGGTTCGGTTGAAATGAAGGTCACATTCCTCATAATCTGAGAAAAGGTTTGTTGGATTTGATGCCTCGGATGAGGAAAAGTTCCAACCGAGTTGCCCTTCCATGAAGTAAGAAGATTCGAGAGGAGCGTCGCGCCAATAGGTCTGGATTGGAAGCAAGTTTGTGGTGTCATACCAACGGTATGATTTTTCTCCTGCGAGTGCATATTCATCCTTATGCCGGGTCTTGAATACAGTTTGCTCTGCTCCGAAGGCATCGAGGAGCGTTTCTTTTTCCAAAGCCGTGATGGAGACATTATGCACCCCGTTATCGGACGTTGGTGTGTATGCTACTTGGTAATCCCAGGACATTCCTACCGACCATAGATCCTCACTGACTTCGTTTCCAAGAACAATCAAAAGCAGAAGATCTGGGCTAGCAGTAGAGCCATTTATGTTAAAGGAAACAAGTTTGAAATCATAACTGCCCTGAGATTCGGGTGTAAATTCGTAGTAGGTATTTACCCCGGTGTAGAGCAAATCATCGTCAAGATAGAGGTGATAGGAATTGGTGAAATTGCCTGCAACCCATTCGATAAGATGGGGTTCGATGGAAATGGTTTGTTCTGAATTGCTGAAGTACGCAGGACCTGGTAGAAGGAGTTCCACATTGGAAGAAAGGTTGATCCATACCTCACCGTAAGTCATTGTAAAATTATAATCCGGAATGGTTGGTTGATTGTTTTTGGTGAAGGTGAGGGTTTGATTTGAACCGACGGGTAAATGTTGCAACAAGAAGAAACCATCGTCATTGGTCACACATTCTGTGACGCCGTTGCTCACCTTGGTACCGACAAGAGGTTGGCCACCGAGGTGGGTGAGGAAGCCGTAGGCACTGTTTTCGCCTTCTTGAAAGTTAAAATGATTCGGGACGTTTGCTTGCATGTTGAAATGCAAGTACTGAGATTCACTTTCTTCTCCATTTGACATGGCCTTCAAGGTGTAATAGGAACCAATTGGCAGGAGGTCGAATTCCACAACACCGTCAACAGGAGAACGAATATCCTGTTCCTCAATCAATTCAACCGTTGAATTGGAAGAGCCATTGGAAAGTGCCTGGCCATCGGCATCAGCGAATTCAGCTGTAATCCAGTTTAATCCAGCATGCCAGTCTAACTGCATGTCCGATTGGAAGATCATGTTGCGGTAAACGACTTCATGGCCGTTGTTCATGAAATAAGCCCTGACTGTATGCCTGCCCGGTGAGATTCCTTCAAACACATAATTGCCTTCGGCATCTGACCAAATTGATGCGGAAGAATCGACTTTGATGGACGTCGAACCTGCGATTGCACCTTCGGCGTCGTAAACGTTGCCCGACAGCGTGAAGGTTTGTGGTTCATCAGCAGAAGCCACCATGGCCATGCACAGTGAACACATCATCAAACTAACAAGAAATACGGCCTTGGGCGCACCAAACCGGTGGTGTCTGGATTCTTTTAGCCTCTTTCCGACACTCCCATGAGGAGAGGAACAGTTTGAATTTTTGGTTTGCACTCGCATAGCAGCCACCGGTTTAGGGCGCCCTAAATACGGCCCATAGATATAGTTTAGGTTGCCCTAAAATAGCACTCAGCACTTATTCAACCGAACCTAGACAGCGATGCTCCTCATAGCCAAAGCGAAATCAGCAAGAATGATTCTGACGGTCCTCATACGAGGAGTCCAAGCATACAGGCCCAAACCGGTGCGAGCCGTTGATTGGCTTGAGCTGAAACACTGTGATGATCGAGGTCTTGTGAGGCATCGCCAGGTTCACGCCCAGCAGCCCAGTTAGAAGAAATGCAGACTGCTGCATACGGCAGGTTGAGTTCACGTGCCAGTTTGACTTCCCTTGGCATGGTCATGCCGACCATGTGGCCACCGAGCGTGTCGATGGCGTCAATCTCTGCCTTTGTTTCGAAATGAGGGCCTTGAGCAAGCCAGTATGTGTAATGCATTCGCTCGTTCGCATCAAAGCCCTGCGTCGTTCGAAGTACAGATTCCAGCGTGGCATTAAGGGTCGAATCAAACGGATCGGTGACCGATGTGAACACCGCTGCATCATCGTGGAAGGTGCTTGCATGGCCGGTGAAATCGAGGTATTGGTTGGCCAATGCCACCTTGCCCGGAGGAAAGTCCTGTGGAATTGCTCCAACTGAACAAACCGCCATGATGGCCTCGCAACCAGCATCAGCCAACGCCTTCATGTTCGCACGGTGTTCGATCATGTGAGGCGGTTTGCTTGCTTCTCCATCGTTGTGATGGCGTTGTAAAAAGATCAGCTCTTTCTTGACCTCACCGTGAGTAAGTTCGATGCATGTGAGCGGCACTTCACCGTACGGTGTTTCCACAACCACTTGGTCGCGCTGTGTCAAAGCAAGGCCGTGGGCCTTGAGTTCATCGCCGAGCGTCATGTCAATGAGGCCTGTCCCTCCGATTACACCGAGTCGCTGCATGCTTGCTCCACCTTTTCCTTCCATGTCAAACCTGTGGCCCTAAAGCCGCTTTGACATTGCTTTCGCTGGTCATGTGGACGAACCGGGGTTCGTGTGGGTTCACTCGTTGAGGCGTGCAATCAAGTCAGCCTTCTTTCCAGAGACTGGCTTTCCTGCTGCTTTGAGAAGATCCTTCAACTCAGCAACAGTCATGCTGCTGTGGTCGACGTCTGCTGCAGGTGCTGCTTCTTCGGCCACTGCTTCTTCGGCAGGTGCTTCTTCAGCAGGTGCTTCTTCAGCAGGCGCTTCGGTCTTTTCGGAGGCAGGTTCCATTGCTTCGGCGGCGTCCAAAATTGAAGGTGCGTCTTCGGCTTCTTCATCTTCGTCTTCCATTGCCGATGCGAGTGCTGCGGCCTTCTTGGCCTTGATTTCAGCATCGCTTCGAGCTTCTTCTGCGTGAATTTCATCGAGGGTCTTGCCCTTTTCAGTGATGACACCTTCTTGCAAGAGTTGGCTCTTGCGGATGGCGACGCTCTTCACTGGGTAGATTGGCTTCACGGCCTTGCGAATTTCTTCTTCCATGGTTCCGTCCAAGATTTGTGTTTGAATCTTGGCGTATGTGGCCTTGGCTGCGAACGCAACGATGAGTTCACGGGCCTTAGCGCGCATGGCTTGCTTGATCGAGGTTTGAACTCGCTTCTGGGTGATGATGAGTGGCTTCAATCGAACGAGGTATCCGTCGGTTGAAACGACATCGACGACGTCGTCGACCTTTCCGCGGTATCGGCGGATCTGGCGTCGGATGTGGTCGGTTTGATGGTGGTGACCGATGAATGTGGTCAAGGCGTCTTGTCCAACACATTCAGTGACACGGAACCGTAGGATCACGTGCATCTTGGTGAAGTCACCGCTGAATTCTTGTTGCGTCATCTCATACACTCGTCCCATGATATGCTCATCGGACTCCCCAATAGTCTCTCCAATTTTCTTAAATTCCCATGGATTGCGTGGTGCACGAATCGTGTACCAGCGCTTTGTCTTCCACTTGTCTCGCTGCTTACGTGCTGCTGCACGTGCCTTTGCACTTACTTTTTTTGCCATGGGATCAACTCTAGGGGGGGTGTATTGCGGGGGCTACCCCACTTGCAAGCCTGCGACAAACCACCCCTATTTCAAGAACCCCCTCAAGCAAGGCGGAAATGCCGACCCGTGGTGGTTCGAGAAAACGATTATCAAACGGTCCAATGGGCAGTTGAAAGGCCTACAGGTTATTCGCTGCTGTAGACCACAGAAACCGTTTGGAACACGTTGAGGAAGTCTTGTCCGTCTTCTGGGGTGATCCTCAATTCATGGAGAAGGTAAGTGTTGAAATGAACGGTGTTCCAAGTCTCTTCACTGCCGTCTTCAGCCTGCCCACTCTTGCTTTGGCATACATCGTCAAGTTCGTCGACAATGTTCCAGGAAAACTGCACCGTTTGCCCGCCGCCGCCGATGCCGTCGATCAAGCTCGGATTTTCAACCGTGGAATTCACTTCAATCACAATCGGATGAACGCCGTTGTTGTTGGGGGTGGGATTGAACGCAAGGGGTGTCGGGTTGTTGGTGTTCGTTTCAGTCCAATCGATTCGAAGGTCGACGCGAATCGAGACCGATTGGTTTTGACGAGCCCCGTCGTCATCGATAGCAAACAGAGTTACGTTGTGGATGCCATGCTCTTCGAACGAAAGGGAAACGATCGATTGTTGCGAGGCGTCGATGATAATGGGCGAGGTGCCATCCATCAGATCAACACCAAAGGTCACCAACTCGCGTGCAGAAGTGGTTCGAGAAAAGTCAAAATCGACGTCCATAGATTCGAGTGAAGTTCGTCCACCATCGACATAAGTTTCGACCACGGTGCCGTTGAGGCTAGCATACTCGACGTCCAGTTCAATCATCGAATCGGTCGTTGAAGATTCAATGCAACCAGCAAGGGACGCAGCCAACAGGAGGGACACCAACAGCAACGGCTTGTTCCGACCCATGCCCCACCCTCCATGCCTGCGTATAAAATGACAACGATTGACTGGAAAGAGCATTGCATCCATCCCTCTCCCGTAGAGGTACGAGTTGATACCATCATGCCCTCGAGAACGACGGTCCACTGAATCTTACGATTTTTTCATGGTGGAGCCAATTCTGATGTTTTGGTCCCAAACAAA
>CESU01003899.1_pt1 | contig 15958 bp, 19 predicted proteins | sample 531141 | NCBI WGS metagenome assembly CESU01 (sample SAMEA2621401, study PRJEB7988) | marine metagenome | isolation source: saline water (ENVO:00002010), including
GGCGGTATCACCGGAAAAAAGGAAAGATACATAAAGAGCATGACGACTTGATAGACGCAACGCGTTATGCAGCCATCTCAGTTACACGCTTTGGTCAGAACCAAGCCGAGCGTGAACAAATGACAACAGGTCGAGGTAACCACACCAGTTATGAATATAGCTACTGATATTGACGAAAGAGAACTTATAGCGACGCTTGAGAACAGCATAAACGCCGCAGACTCATACGCTGAAAGTGAGATAGGTGAGCAGCGGGATAAGGGCTATCGGTATTACTACGGTAAGCCGATGGGGAACGAGAGACCCGGACGCTCACAGCACGTTTCTATGGACGTTTTTGACGCAGTCGAGAGCGTCAAAGCGATGATCATGGAGACGTTCACCGCTGACCGCAACGTGTGTCGGTTTGATCCGCAAACCTCAGAGGATTTTGTGCCAGCAAAGATGGCAACCGCACTGACTAACTACATCTTCTATAGAGAGAACAAAGGCTCAAAAATTCTCCACGATGTGATTCACGATGCGCTGGTAGCTAAAACTGGAATAGTTAAGCGGTACTATAAAAACTATTACGAGTATGAGGAAGAGACGTTTGAGGGTTTGGATGAGGCTAGTTTTTCTATGCTGGCATCCGATCCTGCTGTGACGATCATGGAGATTGCGGAAGAGGCTGTTATGGCTCAAGTGCAAGACCCACAAACCGGACAGCCTATTGCCATTCAACAGGTCATGTACAGCGGTGAGATTGCGCGGAAGATTGACAAGTCAAAGGTGTGCATCGAGTCGATACCGCCCGAAGACTTTTTAATCACACCGCGTGCCACTGGTGAGGATGATGCTGACTTTTGCTCACACCGCACAAGCCGCACACGCGGTGAGCTGTTAAGTGAGGGGTATGACCCTGAGATTGTTGAGAAGTTAAGCGAAGATAATCTAAACGATGAGGGCAGAATAGCGCGTGACTCGGTGGATGAGTTTGGAAGCGATGACGGGTTTGAGTCTGACAACGATAGAGAGTACGTCACTATTTATGAGTCGTACCTCAAAAAGTATCGCTCTGACCTAAAGAAGTGTGTCTATTTAAAGGTGCTTCACAGCCGCACAACCTTACTTGATGTTGAGATGGTGAGCGAGAAGCCGTTCCGATACTTTACGCCATTCCCTTTACCTCACCGCTTTTACGGTATGAGCCTTGCCGATGTGTTATGTGATATCCAGAAAACGCAGTCTAGCTTGAAGCGTGGCGTGGTAGATCACACCTTTATGACTAACACCTCACGATTTGTGGCGAACTTGTCGCTGGTTAAGAATCCCAGGGATTTGATTGATAATCGGGTCGGCGCTGTTATTGATGTGAATTCGCCAAACCCTGAATCTGTCGTGCGCCCTATGCCCATGCCAAGTTTATCGGGCGGTGTGTTTCAGGCGATGGAAGCCTTAGAGGTTGAGAAGGAAGCGCGTAGTGGTATGAGCCGCATGGCGAGAGGTATGGACTCAACGGTTGTAAGTAAGCAGAACAGCTCTGACTTAATCACTCAGTTTATGAATGCCAGCAACCGTCGAATCATGGTCATGTGCAGAAATCTGGCAGAGAACTTCTTAAAGCCGTTGATGTTCGATCTTTACAAGCTTGCTTTAGAAAATGAGAAGCAAGAAAAGATGGTTCAGCTAGACGGTCAGTTTGTTCCTATTAATCCGCAATTCTTAGGTGATCGCACTGAGATGTCTGTGGCGGTTGCGTTAACACCTGAAGAGCAAGCGCAAGAGGCTCAGTTACTGCTGAGTTTAGATCAGCAATTTACGATGAACCCGCAAGACCCATCTCTGGGTGGCATGTATGGCACGCAACAGCGTCACGCAATGCTCAGTAGAGCCTTTGAGCTGCTGAACATTAAATCAACGGACATGTTCTTGTTCAATCCAAACAGTCCTGAATTCCAGCAGATGCAGCAACAGCAGCAGCAATCGCAGCAGGAAGAGGGGTTAAAACAGCAGCAACAGCTTGAGTTCAATGCGGATATTACGTCAAGACAAGTCAGTGTTATGGAAGGGCAGCTTGAGCTAGACATTATGAGAGAACAACACAAGATGGTTATGGACACTCAAAAGCAAGAGCATGTTGAGGAAGAGAAAGACAGCCGACTACTGATGGATGTGGAGAAGCAAAACCACGACATGGAGATGAGTGAGAAGGAACTGGCTTTGGAAAGAGTTCAAAACAGAAACGTGAGCATAGGATAAGCGATGAGTATAAATCAGGAAGCACTTGAGGAGTTTGTTAAGAAGGCAAGTAAAGACAAACACCAAAAGAAAAAAACGTGTAAGCAAGCGTTTGATGATTTCCAGAAATGGAAAGACGGCAAGCTAGATAAAGACACAACACTAGCGAGGCCACCCTCGAGACTGCGCTGAGTAGTCTCTTAACCAACCACACCAGTGGAGTTGCAATGATGGATAGCAAAGATTTAACTTTGGGAGAGAAGGCAGAATTAGCCGACTCAGCGGTTCAACAACTTGAGAGTACCGCCTTTAATACTGCGTTTGAGGAATTAAATGCCAGTTTAGTACAGCAAATACTCGCAACACCGCCGGATCAGGCAGAAGAGCGAGAGAGGCTTTACATGATGTTCAAAGCGGGTCAGATGTTTGTTCAGCAGCTTGCTGGTCTGGTAAACAACTATAACTTGGCATTACCACAAGAAGTAGAGTAAAATAGGAGAAATTTGATGTCAGACGAGCAAACCATAACGGACTCAACTGAAGTCGATAATAGTGACATTATCTCAAGACTTACGGCTGTGTTGGAGTCAGAAGACCAAACCGAAGAGCCTAGTAACGAGGAAGAAGTAGCAGAAACTGAGGCTACTGACGAAGTAATTGACGAGGAACAGGGACTTGAGCAAGAAGAGGATTTGTCCGAGGAGGTCGAAGACCCAACCGACGAAGATTCTGAAGAAGGCGAAAAGGAACCTGAGTTAGTAACTGAGGGTATGATCGAGGTAGATGGCGAGAAGCTATCTGTCGAAGAGATTAAACTGGGTTATCTACGCCAAGGCGATTACACCAAGAAGACGCAAGCTGTTGCCGAACAGCGTAAGGCCGCTGAAGAACAAAGCAAGTCTTATGAATCCACACTTAGCGCCCTCTTAACCGCATCGGGAGCAGACCTATCACGTTTTGACAATGTGAACTGGGAGCAAGCGGCGGTTGAAAATCCTGATCAATACAAGCAAGCGAAGGCTATGTATGAACAGACGCAACAGACCTACAACTTTATAAAGTCTCAAGCGAATGATCATCAAAAGCGAGTTCAAGATCAACAACAGACACTGGTGAAAGAGAAAGCTGCCGAAAGTCTGACTGTCCTGAAATCTACTATTCCAAACTGGAACAATGATGTGTATTACTCGATTGGAGAATACGCTAAAAGCGCATTAGGCGTTTCAAGCGAAGAATTCAACGGTATTACCGATCATCGATCCATTACGGCGATGTACAAAGCTATGCAGTTTGACCGGGCTAAATCGGAGACGCAAAAGAAAGTAAAGGCATCTCCTAAAAAAACTTTGTCGGGTCAGAAAAGCGAATCAAAGGACTTAGGAAAGAAAGAGACATATCGTAAATCACGAGAACGTCTCAAGAAATCCGGTTCGGTAGATGACGCGGTTCAAGCCCTCTTAAATAGAACCTCTTAATCAAGGAATTTTCAACATGGCTACAATTGCCGGAACATACAAAACCTACAATCAGGTAGGTAAAAAAGAAGATATCGAAGACATCATTTATGATGTGTCTCCTACTATGACTCCTTTCACCTCTGCAATCGGTACAAGTTCAGCAACAGCTACTTTGCACCAATGGCAGCAAGATTCGCTTTCAGCCGTGGCTTCCAATGCCGCAGTAGAAGGAGCGGATGCTGGAGCTTCTAGCGTCGATCAAACAGAGCTAAAGAATGCATCAACCCAAATCTTCACCAAGGTTGTGCAGACTTCTGGAACTGCTGATTCTGTTGCTACTTATGGCCGAGGCGGTACTGAGCTTCAGTACCAAATCATTAAGAAAGGTAAGGAAATGCGTCGTGATATAGAGCACGCATTTGTCGGTGCTTTGCAAGCTGGTACTGCTGGAGCGGCTGGAACTGCGCGTCAGTTAAAGTCTGCACAGAACCAAATCAATGCAGCTACGACTAACACCGCTGGCGCTAACAGAGCTTTCACTGAGACTTTATTGTTAGATGTTTTGCAGAAAGTTTACAACGAAGGCGGGGATCCAAACCAAGTACAAGTCACTCCATCTCACTCAGTCGTGGTTGCTAACTTTGCAGCTAGTGCGGGTCGTGAGCGTGACTTTGGTACAGGAACCACTATCACTAACGCTGTAAATATTTATGTCAGTCCTTTCGGACAGGTTTCAGTAGTAGTGAATCGTTTCCTTGCTGCTAACACTTGCCTTGTACTAGACACTGAGTTTTGGTCTCGTGCGGTTCTGCGTCCTATGCAGACTATCGTACTAGCCAAGGTCGGCGATAGCGACAAGCGTCAAATGTTGACTGAGCAGACTCTTGTTTGTGAAAACGACAAGGCGTCAGGTCTTATTTCTGCATTGAATGCTTAAATGTTAGAACGGGCAGTCCCTTCGGGGGCTGTCCATTTTATTTTATTCTGAGGAACCTATGTCAGACAAAATATTTGAACATGTAGACCACAATCAAAATGATGACAGTCTAACGATATCTCACTCTCAGGATATCAGCGGTATTCTTGCTGCAAACAAACGCGCACGCGAAGAAGCTGAAGGGCAAAGGATGGGCGAGAACGTCCGTGTTGCCAGCATCCCCTCTGTCGTTGTAATGCAGTGGATGGAAGAGGGCATTAACGTCATGGCCCCTAACCGCGAAGATCAAAAGCGAATTAAAAAGAAACTTAATTCACCAGAGTGGGCATACCTTAGAACAGGCGGTGGCCGACTATGAGTTTAAATACTTATGATGGCCTCAAAGCCTCAATTGCAAACTGGCTAAACAGAACAGACCTTGCAACAGAAATACCAGATTTTATTGCGTTGGCCGAAGACAGGCTGTCGCAAGAAGTACGCGTTCCTACTATTGAGAAGACAGCAGCAGTAGTCTTGGACGCCAATGGCGCGGTAACCATACCCGCCGATTTTCTTGAACTTAAATACGCGTTTTATAACGAGAACCCGTTAGAGCGTGTGAGCTTAACGGAGTTACGGAATTACGTTACAACCGAGGGTGCGCCCTTAATCTTTGCACGCGAGGTGCGTCAGTTTGTGTTCCACCCTGTTCCAACAATGACAGCATCCGACAAACTTATTTTTATCTATTACAAAGATGTCCCGCCTCTTTCAGTGTCAGCGCCAACTAATGAGCTGCTTGAAATGGCTCCGCAGCTATATCTTTACGCTAGTCTTGTTGAGGCGTCTAACTTTTTAGGTTCTGACTCCAGCCGATGGGAAACAAACTATCAGACCGCGTTAACTAGGTTGCTGCTTCATGCTCGATCCGCAGAATTTGCCGGGTCAACACCACAAATTTCAGCCGGGTATTAATTATGTCAGGATTTTACGAGTTCGATTCGCCAGATACAGTCAGAACAACCGTTTTTGTATCCGATTTTCGTGGAGACGGATCAACTACAGCGTTTAATTTAACGTCTAATCCGTTTTCAGTTAACAACACTCAAGTGTACATCGATGGCGTTTATCAAGAGAAAACAGGCTATAGCGTTTCTGGCGTTGTATTAACCTTCTCGCAAGCGCCACCAAATTTAAGCACGATTGAAGTAACCGTGTTAGCTGCCGAAAATGTAACTTTAGCAACGACTAGCGCAGATTTAGTGACGTACACCCCCGCAGCTTCCGGTGCGCTTATAACTGACGTTCAAACTGAGTTACGAAAGCTAAGTAATTCGGATGGAACTGTTTACACCCCTGCTGGTACTGGTGCAGTAGCTACTACTGTTCAAGCTAAGTTACGCGAGTCTGTAAGTGTGAAAGACTTTGGTGCAGTGGGTGATGGTGTTACAGATGACACTGCGGCTGTACAGGCGGCTATTAATTCTTCTTTTGAAAATCAAGTAACTTTACACGTTAATGCCGGAACTTATTTAGTCACAGGTTTAAAACTTCCTGCAAGAGTAGCTGGTAGTGTTGATGATCGAGGAAAGTCTTTTAGGATGATTGGCGCAGGGACAGGGGAACAATTTGTTATTAACCCATTAACTCCCAATCAAGGAACTACAATTAAATCAGTAACAAACGCGCCTGTATTAGAGGATTTTCTTGATTTAGTTACAGGGTCAAATGGACAAAACACAATTGAATACATACGTTTTGACGGCACAAGCGCAACTCCTGTTGTAAAGTTGCAAAGTTTTTTTGGTCAATGCCGAATGAAAAGTTGTGTTATTTTTCAGCGTGGCGCTGGAGATGGAGTTGAAATTGGCAGAGGTGCGTTATTAAAATTTGACCAATGCTTTTCCTTTAACAAAGATTGGGCAACATACTCGCTTGGCGCGGCCAGAACTGGCGTGGCATGGAATTTAAAAACTACCCATGATGTTGGTTTAGTTACTTTTGAAAAATGTTCAGGTAGAGGTTTTAAAGATGCTTTTGTTATTGACGGTCAAAGTGGTCAAAAAAATATTAGTACAGATATTATAAATTGCCAAGCGTCTGTTACATACAACGGTGTCCGAAATATTAACGGAAATAACACTATTATAGATAACCTCTACTGCGAGGGCGGTGAAGGTGGCGTAGGAATTTTTGATTCTGGTGACTATGCAAAAATTTTAAATAACTTTGTTGGTTCTGGGTTTTCAATTGGTATTGATGTTACAAATAGCTCATCAAAAGGCACTGTTGTTTCTAACAATTTAGTTTCAATGGCGGCACAAGTTAATGCTGTTGGTATTGATGTTTTTTCTTTGTACAACAAAACAATCGACAACAATTCAATTGTTTACACTGCGGGAACTGCGGGCGTTACAGGGATTAAAATTGCAGGGGATAGACCACGCCTTAGTATTCAAAATAATTCATTTGATCCTACAATTGATTGGACAGGCACAGGTTCAAATAAAATAGTAAACAATGCTACTAACGGTATATTTGGAATTGTACAAAAAGAAATAAACAATCTTGAATTTCCTAGCTTATCTCAAGGTTCATTTACATTATTCAGAAATAACTCAACGCTGACTGAATCTAACGTAACTGCGTCAAATATGAGTTTGCCAACTGGCAATTATTTTGTCGTAACTTCGTCAACAGCAACTACTGTAAACGAATTCACTTTGCAGGATGCTGAAGCGGGGCATTTTGTTGTTTTGCGAACTACGAATGCAAACACCTCATTTACAAACTCAGCAAAATTGTTTTTAAACGGAGGCACAACTTTTACAGGTGCAGGAGTTATTACCTTCTTTATAGACATATTAGCTGGTAACACTTTCGCATACGAAGTAAGTCGCACAACTTTTTAAAAATCACTGATTAACCATAGGTAATTTTAAATGAGCATTAAACAAAACGGTGGTGTTTTTGGCCGCAATCCAACATTCAACGATGTAACTATAGAGGGGCAATTAACCTTCGACGGTGACATTGATATTAACTCTGACCTTAAAGTTGATGGCAATCTAGATGTCGATGGAACAGTTACGATGGATGGAGGCTCTACTTCCGCAGATTTTAATTTCAGTGATGAAAAAAAAGCCTTATTCGGAAACGGAAACGACTTAAAAATTTATCATTCTGCAAACAATCAGTCATATATCCACGAAACTGGGACTGGTGATTTGAACATTCTTGCAACGAACCTTAAATTACAAGACGCAAGTGGTTCAACGAAGATGTCAACGACAAGTAGCGGCATATCGGTTAATGGTATTGCAAGCGTTACAGGAAGCAACAAACACGCACTAACAATTAAAAGTAACGTTGGTTCTGGCTCGTATGAAGTAGGACGTAACCAATCTACAGGGGTTTTGGAGTTTAAAGGCACTGAAGCTACATACAATGGTTATTTATTTAAAGGCCCTTCTAGCGATTTAATGGAGATAACTGCCGCTGGCACAGCTACGATGGATGGGTTGGTTGTTGATGGTGGTTCAGCAGGCAACACTGGCATAGCCAACTGTGACGTTCAAATTACTCGTAATCGCGTATCTAGTATAGGTTTGAGGTCTCTCAGTAATGGAGAAGTTATACGGTTTGTCCATACAGCTACAGATGTCGGAAGTATAGATATTACTACTTCAGCCACATCCTACAACACTTCCTCTGACTACCGACTCAAAGAAGATGTACAACCCATGTCAGGTGCTACAGACCGACTCAAAGAGTTGAAGCCTGTAAATTTTGCATGGAAAGCTGATGGTTCCAGAGTAGATGGATTCCTAGCACACGAAGCACAGGAAGTTGTACCTGAGTCTGTCACTGGTTCTAAAGATGCCATGCAGCCTGAAGAGTATGAAGTCACTCCTGCTGTTACAGATGAAGAAGGCAATGTAACCACTGAAGCAGTCATGGGCGAGCGTGAAGTACCTGACTACCAAGGCATCGACCAAAGCAAACTAGTACCGCTACTCGTAGCAACCATACAAGAACTTGAAGCCAGAATTACTGCTCTTGAAGCATAACTTTACAAGGATAATAAAATGACTACTTACGTTACTAAATCGGCTGTTGACGCCGCAAATGAGTTCACCGATGTTAGAACCTTCTCTGGTGATTTTAGCTTTTCAATCAGTGGAACTTTAGGCAGTGGCACGAAAGTCACTGTTCAAAAAAGTTATGACGGAACAACCTTTCTTGATACTGATGTATTTACGAAAGTCGGTGAGTTTGTAGGCTATGAGCCTGAACCTCAAGTTCGATATCGTGCAGGAATTAAAACTGGCGATTTATCCGGTAGCAGTAGCCTGACATTACGATTTGGTGGGCCACAACTCTCCGGCAATGGCGTTGACTTTAATTAATCACTGCGAGTAAGGATAATACAATGGCTTTAACAAAAGCACATAACAGAATGATTACAGGCGCTCCAGTTAATGTCTTGGACTTTGGTGCAGTGGGTAATGGTGATGCGAATGACCAACCAAAAATACAAGCGGCTATAGATTCTTGCGTAACAAGCAATAAGAAACTTTATGCTCCATCAGGATTTACTTTTAAAATTGATAGCGCCCTAAATTTCAGCGGTGTAAATGATATTGAGTTTTTATCTAACATCTTAGTTAACCCTGCTATTTCTGGCGTACCTGTAGTCGTTGGTGGCTTTGCTACATCGGGAATAGCTAATATTAGATTTGCTGACGTAACGGATGGAACATCTTTAATCTCTGCACCTGCTCCTTCTCGTCCTATTTTTAGAATCTCTGGAATGAAATCTGGCGTTTTAAACATAGGTAGTTGTAATTATTTACAGCTATACGCTGATGACTCTTCAGCTTTGACAAATTCGACCGCTTATAACGATATTTATTTATCGGGCGCACAACGTAAAGTAGAAATAAAAGATGCAGGCGGAACACAATCTTGGATAACTGAAAATCGCATTCATGGTGGACGAATCATTGAGTTAAATATTCAAGGTGTTAGTTACAAGCACAACCATAACAAATTCTATAACAATACTTTTGAAGGTTCTAGCGTTAAGATTTCATTTGTAAACTGTAATACCAATTTTGTATATGGTGCAAGGTTAGAAGGTACGAGCGGGTCTACAGGAATTTCGTTTGATGCTAATACTTTTAATAATTACTTGACTCAAACGTGGAGTGGAGTAGGAAATCCAAGAAACGCATATACGATTGATACCCCTATCACCAACAGTGGTCAAAATAACATTGTTACAACAGAGCATTTAATAGGTTGCGAAAAAGTAACTTTATTTAACATTACGCCAAATTCTGGAGTAGTTTCTACAGGCTCAGATAGTAGTGCGTTTGGTAGCCAAGTCACCTCTATCCATCATCCCCCTTTTCACAAAGGTTTAATAACCCCATCTCTAAAGAAAATGTCAGCATCAACTAACGATGTTCTTGGGCTTTCAGGTTTTATTCCAGTCGAGTTCGGCGATGTTTTTGGCTTTAATGTAAAATCTCCAACCACTGCTTGGCGGCCGTATGTCTATATTTACGATGCAAACATGAAGCCTATTACAAGTGAAGGTGGAGCAGGTGCGTACATTAATATGATTAACGCTTCTCTTTTAACAAATAATGGGCGCGGCTATTATGGGCCAAGCACAAACTTAACAAGCGCACAAGTTAGTGACTTCCCTGCCGCAGTGGTCAGAACAGAAGTGAAATACATTCAATTAGCAATGATTAGTGTTGCGGCCTCTACTTTTGAAGAAGTATCTGCATTTTTTTACTGCCAAAAAAGAAACAGAGATGCTGTTCAGGGCGCACAAAGATTCTCAAGAATGCCATCAATAAACGGAGTCGTAACAAAAGGTTATGTTCCGCAAGACACCTCCATTTTAAATACTGCCACATCGCCTGCATCTATAAGATATGTGTCTTATTCAAATGAAACTTTTGCTAATGGAGCGGTAGTAGCAGGAGCAACGTCAATTACTGTAGTAGACATAGATGCGGTTGCTAACGGAGATTTAGTTGGAATTCTCTTAGACGATGGCACAACCCACTGGACTGCTGTTTCAAGCCTATCAACGGCAACATTTACAATTGCCGCTATTCCTACTGGAAGGTCAGTAGCTGATAAAAGTTTAGTCGTATTTAACCGATGGACTACATAATATTTAATGTCCTTTAAAGGTGGACAGGCCAATTTTTAAAGCAAACAAACAATAGGATAAAACAATGGCAAAACAAGGTTTATACGCAAATATCGCAGCTAAAAAGCGGCGTATTGCCGCTGGAAGCAAAGAGAAAATGCGAAAGGTAGGGTCTCCGGGAGCACCGACTGCACAAGCTTTTAAACAATCCAAAAAAACTGCAAAGAGGAAATAAAAATGCCAAAAGGTAAAGGAACATACGGTAGTAAAGTTGGTCGGCCAAAGAAAACCGCAGCCCAAAAGGGCAAAAAACCTAAAAAATAATATTCAAGGATGAAAAGTAATGACGGAAGAATCTAAAAACGCCATCGATGTAGTGGCGGCAAGCACCGGCATTGCCAGCCTGTTTACTTGGTTGCCTCCGATGGCGTCTCTTTTGACCATTGTTTGGATGGCGTTAAGGATTTATGAATCAGACACGGTTCAAAAAATACTAGGCCGAAAGTAATGGGGATATTAAGTACGATTTTAGGTAGTGGCGATGTGATCGGTAAAGGTCTAGACCTTATCGATTCTATGCATACTTCAGAGACCGAATCTATAGAAGCTAAAACGAAGGCTAAGACAGATTTATTAACGAGCTACGCGCCGTTTAAAGTCGCTCAGAGATACCTTGCTTTGATGTTTGGTTTTACTTTTGTCGGTTCTTATTTCATAGTTTTAATGCTGTTCTTTATGGATCGGGATATTAGCGCAGTCCAAGAGATAATATCAGCATTTAAAATAGATTGGATAACGCTTTCCATTGTAGGATTTTATTTTGGAGGCGGTGCTTTTGAGGGAGTTTTGTCTAAAAAAAGAGGTAAGTAACGCCCTATATTTGGATAAAGTTACAACATACTGTAGAATATACAACTATGACTCGTGACGATGCTTGGATTGGTGTTGCCGGGGAGTTTCTAGCCGCCAGCGTGCTGCAACGTCGATTTAAGACGATAGCAACTGCATCATCCTCCAGCCCTTATGACCTCATTTTAGAAAATTATTCCGGTGCTTTTTATAAGTGCCAAGTTAAGTCAACGTGGTACGTTCAAGAAATTAATGGCAATTTTTATTGGCAGTGGCACCCCTTAAGAGACAGCAAGAAAAGTTATGAGAATAAAGATGTAGATTTTTTTGCATTTGTAGCATTGCCAATACGAGCTGTTTTTTTTGCAGTCACACCGGACATAAAAAAAGGCGTTTTCAGAATTAAAAAAGACGCGTTAGATATTGTGATTGAGGAACAATCTTTAGAGAAGGTATTAGAAAATCTGTATGAGTGATTACAAATATTTTTCATTAGACGAGTTTGTTTGCTCCGAAACCGGAGAGCAAGATATGTGTCCAGAGTTTTTAAAAGCTCTTTCACACCTCCGAGAAATTTGCGGCTTTCCTTTTATTATCACTAGCGGTTTTCGGTCTGAGAGCCATAGCGTTGAAAAAGCAAAAAAAAATCAAAAAAATCCCGGTGTTCATACGCAGGGTATTGCATGTGACATCAAAATTTCAGGAGGTGGCGCGCAGCGTTTAGCAATTGTCAAACACGCTTCAGCAATGGGTATGTCTGTCGGAGTAGCAAGAACATTTGTTCATGTTGACACACGAAAAACTGAACAAATGTGCTGGTGCTATTAACAAATAACGTAGGAAAAAATAATGGGTCTCGAAGCAAACACAAGCTCAACATACATCGATGGATTAGTTGGTACTAATCCGACATCGGCTGATCCGCTCAGTGAAGGAGATAATCATCTTCGTCTAATAAAAGACGTTTTGCAGAGAAGTTTTCCAGCAATAACTGGCGCGGTGACGGTCAGTAATAACCAGATAAATGGTGGTATTGCAGATACATCAGCCGCAACTAATGTTGCGACGCCATCTACCTTAGTCAAACGTGACGCCAGTGGTAATTTTTCGGCAACGGTTATTACGTCAAATTTTATTGGCAATCTTATTGGTGACACGCAAGGTGATGTCTACGCGGGCAATGGCGTCAATAGAATTTTAGATAACGGTACAGACGGCACAGATGCAACGCTCACTGCAAACGTGACAGGCCATTTAACAGGTATTGCTCAAATTGCATCATCGGTAGACGCGCCCGGTGTCTCCGCAGATAAAAATCATCGAATGATTTTCGGTGAAGATGTTACTAAACCTGAAAACGACACTGAATACTTAAATAAAGACACAGACAACAGCTTTCACTACAACCCAAGCAGTAACACTCTGACCGCTGGAAACTTTTCTGGTGCGGTTGCTTTATCTAACGTGACAGGACTACAAACAGCATTAGATGCAAAGGCAACACTTTTAGCTGTTTATCCAATTGGCTCTGTTTACACCTCTGTTGTAGCAACCAACCCAAGCACCCTGTTTGGGGGTAACTGGGAAGCATTTGGTGCTGGACGAGTCATGGTTGGTTTAGATTCTGGCGACACTGACTTTGATACTGCTGAAGAAATCGGTGGTACGAAGACTCACGCATTATCCATTGCAGAGATGCCAGCTCACAGCCACACATTTACTGCCTTTCAAACAACATCCGGGTCTAACAACCGCACAGGCGGTGGTGCATTATCTGCAAGCGCCTCTGCTAGTACAGCATCTACCGGCGGCGGTGCGGCGCACACTATCGTGCAGCCTTATATCGTCGTTTACATGTTTAAAAGAATCGCAGATTAATGGCTTACGTCCCGCTAAGAAATATCGGCGCTGGCGGTATTGTTACCGACCAAGACCCGTATGACTTGGAGCTAACACAGTTTCCGGTTGGCAACAATGTCAGTTTTCACGAAGGACGCATTGGCAAGGCGCTAGGTCATAGCATTAGATTTAGTACAGCGTATGCGCCGACTCATGTACAGGGTTGGATGTATCAAGAAAACAACACGCTGGTCGTTGGGACACTGAATAAAATATATAGATTTAACGGCACTATCGTAACAAATGTGTCTAAAACATCAGACGCATTCAATTACACCAACAGTCCCCGTTGGCAGTCAGAGCAACTTGGCAATGCGTTGATGATGAACAATGGCTCGGACGTACCGCAGTTCATGCAACCGGACGCCAGCCCACAAAGGTTTGCCGATTTAACGGCGTGGCCTTCAGGTGTAAAAACACAATGTTTAAAGCCATATAAGTCTTTTTTGATTATGGCTGGTTATGAGTCGAGCAGTAACAAGTACCCCTACACGGTTCGATGGTCTGATGAGTATGAGCCGACAGGAGTGCCGACTGATTACTCGATCACTAGCACCACAAACTTAGCTGGAGAGAACACGCTAGGTGGTAATAATGGTGATCTCATAGATCAGTTAACACTTAACAACTCTCAGATAATTTATGCAGAACGTGGCGTTTACGCGATGGATTTTATCGGAGCGCCGTTGGTGTTTTCGTTCCGTGAAGTATTTTCCGACGATGGAATTATAAATCGCGGCGCATGTGCTGAGTTTTTAGGAAAGCACTTAGTTGTGGGCCATGATGACATTTATGTGCATGACGGCAATCAAAAGCAGAGCATTGCCGAAAAACGTGTTAGACGAACTTTTTTTAATGCGCTGACTGACACGCGCAGCGTTTATTGCCAGACGGTCAATAATCGGTCTGAAATTTGGATTTGTTACGCGGATGTAGACGCTACTAACTCAGAAAGCGCCAACAAAGCACTTGTATATAACTGGGCGCAGAACGCTTTTACTTTTATTGATTTGCCTAATTTAAGAGCACTGTCAGTTTCTGAAAAAATGGGCGCAACACAAGGGACTTGGGCTGATGTTGTCGGGCAGTGGAACAGCACGACGGCATACTGGTCGAACGTATCTCAAAGCTCAGAGGCTAATGCCTTAAAGCTTTTCGGTGCTGGCTACACAACCTCTAAAGTGTTTACGATGAATGACACTCACGGAGCGGCTGACACATCAATAACAGCCACGCTTGAAGCAACAAAAATTGATTTAGATCAGGTTATCGGCGCGGCCACAAATACGATCAAGCAGATCAACTCAATACTGCCTCAGATCGAGGGGCAGGGGTCAGTGAATATCAGTGTTGGTTCGAGCATGACACCGCAAGATGGCGTTATGTGGGGTGAGCCTCAAGCCTATGAGATAGAGAAAGATCACAAGATCGATTTTAGAGCATCAGGCCGCTATCTTGCATTAAAAGTTGAAAGCATCAGCGCCACTGATTACTGGAGACTCACCGGCTTAGATATTGATATTAAAGAGGTAGCTGCACGATGAGTTATTTACCAACAAGCTCATCGGCTCAGAGCTTGCCAGATTTCAAAAACTGGATATCCGGTGAGCTTGTGAGGATATCAAACAATTTTACAACGTCACGACAGACATTAAACATACCCGTCATTAATGCAGAACCCGCAAAGCCACAGGTTGGCGATGTTGTTTTTGCAGACGGCACTAACTGGAATCCAAGCGCAGGTCGCGGTCTTTATTACTACGACACAAGCTGGACAAAAATAGCATAGGTACAAGAAATGGGTTTATTTAGCTTTGGCGGTTCAAAATCAAGTTCAGACTCCAACAGTAGCTCGTCTACTTTTGTTGATCCTAGCCAACAACCGTATTTAGATGACATACGAGGCCAAGCACAACAGCTTAACGCTCAAGGTATGCCTGTTGAGGGTGTTGCCGGGATAAACGGCATGTTAGGCGGTGCGCTTGGCACAGCTTACGGTGCTGGCGGTATGCAAGCCGGTGTTGGCGCTAACATGATGGCCTCTGGCGCTAATGCGACCCGTGGCACAGGCATGGCGTTGAACTATGCGGGTGGCGCGATGGGCGGTAACGCTCAAGGCGGCATCAACACTGCGATGGGCGCTGGACAAGGCATGGCAAACATGGCGGGCATGATGGGAGCCGCTAATAACCGAGGCTTTAACGCCGCAAACGCTGGTCAGTACATGAACAACAGTTTGCTTAACGGCCAGATAGATGCTGCAAGTCGTGACGTTGTGCGTAACCTTCAGGAAAATCAATTAACAGGTATTGCGTCTAACGCCGCTGGTACAGGTAACTCTGGCTCTAGTCGAGCGGGTGTCATGGCGGGTATTGCTGCACGAGGCGCCGGTGACCGTATCGGTGATATCTCTGCAAGCATGAGAGGTCAAGCGTATAACAC
>CESU01225952.1_pt1 | contig 15958 bp, 7 predicted proteins | sample 531141 | NCBI WGS metagenome assembly CESU01 (sample SAMEA2621401, study PRJEB7988) | marine metagenome | isolation source: saline water (ENVO:00002010), including
GTAGCTCAGTTATTTATGGTAGCAGCATATTCCAATAAAGATGTCGCTCATAAAACAGAACTTCTAAAATTAATCACAGAAGAGAAGATAGGAGGATTGATTTTCTTTCAAGGAGACCCTGCTTCTCAGATGAAACTTACCAAGTTTTATCAGGGTATTACTCAAACTCCACTTTGGTTGGGAATGGATATAGAATGGGGCTTGAGTATGAGATTATCTAATTCTATCCATTATCCCTATCAGATGACTCTGGGAGCTATAGACAACGACTCTTTAGTCTACGAAATGGCTGCACAAATAGCCCAGCAAATGAAAAGAATGGGAGTGCACGTAAGTTTCTCACCAGTTCTAGATGTTAACAATAACCCCAACAATCCTGTGATTAACTACCGCTCTTTTGGTGAAAACAGAGAGAACGTTTCTGAAAAAGGACTTATGTATATCAAAGGGCTTCAGGAAAATGGTGTACTAGCTTGCGCCAAGCATTTCCCTGGACATGGAGATACTGATATGGATTCCCATTTAACCCTTCCTACAGTAAATCATAACAGAAATAGACTAGACAGCATAGAGCTATTTCCTTTTAAAAACGCCATCAATGAAGGCGTTGGAAGTATAATGGTGGCCCACCTCCACATTCCCGTACTGGATAATAGAGAGAATAGAGCTACTACCCTTTCTTCAGCTACGGTAAATACGTTACTTAAAAAGCAGCTTAAATTCAAAGGGCTTTCGTTCACTGATGCACTAAACATGAAGGGCGTAGCTAAGTATTTTAAACCTGGAGAAGTAGACCTAGAAGCGCTAAAAGCAGGAAACGATGTGCTGCTCTTCCCTGAAGATGTTCCTCAGGCCATAAAGAAAATAATGGCTGCCATAGCATCAGGTGAAATCTCTGAAAAAACCATTAATACTCGATGCCTTAAAATCCTTAAGACTAAAGAATGGCTGGGATTAAACAAAAAGGGAAAGCTCGATGAAACTGACTTAGTAAAAGACCTAAACTCCGAAGAGTTTAATTGGTTAAACCAGCGCTTGGCAGATGCGTCAATAACATTGCTGCGCAATGAAAACAACTCACTCCCTTTCCTTAAAATAAGTGAAAATAAAACAGCCGTAATAAATATAGGAACTAATAGAACAGCGAAACACTTCGGAGAAAGTTTAGAGAAGTATCTCGAGGTTAAAACGTTCAATGTCACCAAAACAATAGGGTTCTCTGAAATACAAAACATAGCTAATGAGCTAAAAACTTTTGACAGGGTAATCGTAAACATTTTAGGTACTTCTAACAAACCCAAAAAGAATTTTGGGATTACAGACAACATTAATCTTCTCCTGAGTAAAATGGATAAGAACAAAGAAAATGTGCTTACTATTTACACTAATGCTTACAGCCTCTATAAATTAAAAAACCTAGACAATTTCTCAAGCATCATGTTAGCTTATCAAGATTCTAAGGAAGCCCAAAAGGCATCTGCAGACGCTATTATTGGAGCGATTAAGATAAATGGAAGACTACCCGTGTCTGCTGGCCAGTTTAGAGAAGGAGAAGGAATTACAATAGATAAGGCCATTAGAATACGAAGAAATGTCTCTCCATTTGAGTTAGGGATAAACCCGGCAGATTTAAAGAAAATAGACACTATAGCGCTCAAAGGAATAAAAGAAAAAGCATATCCAGGCTGTAGAGTTTTAGCCATCAAAAACGGCAATATAATCGTAGACAGAAGCTATGGATACCAAACTTACGAGAATAGAAAAAAAGTAACAAATCAAACTGTTTATGACTTGGCTAGTATTACCAAAATAGCTTCTACTACCCTATCACTATTGAAACTTACAGACTTAAATAAATTCGATCCTAATAATAATCTCTGTGATTACCTCACAAATATAGCAGACACATCAGATTATTTTAACATGAATCTTAAGGAAATACTTAGCCATACTGCTGGTCTTAAACCTTGGATTCCTTTTTATAACTATACCCTAGTAAACAAAACACCTTCAGCTAAATATTACAGAAACTTCCCTAAAGATGGTTATTCTAAAGTAGCAGACAAGCTATATATAAACAATTCTTATTCAGATAGCATCTATGATAAAATCCTTACAAATCCGTTAAGAGACAAAAGGAACTACAAGTACTCAGACCTTGGTTATTATCTGATTTACAAAATGTTTCCTCACATGACATCGCTCTCTTTAGAAGATTATGTTTCAGAAAATTTTTATGCTCCTCTAGGATTAAAAATAATAGGGTATAATCCACTAAAAAGAATGAATAAGAATCTAATAGCTCCTACAGAAAATGATAGGCTGTTTAGAAATCAAATTTTAAGAGGATACGTCCATGATTCAGGAGCAGCTATGCTCGGAGGAGCCTGTGGACATGCAGGACTATTCTCTAATGCCTATGACTTAGCCACGATTATGCAATTGTTTTTAGACAAAGGAAAATATGCTGGCGAACAATTTTTCAACAGTACTACATTTGATTTTTATAACACGGCTCATTTCGCCCTGAACAAGAACAGAAGAGGAGTAGGGTTTGATAAACCCGTGATGAGTCCAAATTTAGGACCAGCATGTAATAGTGCCTCTGCCTCAAGTTTTGGCCATAGTGGATTCACAGGAACACTCGTTTGGGCAGACCCAGATAAGGACTTAGTTTATGTATTTTTGTCTAACAGAGTTTACCCTGATGCTGCGAATAGAAAACTGATTGATATGAATATCAGAACAGATATTCAGCAAGTACTGTATGATGCTATAGATAAAGCTGAGCAGCGAAATTCATAAGCAAATTAGTAATGAAAATAGGTATAGTATGCTACCCCACTTTTGGCGGTAGTGGTGTAGTGGCCACAGAATTAGGGAAGGAGCTTGCCGATAAAGGGCATCTAGTACATTTTATTACTTATAACCAGCCAGTAAGGTTAGGGTCATTCCGAAAAAACGTATTCTATCATGAGGTAAACGTCTCAGAGTACCCCTTATTTGACTATCCTCCTTATGAATTAGTTCTTGCCAGTAAAATGGTAGAGGTAGTGAAGCATGAACAACTAGATTTACTTCATGTGCATTATGCCATTCCACATGCCTCTGCTGCGTATATGGCAAAGAAAATTTTAGCTGAAGAAGATATTCATGTTCCTGTGGTTACTACGCTCCACGGAACAGACATTACTTTACTGGGGAAAGATGCCTCTTTCGAACCTGTGATTAGCTTCGCTATAAATAAGAGTGACAAAGTAACTGCCGTTTCTAGCAGTCTTAAAAATGATACCTACAAGCTTTTCGGGGTAAATAAAGATATAGAGGTAATTCCTAACTTCATAAGAATCGATCAAGCGAATTACGTCCCTAATGAAGAACTGAGACAAAGTTATGCTCCCAATGGAGAAAAAATAATAGCACACATCTCCAACTTCCGACCAGTAAAACGTATTCCAGATATTATAGAAGTCTTTAATCTGGTTAAAAAAGAAGTAAAAGCCAAACTGGTCTTAGTAGGTGATGGTCCAGACAGAAGTAAAGTGAGCCAAATGTGTCGTGAATATGGAATCTGTGACGATGTACTTCTCGTAGGGAAGCTAAAAAATCCTACTGAAGTCCTAAGCATATCGGATCTCTTTATGCTTCCTTCAGAACAGGAGAGTTTTGGGTTAGCAGCTTTGGAGGCTATGGCCGCAGGAGTTCCTGTTGTTTCTAGTAATACAGGAGGTATTCCAGAGTTAAACAGGCATGGTGTTTCAGGAATGATGAGCAATTTAGGAGACATCGAAGAAATGGCCAAGCATTGTGTCTATTTACTAGACTCAGAGAAAAGACTTGAAAAGTTTAAGAAGCAAGCGCTGAAGCGCGCAAAAGAGTTTGATATTTCTAAAGTACTGGCGCGTTATGAGAAAATATATAAAGAAGCTCTAGAAGAAGTTAAGGCGATGAATGAGTAATACCTTGAACACTTAAATCTCTTTAGCCTTTCAATAATACACATAATCAGTTATCGATGATCAACTATTATGAGAATTCATAATTAAACTCGGTCATTCTCTTCTCAACTCTAATTGGGAAGGATCTTTCCGCTTAAAGCATTTTCAACTACAATTTTTAATTCGACACCTTTCTAATTTCGGTAGAAAACACCTCATAGAATTCGAACTCCCGCTGGATAATTCTAGCAGTTTCTTCAGACTTGACAGAACGTGTAAAAAAGGCTACTTCATCCCCTACTTTCTCCTGGACTATGCCTCTAGACTCCTCTAAGAGAATTATAGCCTTAGATATATTGGCTGGCACTTCGTTTTTAAAAGTTCCTATGTAAATCACATACTCCATTTGTTCTAATGGGCGTGCATCAGAAGTGTTATCCTGAGCACTCTTAAGCCGGTCATCTGCTAATTGGTTAGGTACTTCCGTAACTTCCATTCCGGACTCTAAGAACTTCTCTTTGGCTGCCGAAATCCTTATACGCGTTCCGTTATAATATGCAGTAACGAATGCATCATCTACTCCTAAATTATTTACTTGCTCTTTTCTTCGAACAGCCTCTTGAAGGTTATCATAAATACCTGTAGAGTATCTAATGTTATTGTTGGATAACCTCTCAGAGTTCAGCGGTGTAATGTTAAAAATGTCCTCAGACGGAACCGGTTTAGAGTAAACCCCTACCTGAACAGTGAAGAACAATCCGCTTAACACTTCTATCTGATTGGCATCAGCCGCATCAGGAAATTTTTCGTAATAATCAGCCGCAGATTCTATCGGATTGAATGTCACTTCTGCATCCTCAGCATTGGAAGTGATTTCACTTTTACTAGATGCATTAGGTAAAGCCTTTTCTGAAGAAGGATTCATAGCCTCTTCGATAGATTTGTTCGCAGTATCTATTTCTGTAGTCTGAATCTTTTCTGAAGTGAAAGTGCCGTTCTTCGCTGATAAAGCTTCTGAATCTATATAGTTTCTAGATTCTCGCAGAGAAATCCTTTCTCCGTTTAAGTATGCTACTACGAACGCATCTGAAAACCCTAAATTTCTAACCTCTTTCTTAGCATCATTAGCTAGGATTTCTTCTGCAAATAAACCTACCGTGTAACGCGTAATCCCATTAGCTAACGCTTCTCCTGATACTGGAGCAAAATCATTATATAATGACTGAGAAATAGTATTTCTAAACGCTCCTACTTGAACTTTATATACGACTCCTGTTGGCAGCCTTACTTCCAATGGAATAGGTCTAGTTTCGCTATAAACGTCTTTAATTTTGCTGAATACTGTGAAGTTTACTGTTGCGCTTAGATCTAAAGAGAGCGAATAAATACTTTCAGCGTCTTCACTTCCAGAGAAATCAGTAGTTTTCTCTGCAGCTGCTAATAGTACAGTAGGATTCATAGTGATTTGCAACGCTAATAAATCAGCTCTTAAATCTTTACTCGAAGTCATCAATTCTTCCCTATCTTCCTCTAGTCTGAATGCGACGGCATATTCTACCTGAGCTGACACTCTTAATTTCATCACCTCTGTTCTAAAAGATTCTTTTTCAGATTCATTCTCGGCTAATTCTATCGTATTCTCTATTTCTAGGACCTGCTCTTCTAAAGATTTCGCTCTTAACTGAGAGGCTTGTAATTCTCCTTGAATTTTAACTAACTTTGTCACATTAAAAAAAAGCTGTTCAGCTTTTTCCTCATAATCCAAATAGACCTCTGAGCGTTTCACTTGGTTTAACTCGCCTGGTGATAAATCCCAGCTCTTTTCTAAATCCGAAACATCTGCTATGCTATCTTCTAAGAGTAAAACTTTATCTGAAAATTCAGGCTTAAATGTATTCTCTGTAGTCTCCTCATTTTCAGCAGAGATTTCCTCAGCCAATCCTTCATCTGACATCATTAATAACAATGTCTCTGGAGAAAGTTCCGCCAATTCTTGTGAGTTAGAAACCAACCAATCTACTTTCTTTAAATTCTCAGAGCCCGCCAACTGTTTAGCTGTGGCCTCTTTATACAACTCTTCTTTTTTCAAGATGTTCCTCTTAGAACTTTCTTGTGCGAATCGCTTATAAATTTCAGCAGCTTCATTGTAAACCTCAGCAGCAGCTATCATCTTCTGAATCTGCTGTGACAGCGGAGATGACTTACTTATCTGAGCTTCTTTAGAGATGATTACTGCATCTAATCTTTCTAATTCTCTAGCATAGTTCGATTGAGCAGTTTCTAAGACAGATGGTAAGTTATTTACCTCCATCTTAGCTCTCTTCTTCTCTAATTTAGCTAATCGCTTATTTAATTTAACTTTTTCTGTGTCAGTTTCTTGAGCTTTACGACTTTCTATTTCTTGGATGAGCTCCTCTATCTGCGTTTGCTTATTACGCCTATTGTTTAATTCTGGACTATTCTCTATTAGATCTTTATAAGGCTCAGAATAAGCCAGCTTATCTGGAGTGAATTCTTCACTGGTTTCCAAGTTTTCATAGAACGAGTTCGTTACGGCAGCCGGCAGGGTTTTTACTTCCGCTTTTATCTGCTGTTTAGTTAAGTTCGGAGCATTATTCTCGGGTACTTCTGCACTCTCTATATTTTCCTCTGCGGAATTATTAGATGATTCAGAATTAACAACAGTTTCACCATCTGGCAGATCGGGAGCAGCGCTTTCTGCTGATATATTTTCCTGAGAAGAATTTAAATCTTCTAACACCTCAGTCAAAACTTCTGATGTATCAGAAATGCTCTCTTTTGCCAATATAGACTCTTCAACTGCCAATGCCTCTAATTCTGCTATTATCGTTTTAAAAATTTCGTTTTCTTCGATTAAATTATTCATGACTTCAACAAGAGCAGAAATCTCAGATTGAATAGCATCTTTCTGACTCTCTTCTTCTGCAGCATCCAACTCAGTCACTTTTTCGATGGTAGCATCTTGTAAGCTTGATATAAATTCTTGATTTGCATTTATTATTTCTTCATTCATCTTGAGCGGACTAAACTCTTTGCTTTCTGAAATAGCTAATATTTTCTCTTCATACTCCGGCGCTAACTGTTCAGTGATCGCCTCTTTAGTCAATAATTGAGATGAAATTGCCTCTATGGATTCTAAAGTATTTACTTTTTCTTCAGCTTCACGTTCTATATTTTCTACTGTTTCTGTGCGCTCTATTTCTAGAACCTCAGATGATGGGTGTTCCATAGAATTAATTTCTGTTACGGACAAGGAAGTTTCTCCTTCCTCTATCTTGACCACTTTAGCTTCAGAATTCGAAATAGTTGTACTGATGAGTATCAACTGATTCGTTAATTTCTTCTTAAGCTCCATGATGTTTGCTTTTTCTAAAGAAGATGCGGTGATATTTTTTTTATCTAGCTGAATAATCTTTTGTTCGATTACATTTCTATAATCTTCAGTTATTTCCTGAGCTCTTTCTGGACTAGAACTAACCTCCCTTTCATAAACAGTATTCAAAAACTCTGCCTCATACTTTCTTGAGTTCAGTTCTTTAATCCCTTGCTTGATGGCGTTGGCCTTTTTATTAAGCCCAATAACATCATCTGCATTCTCACTTTTAGCTATTTGTTCATTTGTTTCCTTCCGTGCATTTTCTAATGCCCTTATAGCCGATTGCGTGAAATCATTTTCAAAACCTAATTCTTCCAATGAACTTAATTCAGCTTCTGTTATGGTCAGTTCTTCAAATTCATCTGCGGCATATTCACTAATGATTGATTTTACTTCTTCAGGTGATATAGAGAGTGGAAATATTTCATTCAACTCTATTTGCCCTAATGCATCTGCACTGTTTTGTTTTTCTGCTGCTAAAAACATTCTCTCCTCTGCGGTTAATTCAGAATTGGCTAAGACCTTATCGATAGCTTTTTGACCAGAGATTAACTCATTCGCATAAGTTTCTTTAATCACTGCCTCTCTAATCTCTTGTGCCTTTGCATTTTCTAGATCAGACAAATCCGCTAACTGAGCTTTATATTCGGACTGAATAACCGCCACCTCCGTCAGCTCGAGATCATAAGGCAACATGCCTGCTTTAGACTGTATACTTGAAAGGTCTATGCTCCTACTGAGCACGTCAGTGAACGCAGATCTATTTCCTTGTTCCTCAATAATTAATGAATAAGCTTCCTGTGCATTTGCCTGTGAAGCTGCTATTCCTTCATCTATCTCGGCAGCACTATATGCTAATGGTTCTCCATGGAATTCGTAAGACTCAGATTGAATATTCTGCAGAAAGTCGCGTTGCAACGCATAATTCTCAGCTGAATAACTTAGCATTTCTATTTTACTCAACTCCTGATCAAGATCATTCTTAACTAAGACTAACTCTTTAGCTGCAGCGGTTATCTCTATTTCTATGTTTTCGATTTCAGCCTTTTTATTGCTGGCTTCAAGTATTCTGTTCTTTCCTGATAACTTTCTCTCTAGAAAAGCTTCCTCATCTCTTAGCGCACTAATTCTTCCAACTAAGTTTTCTAATTCTTTGCTAGTGAAATCCGCTGCTTGAGTAATAACAACTTCAGGATCTGAACGATCTTCTTTATTGGTACGTCTTTCTCTGTCTTTCTCTACTTTTAGCAGATTAGCTACCTCATCGAAATCTTTACTTGTTTCCACAATTTCAGCACTTCGACCAATCGCAGTGGCTCTTTCATCCAATTCTGAGCTATATACATCTAACGCTTTTACCACTTCAAGCAAACTCTGAGACTCCATACTAAGCCTCTTACTTTCAGTTAAAAGAAGGTTTCCTTCGTTAATGCTTTGAATATAATTATCGGGATCTGATTCATCGGTTCCGGCTATCAAAGCTATAGCTTCAGCTGACTTTTCTGCAGCCAAAGCTTGTTTAATTTTAGCTTCAGAATAGGCTTCTTTGGCTCTTTGTTTGAGATTTTCAGAATCTGTTTTATAAACGGTCGCTTTTACTTTCATATCGGCAGCTATATCAGCTATTGATAAACTCTCACTAAAACCTGCTACAGCAGCAGCCTCAGAGAGCGACCTTGAATTGTCAAGCAATTCCTCTATTTCTTCATTATCTTGAATCTGAGCTTCTAGGATAGCAGTCATTTCATCTGCATTCACCTCTAATCCAGCTTTTCTTCTTAAAATAACTTGAGTTAAGCTAGCGATATCCTCTTCCAGAAGTTCATCGAAGAAATTATTTATTTGAAGTCTTTCTATCTCTCCTTCATTGCTTAGAATGAGCTCTTGCCTTAATGCAACAGGACCATCGAAAGAGGGAATCTCGACAATTCCTTCATGAATTAATAGACTGTTTACCACTTCGACTTCAAACTTGTATGTTCCTGCTCTCTCGAAAGGAATCGTGTAATTTCCAGTAGAAGAATTGGTGTGAAATTCGCCTATGTATCTTCCCGAGAGATTCTCAACTATAGATATTTTTGTGCTTTTCTGAGCTTCATCTATTTTAGAAATAAAATCTCCCTGAATAATTACCAGATTAACTGGAACTGCATCTACTCTCACTTTATAAACGTGCAGATTATCCAATTTGCTGCTTCTTCCACTGGCAAAATAAGCCATAGTGTTGGTCGAATCTACAAGATAAAACAGGTCGTCATCAGGAGTATTTACTGCAAAATCAAGGTTTTTCACCTGAATATATTGGTCAGAATTAATATCATAACTCGCTCTGAACACATCAAAACCTCCCATACTTGTGTGTCCTTTAGAGGCGAAGTAAAGTGTTTCACCGTCACTATGCATAAAGGCAAAATCTTCATCGAAAGAAGTATTAACGTCTCCTTTTAATTTCTCTGGTTTACTAAACTTTCCATTAGCCAGAGTCTGAACTCTAAAAAGATCCAACTGATCTCCATCATTCCCATAAGACGAATAGAAAATATAATCAGAGGACCTATCGAAGTGAACTACTCCTTCAAACTCTTTTTTCTTGTCATTTTTCGTGATCAACTCTTCTGGCTTGGCTATGACTTTTCCACCAATTTCATTTAAATCATAATACCTAAAGAAATCATTTTTAGATACTTCTTTTTTTTCTAAAACTACTAAATCCGTAATACTTGATAGGAGATTTTCACCATTAGAGCACATTTCTATCTGACGTTGAGCATTGAATTTATTTCGGGTTTTCTCGTCTGCTTTATCCAAGAAAAAACTGTAAGCAATCTTAGCTTCTCTAAAGTCGTAATTAAGGTGCCTAGCTAACCCTAGGTAGTAATAGGCCCGTACATCTTCTACAGATTTTTTAGTACTAAATTCTAGATGTTTGATGGCTGTTTCTTTATCTACACCAGAATAAATCACACAACTTCCAAACTTGAAATTGTAATCGGCATTTCTAGGGTGCAAACTCACTAATTGTGAGAACAAAGGCAAGGCCTGCATAAAACTTCCGCCTTCGAAGTTTTCATTAGCTTGTTTAATTAACTCCGCCTCATTCTTGAAGGATTGACTCCATAGAAACTGTGGTGCACAAATCAGTACAAGAAGTAAAATTCTCAACATATTAAATAAGATGTTTACCGCTAATTTATCGATTAATGTTCAGTTACATCTATAAGAACGCACGAATTCCAAATAAGTTCAGATAATCAGAAAAAGCAGATCACTTGTGCAATATATTCATACAGATTTCAATCAGATTATAATTGAAGTACTTTTCTATTGCTAAAAAAGAACATTCGGTCTGTTCAACAAATATTGTTATACGTTAAACCTAAAATGCATGATATCTCCATCCTTCACGATATAGTCTTTTCCTTCTACTCCCATTTTACCCGCTTCTTTTACAGCAGTCTCTGACCCTAAAGAAATATAATCCTCATACTTCATCACTTCAGCTCGAATAAATCCCTTTTCGAAATCTGTGTGAATTACTCCTGCCGCTTGAGGTGCCGTAGCTCCCACTTGAACTGTCCAAGCCCTTACTTCCTTCTTTCCAGCAGTAAAGTATGTTTGAAGATTAAGAAGCGAATAAGCAGACTTAATAAGTTTTGCTACGCCAGGCTCTTGTAACCCTAAATCTTCTAAGAACATCTGACGTTCTTCATAAGATTCTAGCTCAGCTATATCAGATTCTATTCCAGCACCTATAACCACTACCTCAGCATTTTCCTCTTTCACTAATTCTCTTACCTCCTGTACGAAATCGTTTCCGTTAACCACACTTCCTTCATCCACATTACACGCATATAAAACAGGCTTAGAAGTCAATAACTGAAGGTCTTTCATCATAGGGACCTCGTACTCATCCATTTCTACTGTTCTAGCAGATTTCCCTGCTTCTAACGTAGATTTCAGTCTGTCATAAAAAGCCTTAATCTTCTGAGCATCTTTGTCTCCTGACTTAGCCGATTTGGCTATTTTTTGGATTCTAGCTTCTATCGTTTCTAAATCTTTTAACTGAAGCTCAAAATCTATCACTTCCTTATCTCTAATAGGATTTACAGAACCATCTACGTGAATGATATTTCCATCTTCAAAACATCTTAGCACATGAATAATAGCATCTGTTTCTCTAATGTTTCCTAAGAACTGATTTCCTAAACCCTCACCTTTACTCGCCCCTTTAACCAATCCAGCTATGTCTACTATCTCTATGGTAGTAGGCTGAACTTTCTCAGGATCAACTATATCTGCTAGCCTAGTAATGCGCTCATCAGGCACAGTAATTATCCCTACATTAGGTTCTATCGTACAAAACGGAAAGTTTGCGCTTTGTGCTTTAGCATTAGATAAACAATTAAAAAGGGTTGATTTTCCTACATTCGGTAATCCTACTATTCCACACTTTACAGCCATAATTCTTAATTTTTTCGAGGTGCAAAGATAAACCGAATTTAGAATGTTGATTCTAAATTGACTCACTAAATCCCTCAAAACCGTCTTACCAAAAGATTACGTAAGTTTTCCACATCATAATGCCTAATCCAATCTGTGGATTTACATTTACCGCGAATAGATATTCCACTAAAAATTATGACAAGTTCAGAGTTATCAAAGGTAGCATCTCAAGTAAGAAGAGATATAGTAAGAATGGTTCACGCTGTGAGTTCAGGGCATCCAGGAGGTTCTCTAGGATGTACAGATTTCTTAGTCAATCTTTACTTCAAGCAAATGAATATCAACCCTTCCAAATGGGATATGGATGGAAAGAACGAAGATTTATTCTTCCTTTCTAATGGACATATTTCTCCAGTATGGTATTCTGTGCTCGCAAGAAAAGGATATTTCCAAGTAAGCGAATTGGCTACTTTCAGAAAAATAAACACTAGACTTCAAGGCCACCCAGCTACTGAAGAGGGATTGGAAGGAATTAGAGTCGCATCAGGATCTTTAGGTCAAGGTCTTTCTGTAGCTCTAGGAGCCGCAGAAAGTAAGAAATTAAATGGTGACAATTCTATCATTTACACCCTTCACGGAGATGGAGAATTACAAGAAGGTCAAGTTTGGGAAGCTGCCATGTATGCAGCCGCAAACAAAATAGATAACGTTATTTCCACAGTTGATTATAACGGACAGCAGATAGATGGTTCTTTAGAGCAAGTCCTAGCTATGGGTGATTTAAGAGCTAAATGGGAGGCTTTCGGGTGGGATGTGCGTGAAATGGACGGACATAAGATGGATGAAATATCTTCAACCTTAGAAAAAGCGAAAGCTGACTGTGGTAACGGAAAACCAATTATGCTTATCATGACTACTTCTATGGGTAAAGGAGTAGATTTCATGGAAGGAACACATAAATGGCATGGAATAGCCCCTAATGATGAGCAGCTAGTTGAAGCATTAGGACAGCTTGAAGAGACACTTGGAGATTACTAAATTCTAATCAAACTGATTTTAAATTCGTAAAGCATCGAATAGTTTTTGGTACACGAATTGACTAGTAAAAAGTATGAAACATTTTTTAGTCTTATTGATTTCTATTCTTGCTGGCATTGCAACGCTCGCTCAGCAGGATACTACCAGAATTTTATTCGTTTTCGATGCCTCCAATAGCATGAATGCCAGATGGCAAAGCGAACCCAAAATAGATGCCGCTGTACGCCTTCTTTCCAAAACTGTGGATGAGTTGAAATTCATGGAAAATGTAGAAATGGGACTGCGTGTATATGGCCACAAAACCCAGCATGTGCCAGGACACCAAGACTGTGATGACACTCAACTGCTCGTAAGAATAGGGAAAGGAAAAAACATAGCGATAACCAATGCGCTAAAAAAAATCCGGCCTAAAGGAACCACTCCTATTGCTCGATCTCTAGAAAGAGCCGCTGAAGATTTCCCCGTTGGAGGCCAAGCCAGAAATATAATTATACTTATTACAGATGGAATAGAGGCATGTGATGAAGACCCATGTGCCGTTTCTAAGGCGTTGCAAAAAAAGGGAATCATCCTAAAACCATTTATAATAGGAATAGGTGTAGACCCGAGTTATAAAAGCACATTTGAATGTGTGGGAAACTATTTCGATGCGAGTAAAGAAGAAATTTTCGAACAGGTACTAGATATCGTTATTTCTCAAGCACTAAATAACACAACAGTACAGGTAGATTTATTAAACGAAAGTGGTGAGAGTTTTTACAGTGATATCCCCATGACTATTCTCAATCAAAAAACAAGTGAAACAATTCACAGATTTGTGCATACACAGAATTACCTCGGAAATCCAGATACACTGACACTAGACCCACTGATCACTTATAGGCTTAGAGTGCATACGATTCCTGAGGTGTTAACTTCAGATTTAAAAGTACAACCAGGCCAGCACAATCACTGGAAAGTATCTGTACCTCAAGGAAAACTTAGTTTAGCATTTAGTGGAGGAAGAATCGATTATACTGGTCTTCAATGCAGAATAACTAAAAAAGAAGACTGCGACTTAACCAATCACCAAGCCTTTAACACCACTGAGTCCTATATAGCAGGAACCTACACCATAGAGATTCCTACGAACCCTGTGACTGTATTAGAAAACGTAGAAATTAAAGAGGGAGAGATGAATGAAGTAGTCATTCCCTCTCCCGGAAATCTCAATCTGCGCGTAAGCGGAAGTGGTTTTGGAGGAATATTTACAGACAAGCCAGATGGTGGAAAGCTTGTTAAAAAGTTCACTGAAGGAAATCCATCAGGGAGATATATCTTGCAGCCTGGTAAGTACAAGGTTGTTTTTAAGAGCAGACAAGCCAAACAAGCCATATACACATTTGAAAAAGAACTCACTATAACATCTAACGGTACAGTGAACATAGAATTTTAGACCATGAAAAAATTTGAAGTAACAGGAAATAAAGACACTCGTTCAGGATTCGGAGACGGACTTACAGAATTAGGTAGAACTAATCCTAACGTAGTAGCGTTGTGTGCTGATTTGACGGGGTCTCTTAAGATGGGAGACTTTAAAAATGAATTTCCAGATAGATTTTTTCAAGTAGGAATAGCAGAAGCCAACATGATGGGAATGGCCGCTGGTATGACTATCGGTGGTAAAATTCCATTTACTGGTACATTCGCTAACTTTTCTACTGGTAGAGTTTATGACCAAATTAGACAGAGCATAGCTTACAGCGAGAAGAATGTGAAAATATGTGCTTCTCACGCAGGATTAACCCTGGGAGAAGATGGCGCTACACATCAAATACTAGAAGATGTAGGAATGATGCAAATGCTTCCTAATATGACTGTGATTAATCCATGTGACTACAATCAAACTAAGGCAGCAACTATAGCTATAGCCGAGCACGAAGGACCTGTTTACCTCAGGTTTGGAAGACCTAAAATGCCCATCTTCACTCCTGCTGACCAGAAGTTTGAAATAGGAAAAGGAATTATGCTAAATGAAGGTACAGACGTTACCATTATAGCTACAGGACATTTAGTATGGGAAGCTATTCTAGCTGGAGAAAAACTAGCAGAACAAGGAATTAACGCTGAAATAATAAACATTCATACTATCAAACCATTGGATCAGGAAATGGTTATCGCTTCTGCTAAAAAAACAGGAGCAGTAGTAACAGCAGAAGAGCATCAAACAATTGGTGGACTTGGAGCCACAATATCTCAATGTTTAGCTAAAAACCATGTCGTGCCTATGGATTTCGTAGCGGTAGATGATTCATTCGGTGAATCTGGAACTCCAGCTCAGTTAATGACTAAGTATGGATTAGATGCTGATAACATTATAGCTAAAGTCAAGAGTGTAATGGCTAAAAAGTGATGACATAAGTCCTCCATTATGCTCAAGAAAAAGAAAATAATCTGGAAATTATTGAGTTATGCTGGAATCTCTAGTATTCTCACTTATTTAGTAGCCAATTCCAATACACCCGAAGTGATTTTTAACTTAGATGGTTCAGAAGCTTCGGCAAGTCAAATAAAGAAAAACATCGTTTATAGCATCCTATTGACCTTTCCTGCGCTAAGTTTTTTACTCGGCCTAATTTTAGCAATGACTCCATATAAAAAATGGACTTATTTAGAAAAAATCGTTCCTGCTGCTCTTCTTATTCTTATAAGCGTAGAGGTATGGATTATCTTAATGAAATTTTTCTAACCAAGGCTGTACTCTAGTAAATGAGTAAAATCAGATATCTCCGGAGTAGTAGCCTCAGTCAATGCTATCTCTACCCTCATTCCATGCCATAGAATCACAGCAAAAGATGCTGTATAATTGAATTGGTAGTTCAACTAGATAGAATATCAGACTTCGAAGAGGAAGAACTAGAGGTAGTTGAAGAACTTCAAAAGATTTATTAAGCTTTCTCAGAAAGCTCAATGCTCAAATCCTCTTCAAACTTATCGGATTTCCCGCCCCGCTTCTCCACCAAATAGCTCTTGCTATTTGGTGAGGGATATTTTTATAATATTCGGGGTAGCAGGATTACAACCCACACTTTAATTGCATTTTTAATGAAACTAATCTTACCAAATCTTCCTCAAAGAGTTTCGACTTCTCGTCTCTCCGACT
>CESU01017432.1_pt1 | contig 15909 bp, 16 predicted proteins | sample 531141 | NCBI WGS metagenome assembly CESU01 (sample SAMEA2621401, study PRJEB7988) | marine metagenome | isolation source: saline water (ENVO:00002010), including
ATATGGATAAACGTATTGCTTTTTTTTCAAAACAAAGTGGTTCAAAGTTAGGTTTGCCTGACAGTCAGTTACCAGAATGTACAAGAGAATTAATCAATATAATTGGTTTTGAACCTCCAAAAGGAGATAGCAAGCACGTTTCTCCACTAGGAAATGATAATTCTCAAATGCCAGCTATAAATATTTCAGAGGGTTTTAACTTAGGTTTTTGTAGATGTAAGCCTGGAAAAGGACCTTTAATGCATAATCATGATACAAATGAAACGTTTATGCCTATAACAGGCAAATGGAGATGTGAGTGGAATGAAGGAAAAGATTTAGATTTTGTAGACTTGGGCCCTTGTGATGTTATTTCTTTTCCACCCGGAAGCTCAAGGCGTTTCATGAATATTACAGAAGGTGACAAAAATATAGAACATTTATTACTGGTTGTGATTGCAGGTGATGCTCCAAAAGCAGAATTTACAGATAAAGCTTATGATAGAATTAAAGAATTTGAAGGTATTAGTGTTTAAGCGAAGGTTTTATAATGATATGGGTTATTTTATGTAAAGATAAAGAAAATTCTTATGAAAAAAGAATGAGTGTTATTGATGAACATAGGAAATATTTGTCAACTAATCCTATAAAAACACTAATTTCAGGTCCTTTAACTGATAAAAATGGTGAATTAATGAATGGTTCTTTTTTTATGGTTGAAGCAAACTCTGAAGATGAAATAAAACATTTTCAAGTAAATGATCCAATTTATAAAGCTGGTATCTGGGACGAAATTATAATTTCACCATTTAATAAAAGAGTAGATAACTTATCAAATTAAATACAATAGAGGTTTAAATGAAAAGAAAGTTCATTGATTTATCTGTAAGTCTTCAAGAAGGTATAAAATCTGATCCTGATTTTATGTTACCTAAAATTAATTATCACCATCATAATGAAACAGCAGAAGAAATGATTAGTTTTTTTCCAGGACTAAAAAAAAATGATTTGCCTGGTGGCGAAGGTTGGGCAATGGAGACAATAACTGTAAGTACACATAATGGAACTCACATGGATGCCCCATATCATTATCACTCAACTATGGATAATGGTAAACGAGCAATTACTATTGACGAAGTGCCGCTTGAATGGTGTTTTAATAAAGGTATAAAACTTGATTTAAGATCATATGATGATGGCTATGTGCTTACTAAAAGTGATATCAAAAGTGAATTAAAAAAAATTAACTATTCAATAAACCCTTTAGATATTGTGTTTATTAACACTTCTGCTGGAGGCAGATATGGCGAAGATGATTTTCTATCAAAAGGTTGTGGAATTGGAAGAGATGCCACAATTTTTTTGTTAGATCAGGGAGTAAGATTAACTGGAACAGATGCATGGAGCTGGGATGCTCCATTTATTCATACGGCAAAAAAGTTTGAAGAATCCAAAGATGCTTCTTTGATTTGGGAAGGCCATAGAGCCGGTATGGTGACAGGTTATTCGCACATTGAAAAATTAACTAATTTAGATCAATTGCCTGATTATGGGTTTACTGTTTCAGCTTTTCCTTTCAAAATAAAACATGGTTCAGCTGGATTTGTTAGAGTTGTTGCAATACTTGATTGAAATTTATTCATAGGAATTAAAAATTGATAATTAAATCTATAAAAACAAAAATTGTATCAGTTCCTTTTTCTGTTCCTCCTAAGACAGGTTTTCTAATTCTTGAAAACATAGATCTTTTGATAGTTCAGGTTGAAACTAAGGATGGTTTTATAGGTACAGGTCATCTTCATCCCTTAGCAGGTGGACTTAAAACATTAGAAATGTGTATAAACGAAATGTTGAAACCTTTGTTGATTGGAGAATCAATTAAAGACATTAGTTTTTTATGGACAAAAATGTGGAATTCAACATTTATACAAGGAAGAATGGGAATAACAGTTATGGCTATGTCAGCTTTAGATATTGCTCTCTGGGATTGTTATGGGAGAACTAAAAACATGCCATTATGGAAAGTATGGGATGGAACAGATGAAGCAGTACCTGTTTATGGTTCTGGTTGCTATAGAGGTTTAGGTCATGATGGTATGATTGAAAAGGCAAAAAATTATGTTAATCGTGGTTTTAAATCTATAAAAATGCAGGTTGCGCATTGTTTTACAAATGATGAAGATATAGTGAACGTTAGGGATATGCGTGAAGCATTAGGCAATGATATTGGAATCATGATTGATGTAAATCAAGGCTGGAACGTCGATGAATCCATAAAAGTTGGTAAACTTTTAGAAAAATATCAACCTGAATGGTTAGAAGAGCCTGTTATGGCAGATGATTTTGATGGATATGAAAAAATATGTAACTCAATTTCTATACCTATTGTCACTGGTGAAAATAACTTTACTCATCATGATTTATTACCTTTTATGAAAAATCAAAATATTTCTATTCTTCAACCAGATATTATGAGAGGAGGGTATACTAATATTATTCATACATCTAAGTTAGCTAATAAATATAATATTAAAATAGCTCCTCACATGTTCCCAGAACTTTCAATTCATATTGTTTCCTCAATTACAAACCCTTCATGGTTAGAATATATGGGTTGGTACGATCATTTATGGATAGAACCTCTTTTGCCCATTAATGGAACCCTAACGCCTTCAAATCGGTCAGGGCATGGAATGGATTTTAAAAAAGAAATTTGTTCATTTTAAATTTAAAAATTCAAATGAGATATTCTAATTTTATATATTTAATATAATATATTAGATAATTTTTTGCTTATATTTATAGCAATTGGCCTAACAATCATTATTGTTGGAAAAGCAACCAATGTTGCATAAAACCAATTTTTTGGCCAAACAGACCAAAATAAGCTTGGTTCTTTTATAGATATCAAAGTAACTATTGAACTTATAAACATCGTAATAACAATAGCTGTTATCAATGTTGAGCAATAAATAATAAAATTTTCTTTTTTCATTATATAACCTTAAAAAAATAGACGATCGTAAAGATCGTCTATTTATATAAAAATATTTTATTACTTAACCACCAATTTTATATCTTACAGGAAACTTATGGCCTGTCTTTTCCATTTCATCAATGTAAGCGTTCATTAATGCTGCTCCGTCTATATCATAATCCTTTGAAATATCTTGAGCTCTTGTATTAGGCCAATCTTGAATTGTTTCAGCCCATATTTTCTGTTGATCAATTGGTAAATAAGTTACAGCATCATTAATGCCTTTCTTTTTACCTAATTTAACAAGGTCAGTTAAACCTTTTTGATACCTTTGTTGTCCATCTTTTACAGCGGCTCTTTCATAATTCTGAGCTTCTTCCATAATAATTTTGGCCACCTCAGGTGGTAGTTTTTTTAGAGTGTCAAGATTTATAGTTGTAATTGTCTGAGCCATAGCACCAAAACCAATTACTTTCCAATATGGAGCCTGCTCAAAAAACTTAAATCCACCAGCATGAGCGGATGGAAAAATTATAACACCTTTTGCTACGCCTGTAGCTAAGTCGTTATACATTGTTGGAAGAGTTGAAGTAACTGGTATAGATCCAAATAAGGATACCCAAGGTAAATTAGGGCCAGCTGCAATAACTTTTACACCTTTTAACTCATTAGCTTTAGACCATTGTTTTACGGTTCCTAGACCATAATCATCAAATCCTTGCAAAGCTATGAACTTTTGATTGTATTTATCTTCAAGCATTTTTGTTAAATATGGGAATTTTTTTATTATTTTATTCTTAACTGCAACACTAGTTATTAGGTTTGAAGTTGTAAATGGAACAAAATAATCGAAATTCCATGGTAATAACTTTGCTGTTTCAAAGCATACACAATATGAACCTATATCTAAAAGTCCTTTTTCAACTGCTTCTAAAGTCTCATGAACTTTTGCAATTTTACCTGCATAAGCTTCGATAATTCTAACTTTGTGATCAGTTTCTGCGGCAACTCTTTTTTTAATATTTGGAACAAGAACTTTTTCCATATTTCCTACATAAGCAGTTGCTTTTGATGGATGTCCTGATCCAACTCTTAAAGTAAATGAATCCGCTAAAGCAGCAGAAGCAATTATAGAAGTGGCTAAAACACTAATTGGAATAGCCTTTTTAAAATACCTAATCATAGTTTCCTCCTTAGGTAGTGTTAAGTTTAGCGTTTAACCCCATGTTTTCACTAAACAAAATTTGTTAACCAGCTTGCTAGCTCTGGAATAAAAATTACCAATAGCATAACTATTAACATCATGATCCAATAAGGTATTGAACCTTTAAAAATTACACCAAGAGGCACGTTATCTCCTCCTGCTGCCAAAACTCCTTTGACTGTATATACGATAAGACCAAACGGAGGTGTAAGCAAGCCTGCTTCAATGGCTAATATACCAAATATTGCAAATGCGTACGGATTTATATCTGGCCCTATTAGCTGTATAAAAAGTGGAACAGTTAATAAAATAATAGATATTGAATCTAGTAACATCCCTAACACAAGCCAAATAATAACCATCATCAAAAGAACCATTATTTCATTAAGCCCAACTGAAGCCATTGATGCAATAATCAGTGAATCTATATCAGATAAAGAAAGAAATCTTGAGTACATTCCAGCTGTAATCAACAAAATCATTATTGGTGCTGAAATTTTACCTGCATCAATAACTGATGCAACAATACCTTTCCATTTCATTCCTTTAAATAATGCTATAAAAAAACTAGCTAAAGCGCCAACACCAGCAGCTTCAGTAGCTGTAAAAATACCACCCCAAATTCCACCTAAAACTAAAATGATTAATGCAATTATTAATAACCCAGAAATTATTTGTTCTCTATTGATTTTGGTTATATCGCCTAAAGTATCAGGTTCAGGAGCAATGTCTGGGTTTCTCATTGCTTTAACAAGGTTGTAACCAGCAAATAATAGAGCTAATATTATTCCTGGAATAACACCAGCCACAAATAATTTACCTATTGAGTCTTCAGTAATAATTCCCCAAACAATCAGTAAAACACTTGGTGGTATTAACATTCCAAGGCAAGCACTTCCAGCTATGGATCCGACTGCAAAGCTATGGTCATATCCAGCTTTTTTCATTTCAGGCCAAGCAATTCTAGAAAAAGCTGCTGCAGAAGCAATAGAAGTTCCTGTAACTGCTGCAAATGCAGCATTTCCTGACACTGTTGCAACACCAAGTCTTCCAGGTACTCCTTTTAAACCTTTATTAATTAATGTGTAAAGATCTCCAGCTGCTCCACTTCTTGATAAAAAATCACCCATTAAAACAAAAAGTGGGATTGTCATGAATATATGATCTCTAATTAACTCATATGCTGCACCGCCTACCTGACTAGCAGCCATATACCAATCTTCAAAAATAAAGTAAGTGCCAATCATAGCTGTTGCACCTAATGCTAAAGCAATATGAACTCCAGAAAATATAGCTAATAACATCCCAAGAAGAGTTAATAACATGAGTGTGTCTAAGTCTATGCCCACAGTGAGTACCTTTTTATTAGTTAGTTAATATAAATTAAGTGATTTTTTTTTATCATTTATAAATGTTTTGAAAATTAAAGTTAAATAAATAAATACGATTATAATTGATGAGAATATTATTACTGTCCGAATAGGGTACACTGGAAACTCAATTGCTCCTATTCCTTGGTACTCTCCAATTTCCCAGCCTTTAATCATATCAGTCCATCCACCTATTGCAATACCAGCAAATAAAAGTGCTCCAATAATATATGATAATGAATTGATAATTTTTTTACCTTTTTCTTGAAAAAAATCAAAAATAAGAGTTGTCCTGAGCATTGACCCAGAAGCTATTGCAAAAGGAACTTGAAGGAAGACTATAGCTGGAACAGAATTTTGAACAATTTGATCAGCACCTAAAAAAAGCCCAAAGTTTCTGAATGTTACTTCAGCAAATATTGTTAAAGCAACTAATATTAACCATATAGCAGCAATTGACTGCAAAAATTCTGGAGTTTTTTTCAAAAGATTAAACAAAATCCCCCCTAATGTTCTGTATAACGTTATTACATTAAATTTACTTTAAAGCTTTTCTAATTATAATATAATATAATTTCCATAGTTTCAAAATATCTACTTTCTACAAGTCTTTACGATTATAAAAAAAATAAAGAAAGTAAAGATATAATTTAAAATTGATACATATTAAATTTCAAAATTTACTTTTTCATTTAATTTCTCACTAATATTTTTTATCTCTTTGCAAATGCGTTCACTAAATAATAATGCTACTGGGCTAAGTTCTTTGCTTGCAGAGGTAATTATAACATAATCTGTTATTAACGGAGGCGAAATTAATGGAGATAAAGTCCTGAAATCACCAGATAAATCGTAATCACATAATGCAGCAGGCAATATGGCACACCAGTCACTTGAGGCAACCATTTCTAGTGTTCCTATCATTCCATCCATCTCTAACATTTTAAACACATCTATATTATGAGTAGCAAAATATTGATCTTGAGCAATACGTCTAGAGTTTCCTGAGCCAGGTAATATTACTTTTAGGTTATTTATATTAGAAAGATTAATTGGCTCTAAATGTTTAAATTGTGAGGTTTTACAGGTAACTAAAAGATTTATATCACTGGAAACAAACTCTACATTTAGACCAGTTGGGTTTTTTACTGAAGGCACAATTGCAAATTCAAGTTTATTAGACCTAACCATTTCTTCTAATACACCAGAGTATGCTTCTGTGATCTTTATATCAACCTTAGGATATTCTTTAAGAAACTGTGACAAAGTATTTGGCAATGCAGATCTAGTAAATGTTGGCATTAAACCACAATTAAAAGTGCCTACAAGTTCTTTAGTGTCTGACTTGGCATCTATTAGAGCTTTTTCCATTAATTTTAAAATATCTAAAGAATATTTATAAAAACTTTTACCACTTTCAGTTAATATCATTTTGCCGGGAACTCTATCTATTAACTTTTTCCCTATACTTAATTCTAAATTTTGAACAAGCATTGACATACCAGATTGAGTTGCGTTCAGTCTTTGAGCTGCAATACTAAAAGATTTTTCTTCTACAACAGCAACAAATGCTTTTAATTGTTTAATAGATACAGACATTGTGTAACCCTATTATCAATAAAAATGATAGAAATCATCTCAATAAATTATTTCTTATAATACATATTAAGTGTTAAAAAAGAAAATATTTAATTATTAATATTTATTAATAATTTTTTGTTCATAGAACGGTCAAACATGTCAGATAATAATTCGATAAGAAAACAAGAAATAAATGATAGGTTTTATAGAAAATCACTTGGAATGTTTTCTACAGGAATTACAGTTGTAACAACATTAGATGAAGAAAATAATCCTATTGGAATGACAGTAAATAGCTTTGCGTCAGTTTCACTTGATCCTCCTTTGGTTCTATGGAGTATAGATAAAAAACAACCCAGCTATAAAACTTTTTTAAATTCTAAAGGTTATGCAGTAAATATTTTAAGTAAAAAACAACTTGATCTTTGCAATCATTTTTCTAGTCCATTAGAAAATAAATTTCAAAATTTAGAATGGAAATTAAGTAGTAATGGGTTCCCTTTATTATTAAACTCTCTTGCATGGTTTGATTGTACTACTTGGGAGAGATATTCTGGTGGAGATCATAAAATTTTAGTTGCTAGAGTTAATTCTTATGATTCTATAGAAGCTGATCCCTTAACATATTGGAATGGAAAAATTTCATAATTGATATATTCTCAAAAAAAACATAAAACTTTATTACGAACAAATTTTTTAACATTGATTAATTTTTAGAGGATATAAATGGCTAAGTGGTTAAAAGAAGGTAAAGCAGAAAACGAAATTATAGAAGCTGATGCAAAAGTAAAAGAAACTGTTGAATCAATACTTTTAGATGTTGGAAAAAGAGGAGACATAGCTGTTCGTGAATTGTCAAAAAAGTTTGATAATTATGAACCTGAAAATTTTATATTAACTGATCAAGAAATAGAAAAAGCAATTAGCAAAGTGTCCAAAAGAGATCTTGAAGATATAAAGTTTGCTCAATCTCAAGTTAGAAATTTTGCCACTAAACAATTAGAATGCATTAAAGATTTAGAAGTTGAGACTTTGCCAGGTGTAATTTTGGGTCATAAAAATATTCCTATGAATGCAGTTGGTTGTTACGTTCCTGGAGGAAAGTATCCAATGGTAGCCTCTGCCCACATGTCTGTTTTAACGGCTAAAGTTGCAGGTGTTAAAGAGATAACCGCATCTGCACCTCCTCAGGGTGGAGAACCTCATCCTGCTATTGTTGCTGCTATGCATATGGGTGGTGCCGATAAAATTTTATGTCTTGGTGGTATTCAAGCAGTCGCTGCCATGGCTATTGGGACCGAAACTATTAGTGGCGTTGATATGCTTGTAGGTCCGGGCAATATGTTTGTAGCAGAAGCAAAAAGACAATTATTTGGTCGTGTTGGCATTGATCTTTTTGCAGGTCCTACTGAAACATTAGTAATTGCAGATGAAACCTCAGACCCAGAAATATGTGCTATTGATTTATTGGGTCAAGCTGAACATGGACCAACAAGTCCTGCAATATTATTAACAAATTCAGAAAAACTAGCGCTTAGTACAATGGATGAAATTGAAAGGCAATTGAAGATATTACCTACAGCAGAAATTGCTAAAGTCTCATGGAATGAATATGGTCAGATTATTGTATGTGATAGTATTGATGAAATGGTTCAAGTTGCAAATGATCTGGCTTTTGAACATGTTCAAGTTATGACTGAAGATCCTGACTATTTTCATAAACATATGACTAATTATGGTGCGCTTTTTTTAGGATCTCGAACTAATGTAGCCTTTGGAGATAAAGTTATCGGTACAAATCATACATTACCAACTAAAACTGCAGCTAGATATACTGGAGGTTTGTGGGTTGGAAAATTTTTAAAAACTTGTACGTATCAAAAAATTCTAACTGACGAAGCATCGGCTCTTGTAGGTGAATATTGTTCTAGATTATGTGCTTTAGAAGGTTTTTCTGGTCATGGTGAGCAAGCAAATGTTAGAGTTAGAAGATTTGGCGGTAGAAATATTGAGCCATATTCGTCAGCTGAATAGGAGAAATTATGAATTATCCAAAATTACCTAGTTTTAGATTAGATAATAAAAATGCACTTATTACAGGAGCTGGCAGAGGAATTGGAATGGGAGCTTCTATTGCTCTAGCTGAATCTGGTGCAAATGTGACTTTAGTTTCAAGAACAGAAAAAGAGCTTATTGATTTAACAAATCATATAAAATCTCAAGGGCATAATGCCTCATACATTGTTTTAGATGTAAATAATGAAGATGAAGTTATAAATATGATAAATAATTGTGAACCTTTTGATATCCTTATTAATAACGCAGGTACAAATAAACCAGCTAAATTGGTAGACACTGATTTAAAAGATTTTGATCATGTAATGTCTTTAAATGTAAGATCTGTAATAAATTTATCTAAGCAAGTAGTATCCAAAATGCTAATAAATAATAAAAAAGGCTCAATAATAAATGTATCTTCTCAAATGGGTCATGTTGGTGGGCCTAACAGAACTACTTATTGTGCAAGTAAGTTTGCTATAGAAGGTTTTACTAAGTCTTTATCTTTAGAGTTAGGTCCTTCTGGTATTAGAGTTAATACTATTTGTCCTACGTTTATTCAAACCCCTATGACGGAACCTTTTCTTAAAGATGATGAATTCAAAACAGCTACTTTGGGCATGATACCTCTTGGAAGATTAGGAGAAGTGAGTGATTTAATGGGTGGCTTTGTTTTTTTAGCCTCAGACGCGTCTAGTTTAATGACTGGTGCAAGTTTATTAATAGATGGTGGATGGACTGCGAGATAGTTAAAATAAAGGGGAAGGGCATTATTTAAAAATGTCTAATTCAGTAAATTGTAAATTAAATGTTAATGGTATAGAGCATAATTTAAATATCTCTGAAGACAGGCCACTTCTTTTCGTTTTAAGAAATGATTTAAATTTAAAAGGTACTAAACTTGGTTGTGGATTAGAACAATGTGGTTCATGTACTGTTTTGATAAACGGCAAGAAAACTTTATCTTGTAATCAAAATGCTATGGACTTTATTGATAAAGAAATAATTACAATTGAAGGTTTAGAAAAAAATAACAAATTATCTTGTATCCAAGAAGCTTTTATAGAATATGGTGCTGCTCAATGTGGCTATTGTACAAGTGGTATAATTATGTCCATTACCTCATTGTTTAATGACACTAAAAATCCTAATAAAACTGATATTATTAACTGTTTAGATGGTAATTTATGCAGATGTGGTTCACATGCTTCTGTTTTTCGAGCTATCGAAAAAGTTAAATCCAAGTTTAATGAAAACTTTGATGAATAATCGTTATGAATTTTAATAATCAACAATCAACTAATAACGAACTATCTTCTGGTCCAAGTGTAAAAAATTATAATTTGGTTAAACATTGGTTAAAATTTGATGGAGATCAAATTTGTATTCATACTGGTAAAATAGATATAGGTCAGCATATAAGTACAAGTTTAGCATTAATTTGTTCAAATCAGCTTGATGTGGAAATAGAAAAAATTAATGTTTTAAATTTAAAGTCTGACATTTCTCCTGATGAAGGTTTTACTGCTGGAAGTTTGTCTCTAAGTCATTCAGGTACAGCTTTAAAGGCTGCATCAATCACATTTAAAAATAACTTTGTTGATTATATTTGCAGTAAATTTGATATCAAGATTAATGAATTTATTTTAGAAAATGGGGTAGCTAAAGTTTTAGGAACCAATAAAGCTTTTTCTTTCTGGGATTATGCGGCGCTCCCAATTTTTGAAAAATTAAAAATTTCATCCATCATTCCAATTCACAAGCATAAAAGTAACTCTAATTCTAAAAAGATAATCAACAAGAATATTACCTCTATTGTGCAAGGTAAGTATAAATTTGTTCAAGATTTAGAATTCATTAATATGTTGCATGCTAGAGTTGTTAGACCACCTCAATATTTATGTAAATTATTATCTATTGATAAACAAATTATTACTAATTTAAAAAAACAAGACATAAAAGTCATTATTGATGGTTCTTTTATAGCCGTAGTAGGTAGTGACGAATATGAAGTTATAAAAGCAGCCACTAAAGTTAAAGGATCTTCAACATGGGATATCTTAAAAGCAATTGATACAAAGGAAATTTTCTCAATGCTTGATGAAAATGAAAAGGATACTCTTTTAGTGAAAAGTGGTGGTGGGGCGTTTTACGAAAATATTCCTAATAAGCAAAAATTTGATGATAAAAAGTTCATCACTTTAAATAGTACTTATAAAAAACCTTATATAATGCATGGTTCAATAGGACCTTCAGCTGCTTGTTGTATTTATAATGAAAATAAATTTACTGCCTATACTCATAGTCAAGGTATTTATCAAACACGAAGCGCTATAAGTGAAGCTTTGAATATTGAAGAAAAAGATATTGAATTAAACTTTTTACCTGGTTCAGGATGTTATGGCCACAATGGAGCAGATGACGTAACTTTTGAATCAGCTGTGATAGCTAGAACTGTTCCAGGACGACACATAATGCTTAAATGGACCAGAGAAGATGAACATTTATGGGAACCTTATGGTAGTGCAGCTTTATGTAAATTAACAGCTAGTTTAGATTTTGAAGGAAATATTGTTTTTTGGTCACATGAGACTTTTGCTGATACATTTATGAGTAGACCAACAAAAGGTGGTAAAGATAATTTGCTATCATATAAATATATTAAAAATGATATTTCTTTTAAAAAATCCATACCCAGAACTGGAGAACATATGGGTATTCACAGAAACTTAGACCCTCTATATGAATTTAATAATACAAGATTAGTTAAAAATTTAGTTCATAATCTCCCTTTAAGAACTTCAGCATTAAGAGGATTAGGTGCATTTGGCAATATTTTAGCTATTGAATCTTTTATGAATGAATTAGCAGATACAGCAAATATAGATCCAGTATCTTTTAGGTTAAAATATTTAACTGATACAAGAGCTAAAGATGTTTTGAATAATTTAAAAGAACAAATGGATAAAGTGCCAAAAAACTCAAATAATTCTAGAGGAATTGGTTTTGCTAGGTATAAAAACTCGGCAGCATATTGTGCTGTTGGAATAGAGATAAATTTATCAGATGAAGTGGAGCTTAAACTTGTTGATTCTTGGATTTGTGTAGATGCAGGAGAGGTTGTCTATAAAGACGCAGTAATATCACAATTAGAAGGTGGATTAATTCAAGGTGCAAGTTGGGCTATTTATGAACAGGTAGAATATGACACAAAAAATATTTTATCAAAAGATTGGGATAATTATAAAATAATCGGTTTTGATAATATACCCAAAATTAATATTAATATTATAGAAAGAAAAGGAGATCCTTTTTTAGGAGTAGGAGAAGTTGTTGCAGGCCCTGTTAGTGCAGCAATTGCTAATGCATTATATGATGTATTAGGAATTAGATTAAGAAATTTACCTTTTACTAAAGAAAAAATTACTGAAGAAATATTAAAGTGATTTGTTATTACTAAACAGATGAGGTTTTTATGAAAAAAAGTAAAAAAGAAATTGGTCTAGCAATTGTTGGTTGTGGAACAATTGGAAGAATTAGAGCAATTATGGCTAGAGATTATCCTGGAATAGGATGGATTGGCCTATGTGATATAAATGAAGGTTTAGGAAAAAAATTACTTGAAGATTGTGAAGCTGATTATTTTACAAAAGATTATAATGAATTACTCAAAAGACCTGAAGTTGATGCAGTTATAATAGCAACTGATGAAAACCATCATTTTGGACCTACAATGGCTGCTATAGAAGCGAATGCTTCTTTATTTATTGAAAAACCACTTGCAACTGATTTAATAGAATCAAGAAAAGTTTTAAATTCAATTAAAGAAGCTAATTTAGATGCTGTTTTAGGTTATACCCAAAGATTTAGAAGAAGGTTTTTAGCTGTAAAACAGAAGTTAAATGATAATAATATTGGAGATGTTACCTCAGTAGTCACTAGAGCTTTTATGAATAGCATGGTACCAATTGCCACTCTTAGAAGAACAAACGATAGAAAGAACCTCACACCTATGGTTGTCTCAGGTACACATAGTTTAGATATGTCCCTATGGTTGTTAGAAGGTAAAATTCCCAAAACAATATTTGCTCAATCTGTAGATAAAAAACTTCAAAGTCATGGTACCAAAGATGCAACTTTTGGAATATTTACAATGAATGATGGTACAATATTCAGCATGAATATTAGCTGGGCACTTCCAACAGTTTGGCCTGGTTCAGTTTATGGATTAGAAATAGGTATTGTTGGAACAGAAGGAGTTATAGATATTGAAGATACTCATAGAGATTTAGTTCTTGCTAGCTCTAAGCCTCAAGGTCATGGTTACAATCCATCTGGATTTGAACCTACTACTTCTAGACATGTTGATTTTTTAACTTCTTACCCTCCTGGTGATATTTATAATAATCAATTATGGGGCCCTATGAGAGAAGAAACTAATTCTTGGTTCCAAAGATTGTATATGGGAACTGACACTCCTCATGCATCAGCTGCAGATGGGCATAGAAATCTTATAATGAGTATGGCTATGGATGCATCAGCTAAAATAGGAGAAAAAATAGAAATTTCTGAAGATATTGAAAAGGAAATTTTAAAAATTCAAAGTTTATAAGGTGTATCAAAATGAAAGCTTTAGTTTTATATAACGTAAACTCACCATTTTCATATGAAGTTGTTCCCGATCCAATACCGATTGAAGGAGAAGCCGTTGCTAAGGTATTAGCGTGTGGGTCTGGTTTAACAATACAACACGTCAAAGCTGGAAGAACAAAAGTAGATTTTCCAATAATCATAGGTCATGAAATTACTGCTGAAATAGTAGAATGTAGAGGTGATTGTGGTGATTTAAAAGTTGGAATGCCTGTAACAGCCTTTTTTTATTTAACCTGTGGTTATTGTGGTTGGTGTAGAACTGATAGAGAAACTTTATGTACTAATTTTAATGGATATATTGGAAGACAGATTAATGGAGGTTATGCAGAATATATATCACTTCCAGCTAAAAACTTTATACCAATTCCTGAAAACTTAGATTACAAAAATAATCCTGTTGAAACTGCTGTAATATGTGATGCTATAGCAACTCCTTTAAAAGTAATGAAAAAGGCCCGTATTAATAGCTTTGATAAAGTAGCAGTTGTTGGTGCCGGAGGTGGATTAGGTATTCATATGATAAAAATGCTTAATTTAAATAATATTAATTCAATTGCAATTGAAACCAAAAATAATAAGAAACAAACTTGTTTATCAGAAGGCGCATCTTTATATTTAAATCCCAATAAGAATGACTTTGACGAAGCTGTTATGGATTTCACAAAAAATAATGGACTAGACGTTGTTATTGATTTTGTATCATCAAAACAATCTTTAGAGATGAGTGCAAATATGCTAGGAAATGGAGGTAGGCTGGTAACTTTAGGTGGAAGCGGAGATAAATTTGAAGTCGATTCCTCACAAATGTTAATTAAAGAATTAGAGCTTATAGGTAGTAAATATTGTACAAAACAGGATGTTATGGATAGTTTAAATTTAGTTTCAAGGGGTTTAATAAAACCTCTCGTTACTGAAAAAGTTACACCTATTAACGCAGAAAAACTTCACGAGAAAATTGAAAATGGTGATGTTATTGGTCGAGCGGGTATAATCTTTTAAATACCTAATTTTTTAAATAAATGATCTTTGTCAATTACCCATGCTATAGAACGTGACATTATTTCGAGAGCTGTTTGATGTTGCTCTTTACCTCTCATGCTACCAGTACAGTTTTCAATGATTATTGGCTTATAACCTCTATTACTTGCCCCAAAAGCTGTTCCATAAACACATGTATCAGTGTTTACACCACAAATTAAAATATTCTTTAAACCTATGATTCTGCCAATAAGTTGATGAAGTTCTGTTTCATGAAAAGAGTCAAAATTACGTTTACTTGTAACATGTATATCTGAAGATTTGACAAATGAAGATGGTAACATTGAAGACATTGTTCCTTCAACTCTTTCAGGTTTTTTTCTAGCTTGTGCTTGTAGGTTTTGGGATAAATTATTAGATTGGCTTATATCTATATAAGGACTAATAAAAAAATTATACTTTAATTCCTCTTTTCTCCTTACAACATAACAGTGTATAATTGGGATACCTTTCTCTCTTAATTTATCTAAAACATGATTAGTATTTTCAATTATATTACTAATATCATCATTTGCTAATGGTGAAGTTCCATGTTCTTTATTTAAATATTCGTTTTGCATATCTACTGTTAAAACACAAACATCATTAATTGATATTTCCAATAAATCATTCATTTTATTTTTGTAGTTTATAAATTGTAAGTTGTTCATTTAAATTTCCTTTATTTAAAATAATGTCATAATATTTATTAATAACAATTAAAAAATTAATAGGATATAAAATGCAAGATTTATCTTTTACTAATGATGTGGGTATAATAGGTTTGGGTGTTTTAGGTTCAGCAATTGCTGAAAATTTCATTAATAAAAATTTAACTATATCAGGTTATGATATTTCAAAAACAGCTATAGAAAAGTTAATTGATAAAAATATAACACTATGTGATTCTATAGATGAATTAGTATTTAAAAATCGTTTTTTAATACTTTCATTACCTTCAGAAAAAAGTTTAATTGACATCAGTAAGTTATTGAAAAATAATGATAATAATGACTTAATAATAATTGAAACATCTACATTGCCTTTAGATTGCAAGCTAAAATCCAAAG
>CESU01225951.1_pt1 | contig 15867 bp, 15 predicted proteins | sample 531141 | NCBI WGS metagenome assembly CESU01 (sample SAMEA2621401, study PRJEB7988) | marine metagenome | isolation source: saline water (ENVO:00002010), including
AAAGAAGCCATAAAACTTGCGTGCACACTAGCCCAAACAGGCGATATCATTCTTATAGCTGGGAAAGGCCATGAAAAATACCAAGACATCAAAGGCGTAAAGCACCCATTTGATGATTTCGAAACAGTAGAAACCACATTTAAACTACTAAATAAGTAATGCTATATCACCTATTTGATTACCTAAATGAAACCCACGACCTAGCCGGAGCTGGACTCTTTAAGTTCCTCTCATTCAGAGCCGCTTTGGTGATAATCACATCGCTTACTATTTCTATGTTCTTTGGTAAAAGTTTAATTAACTGGATTAGAGATAAGCAAGTAGGAGAGACCATAAGAGACCTAGGTCTAGATGGTCAAATGGAAAAATCCGGCACGCCTACCATGGGCGGAATAATCATTCTTCTGGCAATTCTAGTTCCTACCATCCTGTTTGCCAATTTAGCCAATACTTACATCCAAGTAATGCTAGTAGCCACAGTGTGGTTTGGCGGCATCGGTTTTATAGATGACTACATCAAAGTATTCAAAAAGAATAAGAAGGGACTAGCAGGGAAGTTTAAGATAGCTGGCCAGGTTTTAGGCGGGGTCATAATAGGTTCTATGTTTTATCTCAGCCCAGATGTAACTATCAAAGAGAAAATAACAGACACTGCTACGGCAACCATAGAACAGGTAATCTCAAAAGCAGAAGGAACTACTAATACTGATATATGGAAAGAATCCAAGTCATTCAAGACCACGATTCCTTTCGTAAAGGATAACGAATTTGATTATATCTGGTTAATAAGCTGGTTCGGAGACTCAGCCAAAGATTTGCTTTGGCTGGTCTTCATTCCCGTTGTAATCGTTATAGTTACAGCAGTTTCTAATGGTGCCAATATGACCGATGGCCTTGATGGATTAGCCACAGGAACCTCAGCTATAATAGGACTTACTCTAGTGATTTTTGCATACGTGTCAGGGAACTACATCTTCGCAGATTACTTAAACATTATGTACATACCGCATTCAGGAGAGCTTGTAATCTTCGGGTCTGCCTTCGTAGGAGCGTGCATCGGGTTTTTATGGTATAACTCCTATCCTGCCCAAGTATTCATGGGAGATACAGGAAGCTTAGCTCTTGGTGGAATAATCGCTGTATTCGCTATAGCCATTAGAAAAGAATTATTGATCCCTCTATTGTGCGGAATATTCCTAATAGAGAATCTCTCAGTAGTACTCCAGGTTTCCTATTTCAAATACACGAAAAAGACAACCGGAGAAGGAAAGAGAATATTTAAAATGGCACCTCTTCACCACCATTACCAAAAACTAGGATTTCATGAATCCAAGATTGTTTCGCGGTTTTGGATCGTAGGAATAATGCTCGCCGTACTCACCATAGTTACACTGAAAATTAGATAACAAGGAATCTTGAATAAGAATAAACACATAGTGATTTTAGGTGGCGGCGAAAGCGGCACTGGCGCAGCCATTTTAGCCAAGAAGCATGGCTATGTTGTATTCCTATCTGACTATGGTTCTATAAAGAAAAAATATAAAGACATGCTTTTGGAAGAGCAGATAACTTGGGAAGAAGGTAAACACACCCAGACTGAAATGGAAAAGGCCACAGAAGTGGTCAAAAGTCCCGGCATACCAGAAAGCTCAACTATCGTAACCTATTTCCTGGAGCAAGGGATTCCTGTGATTTCCGAAATCGAATTTGCAGCCCGTTACACCACAGGGAGACTAATAGGAATAACAGGTACAAATGGTAAAACCACCACTACTCTTCTCACTTACCACATCCTGAAAAATGCTGGTATAAGTGTAGGAATAGCAGGAAACGTAGGACAAAGTTTAGCGTTGCAATTGGCCTCTGGAGATAAAGATTTCTGGGTACTAGAACTGAGCAGTTTTCAATTAGACGGAATGTTCGAAACCAAGCTGGATATAGCTGTGGTATTGAATATAACCACAGACCATCTCGACAGGTATGGATATGAACTACAGAATTACATAGACTCTAAGCTAAGAATTATCCAAAATCAAACTTCAGCAGAAGCCTTTATATACTGGGCAGAAGACGAAAGTATAACTAAGAATTTACGCGAAAAAGGGTATTCAGGAAGAGCTTATCCCTTTTCACTAAGCGCACCCAAGAACAGCACTGAAGAAGGTGCTTACCTGGACCATAATCAATTAATTATTAATCTCAAATCCCCCCTAAAAATGTCTATTCAGGATTTAGCGTTGCAAGGCCGTCATAACATAATGAACTCGATGGCAGCGAGTGTAACAGGAAAACTTCTAGACCTCAGAAACGAGAGCATCAGAAGCAGTTTAACAGATTTCGATACGGTAGAACACCGCCTAGAATTCGTATCTAAAATAAATGGAGTAAAATTCATTAACGATTCTAAAGCTACCAATGTAAACTCAGCATGGTACGCTCTAGAAAGCCAGACAGAAACTGTGATATGGATCGTAGGTGGTGTAGATAAAGGAAACGACTACACAGACCTCATTCCATTGGTAGAATCTAAAGTAAAAGCCATCATCTGCTTAGGTACAGACAATAAAAAATTGATAAAAACTTTCGGTGACAAAGTGAAATTCATCCATGAAGCCTCTAGTGCTAAAGAAGCTGTGGATGTCGCATATCAAGTAGCATTTGATGGTGAAACGGTACTTCTTTCTCCAGCTTGTTCAAGTTTCGATTTATTCGAGAATTACGAAGACAGAGGAAGACAATTTAAAAAAGCAGTAAAAGGGCTGTAACCTTAACAAATCTTGTAATGCAGCAACTATTAAGCAAATTAAAAGGAGATAAAGTTATCTGGATGGTAGCTATATTTCTAGCGCTATACTCCCTACTTGCAGTGTATAGCGCTACAGGTGCGCTTGCTTACAGGCATGACAGTTCTATGAAATACCTTATAAAACATGGTTTTATGCTCTGTGCTGGTATTGCAGTTATCTTCTGGGTGCACCAAATTAAGTTTAAGTATTTCTCGCGGATGAGTCAAGTTCTGATATGGGTAACCGCAGTTTTGCTGGTAATCACGCTGGTCTTTGGATTGAACATAAATGGTGCCAGCAGATGGATTAAAATTCCGATTATAAATCAAAATTTCCAAACTTCAGATTTTGCTAAAATCGTTCTCATAATGTATGTAGCTCGAATGCTCAATATAAAGAGAGACAAACTGCATAGCTTTAAAGAAGGTGTTCTACCCATTTTTATTCCAGTGTTAGGGATTTGTCTACTCATATTTCCGGCCAACTTTTCTACCGCAGTGCTGCTCGGTGGAGTGTGTTTACTTCTTATGTTTATCGGGGGAGTACATATCAAACATATCACTGCCATAATAGGTTCCGCAGCGCTAGGATTGGTATTGATGTTTACTGTCTATAAAATAAACCCAGAACTGGTTCCAGTAAGAGCCAGCACATGGATGAGCAGAATAGAAATGTTCTCTTCAGGAGAATCCAGCTCAGCCACAGCTACCGATTACCAAACAGAAGAGGCTAAGGCGGCTATCTACCGAGGAGGAATATTCCCTTCTCCTCCAGGAACTGCTCATGCCAGAAATAGCATGCCGCATGCCTATTCAGATATGATTTACGCATTCATCATAGAAGAATACGGAAGCATATTTGGTGGTTTAGGAATACTAATGCTTTACCTCATATTCTTTTATAGAAGTATAAGAATAGGTATAAAATGTCCACGCCATTTTGGTGGATTACTAGCTATAGGATTTAGTATGCTGCTCGTATTTCAGGCGTTTATAAACATGGCGGTTTCTGTGAATATCATTCCAGTTACAGGCCAACCACTTCCCCTAGTTTCTATGGGGGGAACTAGTATTCTATTTACCTGTTTTGCCATAGGCGTAATTCTTAGTGTGAGCAGAAGTGTCTACGATGAGGATTATGAACTAAACCCTACCGATAGAAAAAGATTAACCAATCCCATTAAAAAGAAAAAAGAAAAAACATCTACTAACGAAGAAGAAGGACATGCCTACGCTTAGAGTAATAATATCAGGAGGTGGAACGGGTGGACATATATTTCCTGCCATAGCCATAGCAGACGAAATCAAGAAAAGAAATCCAGATGCTGACATTCTATTCGTTGGCGCTGATGGACGAATGGAAATGACCAAAGTTCCAGAAGCGGGATATCCCATTAAAGGATTATGGATTAGCGGAATTCAGAGAAAACTCACCCTAGATAACCTCTCATTCCCTTTCAAACTGCTGTCTAGCTTATGGAATGCCAATAAAATCATAAAAGAATTCAAACCAGACATAGCTATAGGTGTAGGAGGTTACGCCTCAGGCCCGTTAATCAAAAGAGCAAATGCCAGAAACGTTAAAACCGTTTTGCAAGAGCAAAACTCCTTTCCTGGAATTACCAATAAATGGCTTGCCAAAGGTGCAGATAAAATCTGTGTGGCATACTCAAATATGGAACGCTGGTTCCCTAAAGAAAAAATCAGCCTTACTGGAAATCCTGTGCGCACTCTAATAGCCAATGCTAATGTAAGCAAAGAGCAAGCCATAGAGCACTTCGGACTAAACGACTCTAAAAAAACTTTACTAGCTATAGGCGGCAGCTTGGGCGCGAGAACTATCAACCATGCTTTAAAAAAGCACATAGACAAAATAATAGGGGACAACACCCAACTTATATGGCAGTGCGGAAAAAGCTTCTCAACTGAATCTGAACGCATTTCCCAAAATCATACCTCGGGTTTAGTAGTCACTCCTTTCATCAAAGAAATGGATATGGCTTATGCCGCTGCCGATGTAATTATAAGCAGAGCAGGAGCTATGTCTATAAGTGAATTATGCTTAGTCGGAAAACCTACCATTCTCATCCCTTCTCCTAACGTGAGTGAAGACCATCAAACCAAAAATGCCCGTGCATTGAGTGATGTGAAAGCGGCTATACTTTTAAAAGATATAGACGCAGGAGAGAATCTATACCACATAATTAATGAGCTCATAAACGACCCCATCAAAATGGAGTCCATGAGCCAAGAAATAAAAAAATTAGCTAAGCCCAATGCCACAGAAGACATCGTTAATCAGATAGAGCAGCTTCATAAATGAGTGCAAATGAAAAAAACATATCATTATCAAACATTGAGCTAGCCGCTATAGAGGCAGTTTACTTCCTAGGAATAGGTGGGATAGGTATGAGCGCGCTCGCCAGATACTTTAATCGCATAGGTAAAAAAGTTTTTGGTTATGACAACACTGCTACACCGCTAACCAAAAAACTAGAAGCAGAAGGTATTCACATTCACTTTGAAGACCAGGTAAAACTTATCCCCTCAAATTTTCTTGACATTTACCAAGAAAACGCTCTAGTTGTATACACCCCTGCGATTCCGTTAACTCACAAGGAATTAAATTACTTTAAATCTACAGGGCACAAGGTTCTTAAAAGAGCACAAGCCTTAGGAGTCATTACAGAGAATACTCATAGTTTAGCCGTAGCAGGAACCCATGGGAAAACTACTACAAGCAGTATTCTAGCTCATCTAATTCATGCCCACGGAGAGCCAATAAGTGCATTTCTAGGAGGTGTTGCATCTAACTTTGAGTCCAACTTCGTACACGAAGAAGGAGCTAAGATTACCGTAGTAGAAGCAGACGAGTACGACAGAAGTTTTCTGACTCTTCATCCTACTGGAGCTATAATTACTTCTACAGATGCTGACCACTTAGACATTTATGGAGAAGAAGGAGAACTTCTGAAATCATTCAGAATGTTTGCTGAACAAGTTTCTAATGTCCTTCTCTTGCATGAAAATATAGCTGAAGGACTAACACAGAATAAGGCATTGCAACGCTCACCTGATAAAATCCTTACTTATGGATGGAACAAAGAAGCAGATTATCAAATCACTTCTAGGGTTCATAGAAAAGGAAGCTATGTCATGGACCTCAAAACTCCACACGGAGAACTCCTAAACATCGTATTTCCTATGGCCGGAAAACACAATACTGAAAATGCACTAGCCGCTTTAGCACTAGCCGCTGAATCTGGTTTAAACATAAATAGACTAGCAGAGGGATTAGCAAGTTTCAAAGGAATAAAAAGACGCTTCGAAACACTTGTAAATACTTCTGACCACATTTATATTGATGATTATGCTCATCACCCTACTGAACTCAACGCCGCTATTGCTGCCGCTAAAGAGCTCTACCAAAACAAAAAAATAACAGGAATATTCCAGCCGCACCTCTTTAGCAGAACCAAAGATTTCGCAGATGAATTTGCCGCTAGTCTATCTAAGCTAGACCAAGTAATTCTATTGGATATTTATCCGGCCAGAGAACTTCCTCTCAACGGTGTGACTAGTGCTTGGCTTCTAGAAAAAATTTCAACGAAGAAAAAATTACTCTCTAAAGAAGAAACGCTCAACTGGGTGAAATCAGAAAAACCTGAGCTTCTTATGACCTTAGGAGCTGGAGATATAGACCAATTAGTGAACCCTATAAAAAAAGCACTTTCATGAATAACATTTGGGAAAAATCAGGAATTGTAGCTGCCATTTCAGCTGTCGTATTTCTGACAGCATTCGCTATAGAGCAGCAGTCTAATGTAACTTGTTGGGATATGAAAATCAAGCTAGACGTTAGCGCAGAAGAGGCCTTAATCACTGAGAAACAGATAGAAAAAGAAATTATAGGAATAGGTACTCCCATCATAGGAGCGCCTATAAATGAAGTCAATATTTATAAGATTCAAACAGCCCTAAATGCCAACCCGCTGATTAAAAATCCGACTGTTCATAAAACTGTTGATGGAAAGCTAAAAATTAATGCCGAACAACGCGTCCCCTTTATTAGAATTATAAATATAGAAGGAGAAAGCTTTTTGGTAGATAAAGATGGCGTTAAAATGCCTACTCTATCTTCTAGAAATCCGCGTTTAATGCTGTTTACAGGAAGAATTAACGAGTTCCTAGACGGGACTACCATTTCTTTACTCAAAGTGAATGAAGGATTAAGGGAAAGTTCACTTTTGGACGAAATATTTCAGGTAGCGGCTTTTATAGAAACATCAGATTTTTGGAAGAATCAGGTGGAGCACGTGTATGTAAATGAAGAAAAAGAGTTCGAATTGGTCCCAAGAGTAGGAAGCCATAAAATTCTTTTAGGAGAATCTAAGAACATAGAGAATAAACTAAACCGACTAGAGGTTTTCTATAAAGAAACCATCGGTAAACAGAATTGGAATAAATACACCACCCTGGACTTGCGATTTAAGAATCAGGTAGTGTGCAAAGAGATTAACTAATAACCTGTAAAGACTTTAAACATGTCAGAAATAGTAGTAGGACTAGACATAGGAACCACTAAAATAGCTTGTCTCGTTGGAAGACAGAATGATCACGGAAAAATAGAAATCCTAGGAATGGGAATATCTGAGTCTGTGGGCGTGACCAGAGGCGTAGTATCTAACATCGAAAAAACCGTAGCCTCTATTAAAGCGGCAGTAGTAGATGCTGAGAAAAACTCTAATGTAGAAATCAATGTGGTGAATGTAGGTATTGCAGGGCAGCATATTAACAGTCTTCAGCATAGGGGTATTAAAATGAGAAACAATCTAGAAACAGAGATTTCTAGAAATGACTTGGATGAACTCATAGATGACATGCACAAGCTAGTGATGCTTCCTGGTGAAGAAATCATTCATGTTCTTCCGCAGGAGTTTATAGTAGATAACGAACAAGGGATTAAAGATCCTATAGGTATGAGCGGTGTACGATTGGAAGCTAATTTCCACATTATCACTGGCCATATAGCTGCTGCACAGAATATTTATAAGTGCGTGGCAAAAGCGGGATTAACGGTAGACCAACTCATACTGGAACCGCTAGCATCTAGCGCTGCAGTTTTAAGTAATGAAGAAAAGGAAGCTGGAATAGTACTGGTAGATATCGGAGGCGGAACTACCGATATAGCTATTTTCCAAGATGGGATTATTCGTCATACGGCAGTAATTCCTTTTGGAGGCAATATCATTACTGAAGACATTAAGAAAGGCTGCACGATCATGAAAAATCAAGCAGAGGCATTAAAGAAAAAATTCGGTTCTGCTATAGCTAGTGAAAACAACGAGAATGAAATTGTTTGTATTCCTGGTCTAAGAGGGAGAGATCCTAAAGAAATTTCACTAAAGAACTTGGCCAACATTATAGAAGCTAGAATGTCTGAAATCATAGAGCATATTTACTATGAAATCAAGAACAGCGGTTTCGAAAAAGAGCTAATAGGGGGTATAGTAGTTACGGGTGGTGGTTCTCAAATGAGGCACATTACCCAGTTATTCGAATTCATTACAGGAATGGATTGCAGAATAGGCTATCCTAATGAACACTTATACAAAGCCCCTAATGAAGACGTAGTAAAGCCAACCTACTCCACAGGTGTAGGACTAGTTATGAAAGGGTTTGACAATGGAACTAAGCCCTCGTCTGATGAACTAATTAAGAAACAACAAGGAGAAAGTAGAAAAGGTGCTGTCAAGTTTTTAGACAATATCAAAGCATGGTTCGAAAATGAAGAAGAATAAAAGCTAACAATATAAGCCGAGTTATCATGGAAAACTACTACAATTATTTCCATGATAACTCAGCTAGTTTTTGCTTATTCGTATCCTTCTTTTCTAACCAAAAGAAAATAGATTAACTAATACAATTTAACCCCTAAGTCATGAGTGATAATACAACAGACATAATGAGATTTGAGCTTCCTACGGAGCACAATTCAATCATAAAAGTTATAGGTGTCGGTGGTGGTGGTAGTAATGCTGTCAACTACATGTATGAACAAGGAATTAATGGAGTCGACTTCGTAGTGTGTAACACCGATGCTCAATCTTTAGACCATAGCCCAGTTCCACTTAAAATACAACTCGGAGCTACACTCACTGAAGGCAGAGGAGCTGGAGCTATTCCTGAGGTAGGAAGAAATGCTGCGGTAGAAAACCTCGATGATGTCATGAAGATATTGACAAAGAACACTACTATGGTTTTCGTTACAGCTGGAATGGGTGGGGGAACTGGAACCGGCGCTGCACCCATCATAGCCAAAGCCGCCAAGGACTTAGGGATTCTAACTGTAGGAATTGTAACTATTCCTTTCAATTTCGAAGGGAGAAAAAGAAAAAGTCAGGCAGAACAAGGTCTTCAAGAAATGAGAGACTCTGTAGATACGCTTTTAGTGATAAAGAATGACAAGCTTCGTGAGCTTTACGGAAACTTGACATTGAAAGATGCCTTCTCTCATGCAGATGAAGTTCTTTGCACCGCGGCTAAAGGTATAGCCGAAGTAATTACACTTACCGGTGAGGTAAATGTAGATATGAATGACGTAAACACTGTGATGAAAAATAGCGGTGTAGCTATAATGGGCTCAGGAAAAGCACAAGGGGAAGACAGAGCCATGACTGCTGTTATACAGGCATTAGAATCTCCTCTACTGAATGACAATGATATTACTGGTGCTGAGTTCGTTCTGCTAAACGTAACTCACGGTGCTGATGCTGTAACTATGGATGAGGTAATGGAAATTACAGATTACATTCAAGATAAAGCAGGTATGAGCGCAGAAGTGATTTGGGGTTATGGAGAGGACAGCACTCTTGGAGATGATTTATGTGTGACAGTAATCGCCACTGGATTTAGTGCTCAGGAAATCATTTCCGGAATTCCAGTAATGGAACCAGAGATTATAAAATTCCCTTTAGACGCTAAAGAACCACTACAGATTACTACCCCGATAGCTAGGCCAACCGTTCCGACTAACGAGCCTGTTAATTTTGACGACACGGCACCAGAAGAAGAACCTTTCTTAAAGGGTTCGGAAGAACAAACTCCAGAAGCGACAATTCCTGATGCTCCGGTGATAAATGAAGTTCCTTCTTGGTCAAAAGAAACAGTAGAGGCAGATTCCTCCAATCTATTTAGCGGCACAGAAGAGTTAGAAACAGAAGAGCCTTTTATAAAGAATACTGCCGTAAACGATTCTACTCCGTCCCTTTCTGAACCTGCAAGCGAAGAACCAAAAGATGAAGTTAACAAGATCGTTTACGAATTAAATAAGGATGACTTAAGAACAACTTCAGAAGCGCCTAACGCTTCAGAAGACAGTTCTATTAAATTCACACACCAAGAACCTACAGACAGAATAAGCAGAGCCGATTTGGCTCAGTTGAATCAACAGAGGGAAAACAGAGTCAAAGAATTTTCTCACAAGCTTAGAACTCCAGGTGGTTTGGCTCAACTAGAAAATGAGCCTTCTTATGTCAGAAGAAACGTAAAACTAGATGACATAGCTCATAGCTCAGAGTCTCAAGTAAGCCGTTATACACTTTCAGAAGAAACAGATGAACAAGGGAACTCAGAGGCTCTCTTAAAGGACAACAACTCTTTCTTACATGACAATGTAGATTAATAGGAAAGTAACTAAAAGATTAAAAGAGCGGTTTTCACCGCTCTTTTTCATTTCACAGAAATCTCCTCTAGTAACTTCCTCGTATAATAGCTGGAACCTAAACTATTTAAATGATTAGCATCAGACATGAAGCCAGAGGCCACATCCTCCGTCATAAAATCAATATACTTAGCATACTTAATGCCTTCTAGAGCGGCTGACAAATGGTCAATATATTTAGGACTAATTCTCGTCAGATAATCCTTGTGATAAGGACTTGATACTAAATAAAGTTTTAGTCCTCGGTTTTCACACAACTCAGAGATAAGTTCTAGATAATCCGATTGCATTCCTTCTAATGAATAATTAACAGAATCATCTCTATAATGCATTTTAAAAATCTTGTCAATAATGCCTGAATCTGGGTTAGAATTTTCTGAAACTACATATCCTCCCCATTCGGGTTTAGACCAAATTAACTCTATAAGATTCGGGCTCAACATCTCTTTATAATTGAAATAAATATTCTCCTGAATATTTAAAAAATAGAAATAACGCTTTTTCGCTTTTTTACCCTCTGGCAATTCTTTGTCTAAAATTTTATTGTAAATCGGTGAAAAATTATGAGGAGCTACCCCTAAGATCACGTTCTCAACTTTCACTATATCCTGGTCAAGAATCCTCTTCAACTTAATATATGTCACATAATAAGGTTCTCCCGAACTGCCTAACATCGCAGCATTATCCTGAAACAAAGAAGAATCCAATCTTTGTATTTGAGAATCGCCCATAAGCAGAGTCTTGTTCTTCGCCAATTGGTTAAACCGAGCTTCTACCCTCTTTTGCATATCTCTATAAAACACTAGTTCAGTAATACTAATTAACACAACTGGAACAGAAAGAAATAGTATTACCTTTTTTAAAAATCGTTTCATCAAAACTGAAAGTATATAAATTCTTGTTCTTCTCCTCCTAACCAGAGAATACTAAACAATAAACAATAGTAAAAAATCCACCGAGCAAATGGTTTCATGCGCCGATGTAACATATCAATTGCAAACTCTTCACGCCTACCCCACCACTCTACAATAACTAAAACTCCAATAAAAGCAATAACTCTTTTTGGAAAGATGATTGGCATACTGAAAAAACTCCTCGTCAATAGTCCATTCAAAAAGCACAAAGAATCCCCTATAGAATCTGAGCGGAAAAAAATCCATGCAAACACTGACAAGGAGAAAGTAAAGAGAATTTGCCTTAGCTCTTTAAATGAAGGCAAGGACGATTCACTTGCCACTATCCCCATATTTCCTCTGTTCTTTTCTCGCAGCAATAAGGGTAAAAAATAGATCGCATTTAAAGCACCCCAAATGACAAAAGTCCAGTTGGCCCCATGCCAAAATCCACTTACAATAAAGATGATGAAGATATTTCTTATCTTGGACAAAACACCTCCCCTGCTTCCTCCCAATGGAATATAGAGATAATCTCTAAACCAAGAGGATAACGAAATATGCCATCTTCTCCAAAACTCTCCTATATCTCTCGAGAAATAAGGGTATGAAAAGTTTTTCATTAAGTTAAATCCAAATAATCTAGACGTTCCAATAGCTATATCTGAATAGCCTGAAAAATCACAATAAATTTGAAACGTGAAGAAAACAGCCCCTAGAATAAGAGTACTCCCCGAATAATCAGGGTAATTATTAAATATTTCATTGGCATAAACGGCGCAATTATCTGCTATTACAACTTTTTTGAATAAACCCCAAAGAATTTGTCTCAATCCTCTAACTGCATTTTCCTTATCAAATTTTCTTTTAACATAAAATTGCGGAAGGAGTTGAGTTGCTCTTTCTATGGGCCCTGCCACCAATTGAGGGAAGAAACTAACAAATGCAGAAAAAGCTATAAAGTTTTTAGTAGGCTTCAAGTTTTTTCTGTAAACATCTATAGTATAACTCATCGTTTGAAACGTGTAAAAACTTATCCCTACTGGCAAAATTATCTGCAGGGATGAAGCCCTCAAGGACATTCCAAACAAAGAATAAACCTCAATGAAATTCTCTAAGAAAAAATTAAAGTATTTAAAGAAACCTAGAAACCCTAGATTGACAACTACACTTATCAAAAGATAAAGCTTCCTTCTCCCTTGATTATTCTCTTTTTCTAAAAGTAGTCCTACTATAAAATCTAAGACCGTACTAAAAACAATAAGCGAAAGAAATCTCCAATCCCAAAAAGCATAGAAAAAATAACTAGCTCCTACGAGTAAAAGGTTTTGAAGTTTTAAATGTTTAGCAGTAACAAACCAATACAGTATAAAAACTATAGGCAAAAATATCGCAAAGTCTATTGAATTAAAGAACATTTAATAGTTGTTTTCGCTTCATACCGATATGTAATAAAAATATTTTGGACTCTGGTAAAAATAGTAAATACAAGCAAAACGAAAGGGAAATTCCTTTATAATTGGTTATTCAACTACTTTACAAAAAATGGCTGCTTATATGTTAACTTTGGCTTAAAATTCAGACCTAAAATGAATCTAACTGACCAAATAAATAACGACATCAAAACAGCAATGAAAGCCCGTGAATCGGTAAAATTAGCTGCCCTGAGAGATGTTAAATCTAAATTACTTCTAGAAGCTACTAAGGACGGAAACGCTGAATTAGATGAAGCCACAGGTTTAAAGATCCTGAATAAACTGTACAAACAAAGAATAGAAGCTGCTGACATCTACAAAGAGCAAGACCGCGAGGACCTCGCTGCTGACGAACTTTCTCAAGCAGAAGTGATCAAAGCCTACCTGCCAGAGAAAATGAGTCCAGAGAAGCTTAAAGAGGCCATAGAGGCTATAGTAGCACAAACTGGGGCTTCTTCTATGGCAGACATGGGGAAAGTAATGGGAATGGCTACTGCTCAGTTAGCTGGAAAGGCAGACGGTAAAGACATTAGTACTTTGGTTAGACAGCTGCTGGGATAATCATCTCTTTTTCTTTCTCTTCTTCCTCCGCTCAGGATCTTCATGAAAAAAGTACCTAAAATCTACAGTTAGGTATGCACCTGTATATACGCTAGTAGTGCTTCTTTCCTCACCACTGGGACGTCTAATCGTAGCTCTAGCCAATGCCAGCTCACCAAAAGGCCTGTCAAAAGAGGCGCCTAAATAAAAATACCCGCTTTTTTTGGTTCTGTACTCAAATCCATAATTAGCTATTAGAGAGGGCTTGAACCAGTTCACTACCCCTGTTCTATAGGTAGTCTGTCGGTGCTCAAACGTAGCTGATTTCACATCGGATGGCAGAAAATTTAATCCAATTCCACCAGATGCGTTCATCCACAGATTATCTGTGAGCCTCGCATAGATCAAGCCTTGGATTGGAATCTGGTAGGAAACCATGCTGTATTGCATCTCTCCTTCATAAAGGGAGTCTATATCAAAAACCTTTATGCTATAATTTCTTTTGAGGTAACTAATTCCGGTTTCTAAAGAAAGAGTCGGGGTGAACCCTCTTCTAACCACCATACCCATGGCATACCCTCCTTCGGCTTTAAACTCTGCGCTTACCCAATCTGTGGTACTTTCTGCCGCCACAGCGTTAATGAACTTCGTGGAGATAATAGGTTTAAATTGAAACCCCACGGTAGTTACATTCTCCTGAGATAACAGCGAAAAGTTCACCAATATGAGCGCTATGAAAGTTAATTTTTTAATAATCATTACTTCGATTTTAGGTATCCTATAAATGCTAATGAGACTAGAGAAATCATAAAAATAACGAATCCGTATCGGACATACTTATTTCCTATCATAGGATTTCTATACTTAGATTCTGTTAAATTATGTGCCCTAAGCGCATCCTTAAAGCGGGATTTAGAAATGGCATACTTGCACATCCATATCGTATCCTCGGTCTCTGGCTCTAATAATTTCTCATACTCTATCAAATACTTCTCGAGTAGCGCCTCGAAATTCATAGATTTCTCTATACTTCTATACTCAAATACGTAATAACGATTATCCCCCGGATGCTCGTAGTAATTCATTAAGTTAATCATTGGTCAAACCATTCAGTTACATACTCCAATGGTTTTCTGTGACTCTTAGGCCATTCACCCTCGGGGTATCCCATAAAAAACATACCTAAACATTTATCCTTTTCTCCTATGTTCAAAAAGGTTTTCATTTCTTCTGAATAAACGTATTTAGGACTGCTCCAGTAACTTCCTAAGCCATAAGCTGTGCAGGTAAGGTACATGTTTTGCACTGCACAAGCTACAGCAGCTACATTCTCTATCTCTGGTATCGTAGAGTTCTCCTCAGGCCGCATGCAGATAAAAATCAATACAGATACAGATGATGTTCTTTCTCTTAACTTCACCAGTTTACGCTCACTCCATTCAGCTTCGGGAACAGAAGATTTATACACTTTTTCTAATTCTGCCCCTGCCCTCTTAACCGCTTCTCCTGTATATACTTTAAAGCGCCATGGCTGAACCATTCCATGAGTAGGAGCCCATATAGCATTATTCAGTACATCTTCTATAATTTCACTGTGTACTTTTCTAGAAGAATAAGACTCAGGGTATACGGATCTCCTTTCTCTAATTACTTCTGTAATTTCACTTAAGTTATATTTCATTTCCACTTAATATTACATCCTATACTAGGAGTTTGATTTTGTGCAGGGACTTCTTTTCGGTGCCATAGTAATTCGCACACCTCTCTTATATCTTTCCCAGAAACTGCTATTCCGTTTCCAGGTCGACTATTATCTAGTTGTCCCCTATAAACACACTCATTATTTTTATTAAAAATGCTGAAATCTGGCGTGCAGGAAGCATTGTATGCTTTAGCTGTTTGCTGTGACTCATCATACAAATAGGAAAACGGAAAATCATCCCGCACTGCTAATTCCTTCATTAATTTAGGCCCGTCCTGAGGGTAATTAGCGACATCATTACTGCTAATAGCAATACACTTTATTCCTTTAGGAAGATAGTCATTGGCTAGGCGAATCAGCTCTTCTCTCACATGAACCACAAATGGACAGTGGTTACAAATAAACATGACTACCGTTCCTAGTTCCCCTTTTAATTCGTGAAACGTTTTAGAGGTACCCGTGATCACATCAACCAGGGAAAATTCTGGCGCTTTAAATCCTAATTCCATGGGATTCGTAGGTGTTAGAGACATGATTTTACTTTCTATTTAGTTTGGGTGCTCAAAATTAACTGAATAATTCTCACTGCCTGTAACATCCACATAAATTTAGTGGCCATTTTTATAAAGTACCCTGCACTAATAGTTCATGTTACGGCCCTCGCTCTTATTTTACCCATACACTAAAAAAAACTACAAGCCAGTCCTATCTTAAAAAGCCACTGACACCTATGCATGAACCCTAGAGAA
>CESU01225950.1_pt1 | contig 15827 bp, 7 predicted proteins | sample 531141 | NCBI WGS metagenome assembly CESU01 (sample SAMEA2621401, study PRJEB7988) | marine metagenome | isolation source: saline water (ENVO:00002010), including
ATTGCACTTCTGATGTTTCTTTCCAACTTGAGAATCCTGAAGATCTAGCGCCCGAATATGAAGTTTTAGAGATATTATGCTTCAACGCTTGTAATGGGGGGGTTATCATTGAAGGAACTGGTTTAGCTCCGTTTGATTACTCACTAGAGAATTCAATCGATAATTCTGTAATATCGACAGTTACTGATAGTTCAATAGAACAAACCTTTAGTGACCTTTGTGCAGGTCAGTACACTATTTATATCACAGATTCATCTGATTGCACTTCAGAAGTTTCTTTCCAACTTAACAATCCTGATGATCTTACAGGTCTTACAGAAGACATAAATGGATGTGAGTTTATCGAATATATGGGTAACACTTACTTCACTAGTCAAACGGTGGTAAGTAACTTAACCACGGTAAATGGCTGCGATTCCATAATAACTGCAGAAATTACTGTCAGTCCTGTGATGACAAGTGTTGTAAATGCAAGTATTTGCAATGGAGAAACCTATACAGAAGGATCGAGTAACTATACTGTCGCGGGGACATATGAAGATATTTACACTTCATCTCTTGATTGCGATTCTATAGTAATTACAAACTTAGTCGTAAGCCAGCCCATCGTGGATGTTAGTATAGATTCAGAATTACCATGGAGGATATGCGCAGATGAGGAAATTACATTAGATGGTTCGCCAACTGTTTTTGCAGAAGGAACTTCTTTAGCTTCTTTTACTTGGGATTTTGGAGATACTACTTCAGATGAGGTAAGTTGGCCTGAGGTTAGTCACTCATATTCAGAAGCCGGAGCATATATTATCCAGTTAGTTGTATCAGATGATAACGGCTGTAATAGCGATAATACTATAGATGTATTAGTGGAAGTAAGTACCACTCCATCTTTTGGAGGTACGTCAGACGATATTTTGGCTTGTTTAGGAAGTGAGATTTCTATAGAGGGTTTGGTTACTCCGACAGAATGGACTACAACAGCTAGCTCTAGCTTTGGAGGAGCGCTATTTATTCCAGATGACCAAACTCAATGTTTTACCTCAGAGATTTTAGTAGCAGGATTTTTGTCTGATCAAGAAGTGACTCAGGAATCTGACTTGTTAGATTTGTTTATCAATTTTGAACATTCATACATGGGAGATTTAGAGGTGACTTTCCTATGCCCCAATGGCCAATCTCTATTAGTTCACTCTAATCAGGGTGCGGGGACATTCTTAGGTGAGCCAGTAGATGATGATGGTACTCCTAATGCAGAAGGTGTAGGATATGATTATTATTGGGCTCCTGATGCTACATTAGGCACTTGGGGAGAAGAGTCTGGAGGAACATTAGCGTCTGGAGTTTATTCTAGTGAGAGCCCTTGGTTTAATTTAATAGGATGTCCATTAAATGGAATGTGGTCCGTGGAGATATGCGATAATTTATTTTCAGATAATGGATTTATTTTTGACTGGTCACTCACTTTCGATCCGTCATTGTATCCAGATGACTCATCATTTACTCCAAGTATAGGCGCGGACTGTGACAGTACTTTCTGGACGGTGAATGATGGTCCTATTAATACTCTAGAAGATTGTAACGATATGGTTACAGAGTATACAGAAGCGGGTGATTATCTTTATACTTTTCATGCCATAGATAGCTACGGATGTGAATATACCACTGACGTCAATGTAGAGATCTCAGAATTAATAGTCTCAGTGGAAGAAGATTTTAGTATTTGTCCAGAACAGTTAATAAGTATGAATAGCTCAGTAGAATTTAACAATAGTGTGTTGCCGAACATAATCTATGAATGGACACCGGGAGATTTTTTAACAGCTGATGATGATGTGAATCCTGATGTTTTTGATGTTACTGAAACTACTGAATATACATTCACTGCATATCCAGATGGTTTTCCTGAGTGTGCTAGCTCCACAGATGTTACTATTTCTCTCTTAGACGGTCCTGTGGCAAGTATTAATGCCACAGAATGGTGCCCTGGTGATGAGTCTAATCTGTCAGCAGTCAATTTCAATCTTTTAGATTCAGTTAATTGGGCACGAGAGAGCCCTGATGGTTCTCTAGAAGGGTTAGGGAATGAACCTAGTCTTTTAACTACAGAGGGCGGTACATTCATTCTTACTGCATTTGGATGTGGAATTCAAGATACGGATATTCTGTTCGTTCAGGAAGAGTCGTGTGATGTCTTTATTCCTAATATTTTCACTCCTAATGGTGATGAGTTCAATAATACTTTTCAAATGGAAGGAATAGAATTTCAGGAAAATGCTCACTTAGTAGTCTATAACAGATGGGGTGGGATCGTATTTGAGGATGCCAAATATGATGGTTTATGGGAGCCAGGAAGAGGGGATGATGACATCTCAGTTGGCACTTATTTTTATGTGCTTAAATTAGAATCAGGAGAAGTCCATGAAGGAACCATCACCATTTTGAGATAATAGACAAACTCTTAATAAAATATTAAAGGGAGTCAAGCTTAGCTTGACTCCCTTTTTAATTTTGTAACATGAAGTATTTTGATGGATTAGTAAAACTCTCTCAGCTATTGGCAGAGGAGAAGGCTTGTGAGGTAAAGAAATTAGAGGAGCTGCTAACAAATAAGAGTATCCATGAAAGGAAAACATTAGGCAGGTGTTTATTTCCATTAAATGTGAGTGATAATTCTTATGGTATAGGAGGGAATTTAGAAATCACATTTGATCGAGATACGGAATTGGACAATCATTTATTTAATGTTGGAGGAGTAGTCTCTGTTTTTTATTCTGAAGATAATATAAAGAGTAATCATGTGCTTTCTGCTACGATTAGAAATGTGAAGAAAGGCAAACTTATCTTGCTTACTAATTCGGATGAATATCCCGATGAACTAGATAAAGGAAAAATAGGAATAGATCTAACAGTAGATGATAGAACCTATAAAGTTATGGAGCACACTTTAAATTTCCTGATAAACTCAGAGGACAATCATCAGAAAAGTGTGCTCAAGAAAATGTGGGGAGATGATAGTCTAGATGACTTAATTCTTAAAGAAAAATTTGAAAGCCCTAATCTAAATGAATGGCAAAATGCAGCTGTAACTAACAGTATGAACTCTAAAGACTTCACTATAATTAATGGTCCTCCAGGAACAGGTAAAACCACTACGATAGTTCAGTGTATCAAGCAGACAGTTATGAGAGAAGGAAGAACTTTAGTTACTGCTAACAGTAATGCTGCTGTAGATCATTTAGTCAAATGCATGATGAAAGAGGGGTTAGATGTAGTTAGGATAGGAAATATAGCTAGAGTAGATGAGGAAGTCCAGAAGGCTCAAATAGATTTAAAGATTCAGGGGCAGAATGAATATAAGTTTATCAAAGACTTGAAAAAGCGAGCTAAAGAAGCTAGAAAAAAGGCAGAGAAATATAAACGTTCGTTTAATGCTGAGGATAGAGAGAATAGAAAGATGTGGTATAAGGAAAGTAGAGACTTAATTCAGGATGCGCGAAAAACCGAGAAATATCTCATCCAAAAAACAATAGAGTCTGCCCAAGTAATAGCTACTACTCTGATAGGGAGCGATAGTGAAGTTTTACGTGAGTTTAAATTTAAAACAGCCTTTATCGATGAGGCTGCTCAGGCGCTGATCCCAGCTGCTCTTACTCCATTTAAAAGAGCAGAGAAATTAGTTTTAGCAGGAGACCCTTTTCAGCTTCCACCATTGGTTATGAATAATCAAGTGGCTAAAAAAGGTCTGAACAATTCGTTATTAGAGCTCATTATGAATAAGACAATTGTTAGGACTCAAAAATTAAAAATTCAATACAGAATGGATAAGTCTATTATGGCTTTCAGTAATTCTCAGTTTTATAAAAATGAACTAGAAGCACATTCATCAGTAAAAGAGCATGGATTTAAATCTGACGGCTTTATGCCTGTAGAATTCATAGATACTGCTGGATGTGGGTATAATGAGACTTTTTCCAAAAGTGGAAAAAGTCTGAGAAATGAGAAAGAGGCCGAATTAATTGGAGAAAGGTTGGGCGAGCTGTCTCAACATTTAGATAATCTTTCCTTAGGGATAATATCACCTTACAGAGGTCAAGTAAATTATTTGAAGGACTCTCTTCCTGGGTTTGAAAATAATATAAACACTATAGACGCATTTCAGGGACAGGAGAGGGATGTGATAATAGTTTCTCTAGTGCGCAGCAATGACGAGTTAACCATAGGATTTCTTAAAGATTACAGAAGGATGAACGTAGCAATGACGAGAGCACGAAAGAAATTAATTTTAATCGGAGATAGCGCCACTGTTGGTGCAGATAGATTTTTTGGACAGTTTTTAGATTTCGTAGAGAAAAGTGGTTCATATAGAACTGCTTGGGAGTATCCTTCTCTTTAAATTCTATTTACCATCCCCTTTTAAAACCGTAAGAATAGTGTAAAAGAGAATTTTGAAATCCACAGATAAAGACATGTTCTCGATGTAAATGACATCATATTTAAGTCTCTGTATCATCTGCTCTACATTTTCTGCATACCCGTACTTCACCTGACCCCAGCTAGTTATCCCTGGCCTTACTTTCTGAAGATGCTTGTAGTGAGGCGCCTGTTCCATTATTAAATCGATATAGTGCTGTCTTTCAGGTCGTGGGCCAACTAGGGCCATGTCTCCTTTAATCACATTAAAGAATTGAGGGAATTCATCTAGCCTGGTTTTTCTAAGGAATTTACCAAGCTTTGTTATGCGCGAGTCATTACTACTACTTAACCGAGGTCCTTTAGCTTCAGCGTTTTCTACCATGGTTCTGTATTTATAAATGGTAAAAGGTTTGCCATGTAGTCCTATTCTTTGCTGTTTGAAAAAGATAGTGCCAGGGGAGCTTAATTTCACCAATACAGCTATTGCTATATAGACAGGGGAAAGCAGAAGGATGGCTAAAGTAGATAAAGAAAAATCCATTAATCGCTTTAGCGTAAACTGCCACTGAGGCATTATAGATCGGTTTACTTGAATAAGGGGAAGTCCAAATATGCTAGTCATGCGGACAGAACCACTCATAATATCATACATGTCAGGGACTATTTTAAGCCGTACATCTAACCCTTCTAATTGATTAAGTATTTCTCCTATTTTTTTATGGTCGCTAGACTCTAAGGCTATAATTACCTCGTGAATTTGATTTTTGACAACAATATTAGAAAGGTCTGAATAGGCTCCTAGTTTAGGAAGCTGCTTTTCTAAAACATTATCTACTCCATTAACTTTAACAAAACCTACAAATTTAAATCCAGGAGATTTTTTGAGATGAAGAATCTCTTCATACATAGCTAGAGCTCTATCATTTCCGCCTAAAATGAGCGTTTTAAAACCGATTTTTCCAGAATGTACTCTTTTTACTGTTTGTGATGTTAGAATAATTCTAAATAAAAAAGTAAATAAAAAATGACTTACGAATAGAACGAGAACTGACTCATAATAATTTTTGTAATTATAAATCTGATCATCGAGAATAAAAGCAAAGAATAATACTATTACTCCTAAACCTGAGACAGAAATTATCTGGCCTAATTCTTTTAATCGATGCCTTCTGTAAATATCAGCGTATAAACCAAGTAATACATAAAGCGATATCCAGAAAACGGGAATTAGTAATAAAGCATAAAAAAAATTTGGATTAAGCTCTATGGGAGCATACTCTATATATAGCTTCCTGTAGGTGAATAGCGAGAGCCAGGCTAAGGCGGCTGCCAAAGCATCGAGTAAAACATATTTTATGGTCTGTAATTTTACGTTCATGTCAGTAGACAACTTTTACATTGTCTAAGTATACTTTCGGATTAGGATATGAATTGGAGCGATTTAGCGTAATGTAGATTTCAAACTCATTAGCTCCCGGGTTTTCAGCCACAAAGTTGGTGACATTAATGTATATTTTTTTCCATACCTGATCAGTTTCAGAAGAGGGTAAGATAATAACCAAGTCCTCAATAGCTTCTGCTGTTTGCACAGAAGCTCTGGCTCCTATTTTAAAAGGATGATTGCTGGCATAGTTTAACTCTACAAATACAGGTTGACCGAAAGGGAGCTCGAAGTTTTCCTCTGTCTCTGCGAAGAAATAATTTTCATCAGACTCCAACTCTATAATTGCACTAGAAGGATTTCCTGAAATCCCAGGAGTTGGGTCGGCAAAGGCCAATTCTCCAGAAACTAGAACAAGTCTTCCTTCACTTTCCTCAGATTCCTCAAAATCAATAGAACTTGTAAACTCCTCAGTCCAAAACTCCAGTCCTTCAAAATAAGTTATCGTAGGGACTATGAGTGCAGTATCTAAAGGTGTAAAGTTCACGTCTGTGATGAAAGAACTGTAAAGCGGATAAGATACCCTGTCCGTGCTAACTCCGTTTTGTTTTATAATAGCAGTGAATAGTACTTCTTTCGTTCCGTTGGCCAAAATAGGAATAGTAGCAGGTAATTCAAATAAGCCAAGAGTAGTTCCATCTATAGAAACCATTACTTCCGTGATGTTAGAGCTAGAGCTGCCCTGAAAAGGTCCAACTTCTAACTCAAACTCACTAATAGCTAAAAAAGCAGGTAATTCCTCCTTTCTGTCAAACAGGGAACAGCTATTAACTAAAAAAGCAGTTAAGAAGATAAAAAGGAAATGATTATTCATCTCGGACATTCTTTAAAGAAGCCGCGAAAATAGAGATTTGTGGCATTCGTTTAAGCTATTTCGGGTTTAAAGGTTTTACATGAAGAACAAAACAATCCTCATTTAAAATAACGAGGAGGTTACTTGCTTAGTATAAACCTAAGAAGAAATTTTATCCAAAATCATGTAAGCCACTTTTAAGGCTCTTAATCCATCATTTATAGTCACTTGGGGCTCTGTGTTGTTTATAATGCTTTCAGAGAAAGAAAAGAGTTCATCTCTAATAGGATTGCTTTCAGCGAGAGTTGTTGGTTTTTCGAATAAGATTTCCTTGTTTGTTTTCCCCTCGCCTAAATTCATTACCACGCTCAAAGGATCAGGTTCTCCATGGATATCTTTCATTTTAAGAATCTCTGTCTGTTTCTTTAAAAAGTCTACAGTTATATAGCAGTCCTTTTGAAAGAATCTAGTTTTTCTCATGTTTTTCAGAGAGATTCTACTTGCAGTTAGGTTGGCTACACATCCATTTTCAAATTCTATTCTAGCATTGCAAATGTCTGGCGTCTCACTAACTACTGCTACACCGCTAGCACGGATTTCTTTTATTTCGGAATCCATCGTATGAAGAATAATATCTAAATCATGAATCATTAAATCTAGTACAACAGGCACATCAGTACCTCTCGGGTTGAATTCCGATAATCTGTGAGCCTCTATGAAAACAGGCTTAGATAAATGTGCTGCCGCACAAATATAAGCTGGATTGAATCTTTCCACATGACCTACTTGCAGTTTTAATCCTGACGAAATCACCAGATTAGCCAACTTTTCAGCCTCAGCCACAGTATGCGAGATAGGCTTTTCTATAAAAACATGTTTACCAGCATTCAAAGCCAATACGGCACAGTCAAAATGTGCCAAAGTGGGAGTTACTATGTCTATTACTTCAGAATCAGCGATTAACTCTTCAATACTATCGTAGGATTTAATTCCCGTATTTATAGATATTTCGGATGATTTTTTCGAGTCTGAGTCGAAAAAGCCCACTATCTCGAAACGTTCAGGAATTAATAAAAGACACTTTAAATGAATTTTCCCTAAATGACCTACTCCTATTAATCCAAGTTTTAATGGCTTCACCAGCTTTTTTTTACAAAAATAATCTAAAGTCTTTTTGACAATCAAAAGTTAATGGAATTCATTTTTCATTCAAAGACGATAAAAGAAAAAAGTTACTTTTCTTTTTAGAAAATGGAAGATTCATATAGACATAAAGGACTAAGGAGAAACTTATTAGCTCAGCTGAGATTAAAAGGGATTATAAATGAAGATGTACTAGAGGCTATGGAGGCGGTACCTAGACATTTTTTTATGAATAGTGCTTTTTTAAAGTTCGCATATGAAGACAAGGCATTTCCGATAGGAGCTGACCAAACTATCTCTCAGCCTTATACCGTAGCTTTTCAGACTTCTATTCTAAACGTGAGTCCAGGAATGAAGGTCTTGGAAATAGGGACAGGAAGCGGTTATCAAACATCGGTGTTGGCTAAACTTGGGACTAAAGTATTTTCTATTGAAAGGCAGAAGTCTTTGTTTTTAAAAACAGATAGTCTGCTAAGTAAAATGCGTGTAAAAGCCCAACGATATTATGGTGATGGGTATAAAGGTAAGCCAGCTTTCGCTCCTTATGATAGAGTTATAGTTACATGTGGAGCTCCAGAAGTTCCAAATGCTCTAATAAAACAGCTTAAGATCGGAGGGTTGTTAGTTATTCCTGTCGGTCAAGAGGGCTCACAAGAAATGTTGAGACTCACCAAAAACTCAGAAACAGATTTTAGTTTAGAAAGGTTCGGAGAATTCAGTTTCGTGCCTATGCTAGAAGATAGAGAAATGCGCTACTAATTTCACTGTATGTTGTCTTATTTGTCATAACGTCAAATTAGAATTCGGACATTGTTTATGAGTCGTAGTGTTTTCTGAATCCCGTCAAATAGGCTAAGATCGATTTCTTAATTGCCTAGGGATCATTAATGAATGTTTCTGTAAAAGTCAAAACTGGTTTAGCCCAAAAAGTTTTTCAGTGATATAAGTGGAATATTTTTATCGGATAATGACAGACTAATTTGTTTGTCTATTTTTGATGAAAATAAAACTCTAAATCATGCAGAAATTATTACTGATCTTCTCTTTATTTATTTTGTCCTCTTTTGATGTTAGAGCAGATCCGGGAGATACCTTGATTGTTCAAACATACACTTTCGATGCACAGAATAACCCGGAAACTAATTATGATTCTCCTGGCAGAAGGTATTTTGATTTTCCTGAGAATGATGGAACATCATATCAGAAAATACTAATGCATTATACATTGAAATGTTTCGAGGATGGAACAGCCGGTGGCTTAGGCTTTGATTGTGGAGAATGGGATTATACGTCACATACTTTTTTATATGAGCATACTGGTGAGTTGGATTCTAGCGCGCTTTCTCATCCACGTTATTTGTCTAATAATTTAGAGTTTGATGCGATGTCTTTTTCACCAATTCCTCTTATTAATACATTCACTTATGAGTTTTTGCAGACAGATATAAATAATGTAATTTCTGAAGAAGAGTTCTTAGTAAATAGCGAGATGGAGGATGGTATTGCAATCTCGTCAGACACACCTACGAGAATTCAGTTCTATTATCCTAATGAGGACTTAGCGGCAGCAGAATTAGATGGCTTGATTCAGAAAATGTCATTAATTTTTGAAGGTGAATCTACTTTAAGTAATCTTAAAATAAGAACTTCATGGCTTAATGAGGTTCCTGATGAAATGGTCGATGAGGGTCTCGAAGATAATTTCACGCATCCCTCTTTTTCCTTTTTTACAGGAGTGACAGACTTTTTCTTAGACATTCCTGTTGAGTGGGATGGAGCGTCAGGGTTGTTGGTCGATTTTTCTTTCGATTCTAGTGAGGATCAGTTTAGCATTTGGGGGGGTGCGGGCAATTCATTAATGTCAGCCTTAACAGAAGAAAAGTACATCGTTTTTGATGGTGGAGATCAGGTAAGTATTCCTCCCTCGGTTTTTGAAACCATAGAAGAAGAGGTAACCATAGGTTATTGGTTGTACGGTAACCCAGAATTTCAACCTGAAAACAATTCAACCTTCGAAGGGGTTAATTCAGATAACCAACGAGTTTTAAACTGTCATAATCCATGGAGTAATGGCCAGGTGTATTGGGATGCTGGTCAAGATGAGGGTTACGATAGAATAAACGCTCAAGCTGTTGCAGAGGAATATGCAGGAGAATGGAATCATTGGGCTTTTACGAAGAACACGAACACTGGTCATATGAGAATTTTTCTGAATGGTGAAGAGTGGCTAATGGGAGAGGGTAAGGATAATTCTATGTCAGGAATAGCCAAGTTCAATATTGCCTCTTCAGCTGGCGGGACTAATTATTATAGAGGAGCCATGGATGACTTTTTTGTTTTAGATAAAGAGTTGACAGCAGAAGAAATTCAGTCTTATATGAATGGTGGCTATTCTTTGGACTTGCCGCAAGTAGAAAATCTGGTAGCATTTTTTGGATTTAACCATACCTATGGAGAGCCGGTAAATAATGAGGTTTCAGGTTCAGACGGTTTGTCTATAGGTAATGCAGCGTTGCAAAATCATCCTGGTTTTGTACTAACTGCTCTAAACAATCCCGTTACTATAAGGCCAGCACTCTCTCTCTTTTCTGGAGACTATGAAACGATAGAATCATCCATACTTTATGAAGTGGAGGAAGAGCTTCCTCCTGTATCTATAATTGAATATGGAGTAAATGGAAATGAAATTGAAGTTTTAAATAGTCAGGTTTTATATCCTCTAGGTTTCTCAAATCTATACGGTTTAGATGGAGAGATAGTGGAGTCTGTTTCCAACGAGGAGGATACTCTTGTAGAATTTACTAATGAAACCTTGAATTATTTCTCTCCTCCTTTTGAGGTGGTTAATAGGATTGAGTTAGGTAGATTTATCACACCTTATGGAATCGGCTTGGATTTAGAGGAGGGTTGGACTTGGATATATGACTTGACAGATTTTGAACCTTTGCTGCGCGGAGAAGTGGAATTAGAAGCAGGAAACTGGCAAGAGTTATTAGATCTAAAATTCTTATTTATAGAAGGAACACCGCCAAGAGATGTAAAGAGAGTAGAGAATATCTGGGCTGGGAATTGGGGGCTAGGAGCTTGGGATGAAAATGTTTTAGAGAAGACAGTGCAGATTCAGGCAGGAGAGGAAATGTTCAAGATGAGAACTACCACCTCAGGTCATGGTTTCGGAACTGGAAATAACTGTGGCGAGTTTTGTTTTAATAACCACAAGTTAAAGGTGAATGGAAATACAGAATATAACTGGGAGGTGATGCAGGAGTGTGCAGATAATCCTTTGTATCCACAGGGAGGAACTTGGATTTATGACAGAGCGGGATGGTGTCCTGGAGCGCCGGTAAGAATGAGGGAGCATGAGTTGAGTGAGTTTGTTTCAGGTGATGAATTTACTTTAGAGTACGATATAGATAATGACCCTGATGGTAATTACTGGTTTATGGGGCAGCTATTCTCTTATGGAGAAATTAATCATGAATTAGATGTAGAGATAGATCAGATATTAGCACCGTCTGATTTTAGAATAAATAGTAGAATGAATCCTATATGTGATGATCCGGTAATTCGAATTACCAATAAAGGGTCTCAGCCATTGACTTCATGTCAAATTGAATTTGGTATAAACGGTCAGCTTCAAATTTCTACATGGAATGGTGATTTAGGGTTTATGGAAAGTGAAGATATTACGTTGACTTATAATGAGTCTGAGGAGTTTTATAATGGTGAAGAAGATGATATGATGACTTTTCAAGCTAGAATTATAAACCCTAATAATGGTATTGATCAAAATGAAAGTAACAACGCCGCTAGTTCGCATTTTTTCAGACCCCCTACCTATAGTTATGATGAGGATGAAGACGACAACAGAATTATTATAGAAACCAGAACTAATGCGGCTCCAGGAGAAACAATGGTTCAGTTGAAGAATATCTTCGGAGCTATACATTGGACTAGTAATTATACCCAGGCGAACACGGTTTATAGAGATACCCTTACTTTAAATGCTGGATGCTATTTATTGGACATTACAGATTCAGGAGAAGATGGTTTAAATTTCTTTGCTAATAATGATGGAGTAGGTTATGTGAGAATTAGAGAAGTGGATGGGTGGTATTTTGAAACATTTCAAAATAACTTCGGAAAAGAGCTCAAACATTATTTTAATTTCGAGACCAATATTTATGATAATGTACCTGAACTTGATAAGGCGGATGTTAGAATTTATCCTAACCCTACCAAAGGCAAGTTTTACCTTCAAGGTATCGACATAAAAGGAGAGATTTCAGTAGTGGTATATGGTGTGTCGGGAAAAGCAGTGAAGCGAATAAGCGCTAGGTTGAAAGATTCTGAATCAAGAATAGAAATTGACATAGAAAACCAGTCCACAGGCTTGTATAACGTAGTTATTACTCATGGTCATAAGACGTTTTCTAAAAGACTAGTTAAGGAGTAGTTTTTAATTTTATTCTTCTCTTTCTGATTTGTTAAGGGGGTGTTGATAAGAAATAGTAGTTTTCTTATAGTCTACCCCCTGTTATTTTAGGGGTAGTTTGTACTTTTGTTGAAAATTTAAAAAAATGCCAACGTTTCGAACTACTGCACTTGAAGATGTGTTTCACCGAAAACCATTAGAGGTAAAAGCTCCCTCAGGAAAAGTTTCTGATTATTATGGACAGAATGTCTTTAATCAGTCTACTATGAGAGAATACCTCACTGATGAGGCATACGATTCAGTAATGGATTCCATGATTCATGGTTCTAGAATTGACAGAGGAATAGCAGACCAAGTCGGTTCATCTATGAAGGATTGGGCTATGTCTAGGGGTGCTACTCACTACACTCATTGGTTTCAGCCTTTGACAGGAAGTACAGCAGAGAAGCATGATTCTTTTTTCACTCCTTCTTCAGAGGGCAGAGCTATAGAGAAGTTTGATGGCTCTATGCTAGTTCAGCAGGAGCCAGATGCGAGTTCTTTTCCTAATGGAGGAATTAGAAACACATTTGAAGCTAGAGGTTATACGTTGTGGGATCCTACATCTCCAGCCTTCGTAATAGGGACTACATTATGTATTCCTACTATATTTATTTCTTATACAGGGTTTGCCTTAGACTATAAAATGCCATTATTAAAGGCTCTCAAAGCAGTCGATGATGCTTCAGTTAAAGTATGTCAGTATTTCGATAAAAATGTAAGTAAGGTGAACGCCACACTTGGATGGGAGCAGGAGTATTTTCTTATTGATAAAGCACTTTATAATGCTAGACCAGACATCGCATTAACAGGTCGAGCTCTTTTCGGTTACGCTTCTGCCAAAGGACAGCAGCTTGATGATCATTACTTCGGGTCTATCCCAGACAGAGTGATGGCTTTCATGCAAGAGTATGAAATTGAATGCCATAAATTGGGTATTCCTGTAACTACTAGACATAATGAGGTAGCTCCTAATCAATTTGAATTGGCCCCTATGTTTGAAGAGGCTAATTTAGCCAACGACCATAATCTTCTTCTTATGGATATAATGGAGAAAGTGGCTAAAAAGCATGACTTCAGGATTTTGTTCCATGAAAAGCCTTTTGCAGGATTAAATGGAAGTGGAAAACATAATAACTGGGCCTTAAGTACAAACACTGGAGTTAATCTACTAAGACCAGGGAAAAACCCTAAATCAAACCTACAATTCCTAACATTCCTAGTAAATACTATTAAAGCAATTTATGACAATGCGGACGTGCTTAGAGCAAGTATTGCAGGAGCAGGGAATGATCATAGATTAGGTGGGCATGAAGCTCCCCCGGCTATAGTTTCTGTGTTTATAGGTTCTCAGCTTAGTAAGCTCCTCGATGATTTAGAGAAAAACATAAAAGTGGGGAAAATGACTCCAGAAGATAAAACGGAGTTGAAATTAGAGATAGGTAAGATTCCTCAAATCTTATTGGATAATACGGATAGAAATAGAACTTCACCTTTTGCTTTCACAGGAAATAAATTTGAATTTAGAGCAGTAGGTTCTACAGCTAATTGCGCCAATGCTATGATTGTTGTAAATACAATAGTAGCTAATCAGTTGAATAAATTTAAGGTAGAGGTAGATAAGAGAATCTCTAATGGAGTGAAAAAAGATGAAGCTATTCTAAAGGAAATCCAAAAATTAATTAAAGAGTCTAAGACCATCCGTTTCGAAGGGAATGGGTATGGGGAAGAGTGGGTTAAAGAAGCTAAGAAAAGAGGCCTTTCTAATTTGAAAGACACACCTTCAGCATTAAAAGTATGGAAAAGTCAAAAAGTACAAGAAATGTTTGCCGCGTTGAATGTATTAAGCAATGAAGAGGTTGATGCTAGATATGAAGTTCAGCTGGAGAATTATGTAATGAAGTTGCAGATAGAGGCTAGAATTTGTGGTGATATGGCTCAAAATCATATTATTCCCGCAGCCATTAATTATCAAAATAAATTACTTGAGAATGTAACTGGTTTAAAGGCAGTTCTTGGAGCTTCTTATAAGAAATCAGCCACAACTCAAATAAAATTAATTGAAGATATTAGTACTCACCTTACTGGCATTAAGTTAGCTATTGATGAGTTAAAGATAGTTCGTAAGAAGGTAGAAGGGATGGAAGACTTAGAAAAACAAGCAGCTGAATTTTCTGAAAAAGTAAAGCCCCTCATGGATGTAGTGAGAGAACACGCTGATAGGCTAGAAATGTTAGTTGACGATGAGATTTGGCCATTGCCCAAGCTTAGAGAGATTCTCTTTACTAGATAGTTGTTAGTAAAATTTAAAATCCCGCTGTATCTTTCAGGGGGATTTTCTGTTTTATTGAAATAGGTCATTAGAGATGATTAATGAGCTTGGCGGGGTCAGATTATATACCATAATTGAGCTGAAAACAGAAAGGCTGAAAATTCTTTTTGTCTAACTAGTATTAAATTCTTTATTTTCGCCTTTAGGAAACAAAAAAAAACCTCAAGCAGATGAAACTTATACGTATAATCACTTTAACGATTTCTTTATTGGCTTTTACATTAGTTCAAGCTCAATCTGAACAACTTGTCAAGGCTAATTTAGAATATGATAATGGAGGTTATGATGAAGCTGCTATGAAGTATAAGGCAGCTTATAAAAAAGAAAAAAAAATAGAAACGAAGGCCATGATCCTTTACAGGACCGGCGAGTGTTACAAATTTGTTCATAGATATTCTGAAGCTGATGAATATTTCAAAAAATCTATTATTGCTAAGTATCACAAGCAAGACCCTGTGGTTTATTTCTCTTATGGAGAGTCTTTGTTAGAACAAGGTAAGTATGACGAAGCTATCGTTCAGTTCAATAAGTATAAAGACAATGGCGGAGATGAGGCTAAAGCATCTAAGGCTGCTGCTGAAGCTGAAAGTGCTGCGCTTAATATAGAAGAGTCTGATTCTAGATATGAAGTAGAATTAATGGCTGCTCTTTGTTCTCCTTACTATGATTACGCGCCTGTAATTAGCGATAAAAAAGGAGATGTGTTAGTATTTTCATCGAGTAGACCTGCATCTTCTGGTGGAGACTCTGATCCAATAACAGGAGAGGATTTTGCAGATCTTTATGTGACTAAAAGAGATAAGAAGCGAAAATGGGATATGCCTAAGGTGTTGAACAACACGGTGAATACTTCTAATCATGAAGGAGCAGCTTCATTTACTAAAAAGAGGGACATTATGTATTTCACAAGATGTAAAGTTTCAGATAACGATAGATTTGGGTGTGACATCTTGTGGGCTAAAAAGCAAGGGAAAAATTATGCAACACCCACTTTAATTCCGATTAGAGCGGAAGGAGATGATTCGACTACTATAGGACATCCATTTATTTCTAGTGATTCTAAATTTATGTTGTTTGCCAGCAATATGCCTGGAGGATTCGGTGGAAAGGATTTGTACTACATCACTTATGATAAAAGAGCTGATGCATGGGGAGCTCCAGTAAATCTTGGTTCTGAAATTAATACACCTGAAAATGAAATGTTTCCATTCATCAGAGCTGATGGAGGATTATA
>CESU01048683.1_pt1 | contig 15728 bp, 15 predicted proteins | sample 531141 | NCBI WGS metagenome assembly CESU01 (sample SAMEA2621401, study PRJEB7988) | marine metagenome | isolation source: saline water (ENVO:00002010), including
GTCAGACGTAAAGATACAGATAGACCTTCAAGCTGATAGTGTGGCCGCAAAAAGAACTTCGATTGGTAGTAACCCGGGTTCCCGTCAACTTCCTCAACCACAACTTCTGCAGCCGCCAAAGGCTTACGCGCTTTTTCCGATTCACTGGATACATCGGCAGAATAGTCGATATATTGATCGATCCATTTTTGCAAATAAAGCTGCATGTCGTCACGGCTTTTATAGGAACCAATTTTGTCACGTACCATGCACTTAAGGAAGTGTGCAAAACGGCAAGTGGCAAATAGATACGGCAAACGAGCGGCCAAGGCGGCATTCGCTGTCGCATCCGGATCGTCATATTCAGCCGGGTTGTGCAAAGACTGCGCACCAATAAAAGCCGCCATGTCTGTATTCTTGCGGTGAATCAGTGGCATTAAGCCACCTTGAGCCAATTCGGCCTCGCGACGATCAGAAATCCCGATTTCGACTGGACACTTCATGTCTACGCCACCGTCGTCTGTTGGGAACGTGTGGGTCGGCAAATTATCGACAGTACCACCAGACTCCACGCCACGGATCCGGCTACACCAGCCAAACTCTTTGAACGAACGATTGATGTTCGTGGCCATACCGTAAGCAGCATTTACCCAAGCAAAGTTTGCAGATTCTGCATTGCCTGTATTTTCTTCAAATGCAAACTCTTCGACAGGGTTCGAATTCGCACCATAAGGTTGGCGGCCCAAGAAGCGCGGCATCGTTAGACCCAAATATTTAGAATCCTCTGAGTTACGCAGCGAATTCCAAGCAGCATATTCTGGAGTGCTTGTGATCTTTGTCAGATCGCGTGGGTTTGCCAATTCCTGCCAGCTATCGAACTGCATTAGGGACGGGTCAGCACCAGTTATGAACGGTGCGTGTGCAGCCGCTGCGACTTTGGCCATCTCGCCCAACAACTCGACATCTGGCGCCGTGTGATTGAAGTGATAATCGCCAACCAGGCAACCATAAGGTTCGCCACCGAACTGACCAAACTCTTCTTCGTAAAGCTTTTTGAAGATCGGTGATTGATCCCATGCTGCGCCTTTAAACTTGCGTAACGTTTTGCCCAAATCCTTCTTCGAGATATTCATGACCCGGATTTTCAGCTGCTCATCTGTCTCGGTATTGTTGACCAAGTGATGCAGACCGCGCCATGCGCTTTCAAGCTGCTGATATTCTTCGTTATGAATAATTGCATTGATTTGCTCAGACAATTTTTTATCGATCTCAGCAACCATTGATTCGATAGATTTTAAAACATCATCCGACACCAAAGCCGTGTTTTCCAGCGCTTGCTGTGCCAACGTTTTGACAGCAGATTGAACGGCCGACTTGGCTGTATCCGTGCGTGGTTTGAATTCTTGATTTAAAAGCGATGCGAAATCAACTTCGCCCTCTGCAACAGCGCCTACGGCGCCTTCTGCTGCTGTTGCTTCTTCAGCCATATCCTATTCCTCCGCATCGTTGTCAGCAGCTGCGGGTGTCGCAGCCAATGATTTAAGCAATTCAGGGTTCTTAATTGCATCCGCAATCAATTCTTCTGCGCCAGGTTTACCATCCATATACGTCATCAGGTTGGATAACTCGCTACGCGCATCCAGCAGCTTTTTCAACGCCGGAACTTTAGCCGCGATCGCACCTGGCGAAAATTCGTCCATACTTTCAAACGTTAGATCGACGGACATGTTGCCCTCGCCAGTCAGCGCGTTTGGCACTGAAAATGCAGCGCGTGGTTTCATGGCTTTCATACGACTGTCAAAGTTATCGACATCAATTTCAAGGAACTTGCGATCCGCAATGCCGGGTTGTGCAACTTCAGATTTGCCGGCCAGGTCAGACATAACGCCCATTACAAACGGCAGCTGTACCTTCTTTTCTGCGCCATACAGCTCTACGTCATATTCAATCTGCACACGCGGCGCACGATTTCGCGCGATAAATTTTTGTGAACTAGCCATTAATTTCTTCCTTATATTATTATTTTTATACCCACCCACTTAGCGGATATTAGGTTCATTTTTAGGCCCCTTTAGGCCCCCGGAGAGCAGCATTATTCTTCATCAATCCCACCGACCAACATGACATTTTCGACACCCCTTGGGGCGATATCTTTCATGATTGTCATAAAGTCGGCACCGACCAATCGCTTGGCCCGCTGCAACAAAATCGGTAGTGGGCTGGACGGTTCATGAGAGGCATAGTAGGCGATGATACGATCTAGCACGACCTCCACATCACGCGGTGTTTCAATTGCACCAGTTGGGGCAGTTTTGACCGGGCCAAGTGATGCAGCACTTTCTAAGACCTCTTCTTCTGGCGCATCTTCGACGACTCCGCCAGTTTCCTCACCTAAACGCTTGACCACACGAAACAGCGTCTTGATCAACGGGTTAAGATCTGGACCTTGGCCAGGTATCTTCGCGTTAAACACCTCATCAATTGCTTTAACATTCTCAAGCGCAGTTAGAGCACCCGCCAAAATCAGTGCAAGCGTATCATCGTCAGTATCTTGAAACGCGGCAGAGATACCGGCAGCATCCAAAACATTGGTCGCATCAGACGTCGGTAAGGCTTCGCCATCAGCGACCGAAATATCGCGCAAACTCACAAGGCCAAACGCATTGCTAAGGGTCAAAGGTGCATTGCGCAGACCCCGTAAAATGGTTGTATCTGCGGACAGGCCCAAAACCGCGTTCACACGCATGGTTGGGTCATTGCTATCCTCTTCATCCAACTGTGGATGACAAGTTTCCCAGAACTGCTCCAAGCAGCCGCGAATATATGTTGTCACAGTGGCAAAGCCCACAAACCCATTTATCCGCAATTCTGCATCGGCCATCAATATGGCTGCGCGCAAATCATGGCTTTGTTCGAGAACAGCACGGGCTTTTACAGAAATGTCGCCGTAATTAGGATCTTCGGCAGCAATTAACTCGTCGCCCATCTGTCGTTCTTCGCCCGGTTGAGCGGCTCTTTCCAATTCAGTAAAAACTGTCTCATATTCAAGATTCTCACCACTGGGTGCGTCATCAGAAAAAATTTTAAGTAATGCGTCCAAACTTATCAGGCTCCTAAAATCTTATTATAATACTTATTTGAGAGTGCGGCCAATATTGTGCCCACCCTTAGTAGATCTCTTTTTCGCACAGTAACACAGGTTTGACAACGCCCCTTGGTAGACAATATTCTTGCAATTTTTAGTGCTTTGAATTTCTCAAACAATCCATGCCAATTTCTTTAATCGCTGGCAATACATTACAGAATGCCCAATTGGTATTAAAAAAAATTAAATAAAAGTCGTTTTATAGTCCGAGCTACAAATGATCGATCTATGATCCCAAATGAATGTGGCTAACTTTTTTTAGTTTAGGTCACCTTTGGTGCCAAAGACCCTGACGACGGCGAAATCCTGTATGCCTATTAAAACACCCAGGATCATCACAATGCTTACCGCTATATTTTTATACTGATAAGTTCTGCAACACCAGAAAATACAATGTAAATCTTCATTAAAACGCTAGCTGACAGAGCAATTACTCTCGACATTGAGGTTTCTGATACCATCAGAAATGTAAAAAAAATGCAAATTAAATAAGGTATACCACCAGATCAGCAATGTTAAGTTTTCACAGGGAAACAGCTGGGAGATGGCAGAATTTTAACAAATTACAATGTACAAAAAGAGCCCACGCCTCATATTGTACTCCGGGGTATAACCTAAGTGTTTTTATAGCAAACGAAGATGACATCGACTGCCTACTTTGTAATCCTTCATGGATTTACTGAACCCAATACTGATGGAGGGGTCTTTGAGCCACTTCACGTAGAGATCAAGGATTAGCACCCGAAGGCGTTTTTTAACTGAGCGTTTGGCTTTGCGGTTTCCCTTGGGTTCCAGAGAGTCCATGCCAGCAGCTTCATACAGACTGTCGCACAAAGCCTTTATCTCAGGGTGATCTGACCATGTGTGGACATCCAATGGCTCCGAGTTCCAGCGATCAATCTTTGGGAGATCTTCCACCATAGAGTGGCTTTCTTTAGTATAGTTATTCTAGGTAATTAGGACTAACCACATCCGCCCATCCCATTGAATAAAAATAGTTAACAACCCCAATGCTATGATTGTCGTTCTCACGAGGGGATAGTGCCTATGACGTGACCTGTTAGCTTACGAAACATTATTAGGGATTTAGACGTCAGACGCATCCTCTCGGGTCGTTAAATTCCACTGAGGGTGGGCAGATGGTCCAGTTTGTGAAAACTAAGTCAACAAGCTATCTACGTTTTCACAGAATGGTTTTTGTTGCTATGCGCCTGACTGCTTCATCCCAAGCCAAATTAGGTTCATTTACAAGAATTTCTTTCACTTCATCCAGCAAACCATACGGCAGCTGTTTTGCTACTATCTCGTCACGCATCTTGGCCTCAACTTTAGCTATATGGGCTGCAAGCAGTTGCTCCTGCCAAGCTCCCTCCAAGTGTTCTCTATCCAGTAAAACTTTCTTTGAATGCTTTTCAAATGCCGCTTCAATCAAACTTAGTATTTCCTTGGTAGTCAGAGCATTGATTTCAACTCTTCGCTTTTGATGAAGCAAAAACTTAGCACCGTCATAGTCTACGTTATTATGCTTTAAGAGAAAGTCGGATTTAGCATCAATATCTACTGACCTATCAAGCGAAACAGGTTCGGACAGGCCTTTTTCATGGAATGCTTCAGCTTGCCCCCACGACACACACACTGGTATGGTCTTGATGTTATTTCTGAACACATATCTTAGTTCGTTATCCTTTGTCAGAGTACTCTTTATGGGCGTCCCAGAAATATCATAATCAGTCATCGTAAATACTTTGAAATCCGGGTTTCGAGTAACCATCTCATCAAGCAAAGAGCGAAGGGCTATCACCGAATTGCCTTTGGTAGACGCTAGGGCAACATCATATCGCTCTAACAAACCACTTTCCTCTATAGCTAGATTGAAACCCTCTTTCTCTACGAACAAGATTGCCCCAAACCTTCGTTCAGGTGAAGCATTTGTTTATTTAAAGGACGAAAGATGGGTCATTGGCATCAATGATTTTTGCTTTTGCATGCGGTCAACATCAACAGCGCCAAGACCAACAGAATGTCCTGTATGTGGTTGGATTACCGAACCACGTTTATCATAAGCAACCTTCCACCTTACGGTTAAATCCGGGTTTCGTTGGAGGAATAAGGGTAAGACTTGTTGCGAGAAATAACTGTCTGTGAATGAGTCTCGACCACTTAACTTCAACATTTCCGGACGTGCTGCATACATTAACTGACGAGCGTTAGCCTAATACTGACCGTTATTGGATACCTTATTATAGGCCTCTTCCATGCACAAAAAACCTGCATCAAGTAGACTTATTCCCGGTTTCTTTTTACTAGTTGCCGCCCCAGCCTTTCTCATTGTACTAAATAGAGCATCAATTATTTCGCCATCATAAGTACCGTTGAGGAGTTGTGGCATTTTGCCTGAACTAACTATGGGAATGTAAGGAGATAAGATTGCCAAAATTACTGAATAGGATTTATTACGATTTACCTCCTTTCCATGGCTTCTGTAACAACCACCAGAAGTGAACCGAGGTCTTCCTGAGTTCACACTTAATTGAGACTGACCTAAGGTGGGCGTCCTGTTCGTTATGACTGAAATATTATGATAATCGCTGTCTTTAGGTGCATCCTTTGCTATTACCCAAGCCTCAACAATGAAGGGTAACTTTGCTTCCTCATCGGTGTAGATACCTTCAACTTTCTTATAGGCTTCCAACAAACGGGCTGGTCTGTCTGTTTACAATTCCCCCAACGATAGTTGGTGTTAAGCCCACGGTAGCGGCAATACTTATAATTTCTCTGCCAACAGTACTTTGTAAATCGTAGCTTGTCCGGTCAGCGTTATTTACTAGAGCATAATTAAGTGCTTCAGTATAAGCGGCAGGTAAGCCAGAAAAGGTAAGCTTTCCAGAAGTTTCTTCAGCTGCGGCGGCTCGGTTAATAATTAAAGTATATGCGCTGATATTAGTCCCAACAGCATGGCTATTGGCTCCAGTTAGCGTACATGCAATTCAATCCATCCACAAAGCTGGGCGCTTGGCCTTTAACCGCTAGCCCAAAACCAAAACATTAATCTGGTCTTTACCGAGCCAAGCGCGCAGAATGGCCAAAATAACTAAAAGCGAATAAAATTATGAATTTGGGAGGTTTAAGTGATGATCAAAAGTAGTTTTTTCAAACCTTGCGACAGCATAATGACTTATGAAACGCATAGCGGTACCGATATTGGCTGTGTTCGTAAATTAAACGAAGATAGCCTTTTAGTGGCACCTGATTCAGGCCTCTGGACTGTCGCTGATGGAATGGGGGGCCATTCTAGTGGTGATTTTGCTAGCCAAACTATCGTATACGAGCTTAGCACAGTTGGGATACCGACAGGGGCTATAGACCTCAGAGCTCGCGTTATAGCCCGACTAGCCAATGCCAATACACAAATTCTTACCCATGCAAACAGTCTTGGCGGGCAAACTGTTGGTTCAACTGTCGTTTCATTGCTTGTTTATCACAACAAATTTGCTTGTATTTGGTCTGGCGACAGCCGAATATATCGCATGAGAAGTGGCCAAATCAAGCGCCTCACGCACGACCACACCGAGGTTCAAGAACTCCTTGATTCTGGGACCATCTCGACCAAAGAGGCCAAAACTTGGCCAAGAAAAAATGTCGTAACTCGTGCGATAGGAAACACTAAAAACCCTGAATGCGACGTGGTCGAGGGCATAGTGTTAGATGCAGACATTTTTCTTTTGTGTTCAGATGGACTAACAGAATATTTCGAAGATGACGAATTAGAACATATTTTCAATATACATTTGCCTGGCCCACTAAAAAAACTCTATAGCTATTTGATGAAAACAGCATTGAAGCGCGGCGGCAAGGATAATATCACTGCTATACTAGTGCGGTGCCATCAAACTGGCTTGCCAGAGGTTAGAGAGCTTTAATGAGTGACGATAAAAATCAAGTTCCAGATGCAAAAGCGGCAATATCTCCACCATTAGTGGATGATGACAGCACAATACTAGTATCGAGTGCACATAAGGACTGGAAAGCCAAGCCTGTCTCGATGTCAGGCTCAGAGTTACCAAATCGTGGAGAATTAAAGGCAGACAGGGCACTGGCCCCAGCATCAAATCCTAGTACTGTTCCAGATCAATCGATTATTGAACCAGCGGCCCCTTCCATGCCTCTTGGGCTAAACATGCCACTAAGTTCATTAGAGGTTGGAACAGTCATTAACAATATGTACCGGGTTGTAGAGCAGCTAAATCAAGGCGGTATGGGACGTGTATATCGGGGAGAAGAAATTGGAACCGGGGAACCTGTGGCAATTAAGGTCATTCTACCTGAGATGGCTGAGGATAAAAAAGTCGCTGCAATGTTCAAGCGCGAAGCGCGTACGCTTCGTCAGTTACATCACGATGCAATTGTTAGATACTTTGCATATGTCCCCCCAGATCAAAACCTAAATCTGCACGCACTAGTTATGGGATTCATTCAGGGGACAACACTTTCTGACGCGCTCAAAAATAACGGTCCACTAGCCCGAGATCAGGTAATTGCGCTCACAATGCGGTTGGCAGATGGGTTGGAAGGCGCACATAAGGCAGGGGTGATACATCGTGATTTATCACCTGACAATGTAATGCTTGAAAGTGGGGAAATAGACAAAGCGGTCTTGATAGATTTTGGAATTTCACGATCTTCAACAGTGAAAGACGTAACTATTGGCAACGATTTTGCCGGTAAACTAAGGTATGTTTCACCCGAGCAACTTGGGGCATTCGGTGGTGAAGCGGCAGGCCCTAGTGATGTTTATTCCTTGGGCTTATTAATGATTGCTATGCTGGCAGGAAAGTCACTTGACATGGGTGCAAGTATAGTTGGTGCGGTTCAAATGCGACAAAGCGTACCAGATTTATCTAACATTAACCCAGAATTCCAGAGTCTTCTGAACAAAATGCTGCAACCAGATCCGGCTCAACGCCTTTCAAGCATGAGGGGCGTTATAGAAGAACTCTGTTTACTAGGCGGAGTAAGCCGCCTTGGCGGTTCACTTATGCGAGGCACCCTGCCGCCAGTCAAAGCGGCCGATCGCGCAGTTCCTGGGCTCCAGGCCGTACCGTTTAGCGCAAAGACCAGAGACACCAAGGCCAAGCCTAAGATGGAAAATGACACCAAGCCACCTGAGGTAAAGAAATCAGGCCAAAAAATAGCACAAATTGTTGGTCTGCTCACTCTTGTTTTCGCTCTTGTTACGTTAGGATCCGTGATCTATCTCCTCGAAGATGATTGGACGAGTCTCAAGATGCCTGCAGACTGGTCTTTCCCAAACGCAACGGCAACCACTGAACGCACCTCAGACCCCGTCACAGACGGATTAGAGCGAATGGAAGGTAGCCGCGCAACCTTTCTTGCCAAAGCTGTACCAGATTCATGCGCTTACGCTACCTTGCGGATGTATGGCAAAAATTCGGGTGTAATAGAGGTTTTTTCAGAAAACTTATCACTGCTAAGGAATATTGGTGATGATTTTAGAACTCAATTCAACACATCACCAGATATTATTCCTCGTAGTACACCGTCTGTGCATTGCGATGTACTAAATTTTGCAAACGCCTTTCAAGGGACACGTGGGGACGATATTGAATTGTCTTTAGAAAAAAACACCCTTTCGGGTCTCAATGAAATCAAGGGAACACTGAACGGCAGCTCTGGCAGAAAAAATTGGTTAGCTCTTGTCGATCCTGATGGGCGGATTTATTCGCTTATGGAACAGTTCGATGAGCCAATCGGCGATCAAAGGTACTTTGAATTTCGACTTAGTAATAACGCCCAAGCAGGTATCTACATGCTGATTTCGACAGCCTCCGAAAAAACTCTTGTCAGGTCAGGTGCTTTGAAAGATGGGACTGCTACAGAAAAATTTCTTCCGCTACTTAGCAGAGAACTGGCACAAGACGGCATAGGGGCAGTAGATATATCGTATATAGAATTGATGCCCTAACCCCGATATCTAAATTCGACCTAGGTTACTGAAGATCAAATGTAGCCACACCAAAAACCATCTTCTGAAGCTGCTGAGCTGAGTTGGCCGTAAATACGTCTTGTGCTTCTAAACCAATTTGGCCCGAGAAATCAAGGGTTTCATCAGTTGTTCCCAAGGCTAGTAAAATCTGTCTGGTCGTGCGGGCGGGACCCGACCGAGCCACTGGTGCGTCAAAAGCGAGCGAAGCTCCATCTGTTACAAATGGGGCTACATCCTGCACAACGCCATTGTCGTCAATCAATAGTAGGGTCAAATATAAACCCCCAGCGCCAATCACCGTCCCACGAAGGGAGCTTCCACTCTCTAGCTCCGTACTTTCTAATGACAGACCGATCCTATTTGCCGGATAGCTATCGCTTTGGCGCAAGGCGTCAAGTACCGCACATTGGCGTGGATCAATAATTTCACTAAGCAGTTGGGGCTCAAAATCTAAGCCCTCATTGATACTTTTCCCAAGACGCTGGAGCTGCTCAACGTCAGCACCGATCAATGATAAACCCGCCCCAGAAACTCCTCCAGCTCGACGTGGCAGTGCCAATGTACATTGCTGCTGGGGAAGCTCACGAATTCGTCGGAGAAGCTTGCCAATTGAAATGTCTGACACTGTTGGGTTAGGTAAAAATTGAGGCTTTTTATTTGCCACATTCACGCTCGTATCCGTAGCTATTTCAGAAGGTTTTAACTCGGGCACATCGGAGCCTAGGGAAATACCAGAGACGACGCCTTCGGTTTCTAATTCATCAACCACATCAGATTCTGACAAATCTGGAGGTATGGCGACGCCAACTGGATCAGGTGACAGTACTAGACCGTCTATGACACTTGTCTCATCACTAGAAGTTGGTTGTTGTATTGATGGCTCCAGTACTACTGCTTGTGTATCATTGAAAAATTCTTCCTCAATCACTGACCCGATCGACCCTTCATCCAAAAGATCCTGCACACCCGTGAGCATTGAATCTACTTCTCCCAAATTGGATGTCTTAGGGTCAGAATTAGTTAAAACTGTAGGTGCAACAATGTTTTCTTGTGGCTGGCTTAATGGTAAAACTGTCTCCTTTATAGGGGACAACAATGCCAATTCGTTAGAACCTTGGGTCAGTACATCCTGCTGAATCAGCAAAGAACCGTTATCTGCCAATGGTGACAATATTAATTTATCCAATGGGCTTGGAACTTCAACAGCAATAGGTTTTTGCATTACTGGTTCAGATACTATGTTCGGTGCCACCGCAATAACTTCCTGTTCAACAGGCACTTGAGTATCTATCGCCTCTGAAACCATTTGATTAGGCTCAAGCTCTAACTCGAATAATTCAGGTTCAATAACCTTTAGCTCTTGCTGTTCTTGCTCTATCGGTTGGACTTTAGGAACTTCTTCTTTTACGATTAAACCTTCAGAAGGAACCTGACCAAGTATCGGCTCAGGCATAATTTCTGCTAATTCCAGTTCATTTAATTGCGGTTTAATAACTTGTAATTTTAACGCTTTTGTCTCACTAATATCAACTTCTATAGCCACTGTTGTAGGCATTTCTGGTTCCAACACCTCAGAACCAAACTCCAAGGTTAGCTCACCTGGAGGTATATTTGAGGGCAAAGTGGTTTCAGTGTCAGGCACCAAAGCATCATAAACAGGAGCGAGCTCATCAAATATGTCATCTGGAATAGAGGCGTCTAATTCATCAGGCTCTATGCCCATCTCATCATCAGAAATTTCTTCAATCGGTATTGAAACATCGATAGAGTCAATATCTAAAATTTGAAAAGTAATCTCAAACGATGGCTCCCGCACCTCTAAGGTTTCCACCTTGCGCAGAAAAATAACTGAGCCTGAAAATAAAATAAAAGACGTAATACAAACATGCGTAATTGCTGAAGCTGCCAATGATCCAAACCACACAGCAGATCTCGAGGGAGCATGCGGTAAAAAACTCATTACTTTTCGCCTCGTTCATTACGGTGGATTGTAACCAACTGAACATCAACAGCAATTAAGGCCTCGGCAGCCAACATATCTAATAAAGTTATCGCGCGTAATTCGCGGTCTGCCAGAACATGTAAAGTTGGACTATCAATCAATGCGGCGGCTAGCGCTCCCACTTCTAGTAGCTCTCCATCCAAAAACATTTCTCCTTCGACAGACACAGACAGGAGTGGTTTTGGTAACAAATCTAAAGGTAAGACTGTTGTTTCAGGTAAAGAGACCGCAACGCCTCGTGAATTTATCAGGGAGCCTGTAGATAAAAAGAAAAAAATCAACAACAGAACAATATTGACAATAGCAAGCGAACTATCAATTTTTTTCTTTAAAATGCGTTCTGGAAGTCTAGAAACTGGCATTTCAAATACCAGCACGGGTAATTTGAACTGCACCAACATTTGCGCCTTCAAGAGCTTCGAGAGCCAAAGCTACATCTTGGACCCGCGCGCTTGAACCTACAATAATAACTACATCCCCAGGGTTATTTTGAGTGCCAAGGGCCTCAGCCAAGTCACTAAATTGATTGGTGTCATACTCCTGCCCAGCCACTCGCACCATCCCATTTCCAATAAACCAAAGCATCGTTTCTTGGCCGGGAGTCGATGCTGGCCGATCAGGGTCACCACCGTCAGTAGAACTTTGGCTCAACTTATTTTGTGATGAAGGATCAGAACCACTTTTCAACGTAATCAATGAATATGGAGTCAGGCTACTCGACAACATAAAAAAGATCAGTAGTTGGAACATAGCGTCCGCTATTGGCGTTAATACAAATTTGTAATTACGCCGACGTTCTGGCAACGGGGTTTTGTGGGATACCATAGCCTAAGCCCCGATCACTTGGCCACTTTCGGATCAACCCGCCCATGTATTGCTGCAGACATAAGAGCCTCGATCATGTTGCGTTCGCGATCAATACGCCCCTCCAGCCAAGTGGCAATGAAAAAGGCAAAAAGCGCAATTACCAATCCAGCTGCCGTTGTACTTAGGGCAACATAAATACCACCCGCAAGTGCTGTTGGATCTACTGCTCCGTCTGTAGAAGCTAAAACAGAAAACGCGTCGATCATCCCTAATACAGTTCCCAGAAGCCCCAACATAGGCGCTGCTTGTACAACCATATCAAGGGCCCGCATCCGCTCACCCATTCCAGCCAGTTCAATCATCGCTGTTTGTCTGCTGAGTTCCTCAGCATAACTGACATCTGCGGGTCGGGCCTGAATTCCAGAAAATACCGCCTGTAATATGCGCGTCAACACTGAGCGACGCTGGCTCGCAGCAGCCACTGCTTCATCCACTCGTCCACCCAACCAATCATCCAGGATCTTATCTGCCTCAGCACGCCTTCCAACACCCAGTTTGATAAACTGAACAAACTTAAAAAGACCAATTCCGAGGGCAGTAAATGAAAGAAGGGCTAAAACACTATAAACTGCCAAGGAGGCAATCTCAAAAATACTCATATTATACCTCGTTCAGTGTTTTTTATTCACAGTCCGAAAGCGATATCAATACGGGATGTCACAGTCAATCGAGATAAACATATATTATTATTCTCAGTATTTGAGCCCTCAAAAATACAGCTTGCCACATCATTCACTATTATTTCTGACATATCAGAGCAAGCAGAAGGCAAATTGAATTGAACAATTCGCCGTTTACCTGCGCTCAGTGAGCCCAGCGGTAAGGCAAGCAGATTACGAAATACACCATCAGACCCAAATACAGCTAAACGCCAGGTTACTTCCTTGAAATTTTTATCAAGGCCATTTTTTCCAAAGAATATTACCTGGCACCCCCCATCAGATGCAGTAGTTGCTTTGTTAAGCTCAAGTGAGATTGTCTTGTTAGCGTCTTGCGCAGCGAGACCAGTCGCCGACAAAATAAGCGCTAATATTGCAGTAGATAAAAACCGGCTCATAGGAGTCTCCAATCAGGTTGTGGTGGCCTAAATCATTCATCATCTGTTGTTCCAACACTGTCAACTATTGAGTCCAGAAAGACCAAATTAAATTGTAAATTTAAATATTTTTATCCAATGAATTTATCGACAGTAACTACTAATAATATATTTTTGATCATTAAAATTTTAAATTTGGCATGATGCTTTCCTAAAGCTAACAACATAGCAGCACTAGGCATGAGTATTAGTCTTTTGAAGGTTGGCGTTAAATGTGTTTCAATCTATGATTTTTTGCTTCGTACTTTTTCCTTGGCGACTGACAATGCCGATAACATACTCAACAAACCAGTAGAAAAATTATCAATAGGTATATTGTCTAAATTAATACCATTTGAGGGTTTATAATTGGCTGGCTGCGTAATATTTTCATCCGAAGCAACAACATTGGTCCAGATTTTGATAATGAAGGTTTTATCTCCTGACTTCTAGTAAAGTACAAAAAGCTCAAGTGCCTCGATAAATGTATTTATTGGGTGACAGACCAATAATCCAACACCCGTCCTATCCGACAACATGATTAGCAAAATAGAGATTATTTAATTTATAATTTCCTATTAGATAATAAAATCAAAAAGTGCCTGCATAAAAGATTAAGCTATTTACATATTGATTTGGACGTTTTGATTGAACTCAGACAATATTGATGCGTATCTAGCAATCAATTACCATAAAATAGTTTTTAAGCATGTAAGTCGAGAGCGATCCATTCCAGTCAAAGGCGTATATATTGTCCATTTTTTATTATCCCGTGTTAGCTTGCTTTGCTGTTTTTTTTTCCCTTTTAGGTGCTGTTCCTGCGATTTCAAAGAATTTCGTGGCTGACCAGATCGCGTTAGACGTGCGATCTGGGGGGGAATCCGACGATAAGTTGATTTTGGCTTCAGTTTCTCTGTCACCTAACACACCACCCATACTCCGTATCCACAAGTTATCAACGCCTGACATTAAACAGGCGTCTGTAAAAGCATCGCCAGATTATCCACAACCGTCAGTTATTTTAGGCTTTATAGTCCCAGGCCAAGAAGCTTTATATGATCTTATTCGCCTACTACCAGCAACGGTTGATAAAATTAAATTTTCATTAGATGATCTCGATGCACGCGAAGCATTAAGAAATAATGATCCAGACATGTTTAGACGCCTCATTGAGGAAGGCCATATTGATCCAGATCAAAGTCAGTTAGGCCAGGTTCTGCAAACCGAATTTAAACGTATGAAGTGCTATCGGTCCAGTATCGATGGGCAGTGGGGGCCAGGATCCCGTCGTGCTGTAGGGGCATACTTTGACCAATTGAATAACATAACTTGGCCAGATCAGTCCCTAACAGTTATTCTGTTCCGTTCGGTATTGATAAATGGCGACGTTGATTGCCCAATGCCATTAAAGGCTAAGAAACAATTGCGTTCAGTAAATGCAAAAAAAGAAGTTGAACCAGTAACTAAAAAACCAAAAATTTCTTTGGGTGGTGGCTCGGGTGTGTTCAGATAGTCAACGCACCGTGTTTTTTCCACACACTGAAACCGCCGGCCATTTCAGCAATGTTTTTAAAGCCTATGTCATGTAAGGTTATGATTGCTTAGGCAGATCGCCAGGCGCCAGTACCAAATAATACCAGCTTCGTATCGGTAATAAATTCAGGTTTGTGATAGGTCTGCCAGAATTCAAACAGAATTTCAGCATACCACGCGGGGTGTGTATGGCGCCAGGTATGCGGCCCTCTCGCTTCAATTAACGGATGTCTCAAACATCTATAAATTGCGCAGAGCCCGCGACAACCTATGCCTCGGTGTCTTCTTGCAAAATGTTTCAATCTGTTTCTTGGCCTGAGAGACAAGGGCCTGTACCGGGGTAATTATCATCGATCAATATCCTATTGTTGCGCCATTTTGCACTGGTTAGGGGTACTTTCAAGCACACCATTTTTGTTACTTTCTGATATTCTTGATGGTATGACTATAGTTATTTCTGAATATGTGAAACGCGTGCAAATGCATATAGAACATGCGAGGACGCATGGATAAGTGCTGCTTAAAACCCACAAGAGCCCTAATCGCACAAGTACAAACCACGTCAACGATTGCCACCCCGATACAAGCCAGTGCAACATTAGCGTTGCCCACCACCATGACAGTACAATCAGCCATCGCGGATCATGCCAGCCGTGCCCCTGCCCAGCCACTTCTTGCAGTTGCCGGAAAAGCAGCGCTTGCATAGTCGGGAAGCGAGTACGACGCTGTTGAATTCACATCTCTGGCAAACATTCAGGCATTTATTCAGTCAGGCGATATTGACCTATCTGACAGCAATCTTAGCAATGCGCGCGACGGAATTTCAGCGATCTTTGGCTCTGTCCCCTGCTTCCGTTTGCAAGCCACATTTATTGCAGAAACTAGATAGTTAGGACTACGCGGTCACGTACCTGAAGACGCATTGTGCAGGCCTATTTTGGCCACGCTACAAGAACAGATTGGTGATGCCATCCCGTTCTCAGATCAGTTGTTAATCCCGCCCCGTCCACAATTTGGTGTATTGTCCAGTATTACTGATGTCGGAGTGCCATAATCTACCGAACAATTGGCCAATTCACGTGTCATTGGGGCAGATGGCTTTGCACAGAACTACACCTATTTT
>CESU01045681.1_pt1 | contig 15701 bp, 22 predicted proteins | sample 531141 | NCBI WGS metagenome assembly CESU01 (sample SAMEA2621401, study PRJEB7988) | marine metagenome | isolation source: saline water (ENVO:00002010), including
TATGAAAATAATATCATGCCATAACAGGTCATGGATATACTAAAACCTAAAATCGTATTTAGTAAACCGCCAGTCGTTCCACTTATGAAAACACAAAAACCTAAAAATAATCTAAGGTCTCTCAGACCAAAAGATAACAATTAAAGTTTAGCGACGAATTAATAATATGATTGTTTTGGGTGAAGTAAAGGCGCGTTTGACCATTGGCATGCAAAAATATGGACACGGTGTACGCGCAGACGACGACACAACCACGTGGGGTACGTCTGAAAATTCATGGCTTGAAATGGCCAAAGAAGAGTTTCTAGATGCTATAGTATATGTCATAGCCGATTATATTAGATATATGCGACAAACAGATGACAATTTCCCAAAGGAAAATGTAGACGATAATGATCTTATCCTTAAAATATTTGGAAATTTTGAAAGTATAAAAAGTCCCAGACATAAAATGCTCATATGGAATTTGGAAAATATGATCCAGACATGCTATTAGCTTATCATTTATAATATCGGTATATAGAAATGGCTGACATAAGAACAAAAGCCCGTGGAAAGGGTATTCGTTTAACTCGAGATAACCAAGGTAAACGCGTAAAAAAGACGAACGAAGCTTTACGAAAGGAGATTAACTTGCGCAATTTAGCCGCAATGAAAAATCGCGTAACTCAAGCTGCCGCCACTATGCGCACGTGTAGACAACTCGTTAAGAATAAGTGTGCATGCGCTACAAAAAAATCAAGTCCCGTGGTGAGACGGGCTCCACCACCACCTCCACCTCCACCTATGAGGCGTCCTATGGCGCGCCCAGTAGCACGTGGTCCCGCAATGCCCCCGAATCTTATAGCACAACTTAAGAAAAACCTGAACCGTAGAGGTCTCAGACAAAAGGCAAATAGAAACGCGAGGACGTCAGTCGCTTAGCTTATCGGTAATTTTTTATACATTACACTTAGTTTCGGTGTGATTTATAAAAAAATCTCAGTTCTTAGTAATATGAGCCTACAGGCCAGGGAATTTGTCAAGCGTTCCGGCATAGATGTCATAAGTTCAGACTCAAATAACAATAACAATTATAGCAGGGAGTTGGAAAAGTATATGCGTAACCAAGAAGTTATAAAAGCTAGGGAGCGCCGACAAACCAGTACCATGGAAGGGCAAAAATATTTCAGAACCCCTCCTTCTAGAAGGATGGCGCCGAGTTCTCAAGTTCCCCCACGTCTTCAACAGAATTTGATAAGTAACCGCAAATATTCACCCTTAGCGAATGAATTTGCCGACGTTAACACTAATAAGTTGCTAAATAATGCGTTAAAGGCTGATATTAACACGAGTGAGTTTGAAGATTTCGAACAGGACACCACAGCTATAAATGAATTATTCGCAGATGCACCAAGTTCAGGGTTGGAGATAAGTAAGCTTAATCCAGGTATGTTTAACGCACTCGTCGATTCGGGTTTTAACCAAAAGGATACGATCGTGGATATAAAGAAGATTCTTTCCAAGCGACCCTTAGTTAAAACCGTGGTAGGAAATGGTCTTTACATAGATACCATAGAAATAATTGGTCGTTATGGTCAGAACAAGGCTGGTGTGAGTCATACTAGAAAGTTTGGACTCAAGGGAAACATGAATATAATGTACGTTTCAGCTCAATTTAAGATGATTCTCTCCAATGACATGGGTGAAACTAAAGGGCTCAGTGTAAATGTATACAAAAATGGAAAGATTCGATTCTCGGGTGGCTTCTTGGGAACCGATATATCAAATCAACCTGATATTATACGACGATTCGTGGTAGATAACTATACGACCAAAGAGGCGTTCTATTACAATCCATTTAAGTACAATAACTTAAGTGGTCAGTTCAGGGTTAATGGTAATTTCAAACCAGAGAGTCTCACACAGATAACATCCAATTCTCGTAAGTATGGCTTTATTTCTGGAAGTTACGAACCCGAACTTTCACCTTTCCTTTATTTGGAAGGAAATGGTTTTAAATTAAGTTTAGCTATTAGTGGAAATGTACAAATATTAGGTGTACAAAATCCAGGTGATATGCTTAAAAAGTATGACTTTGCTAAAACGTTCGTTAAGACTTTATACAACGAAGGTAAAATAGTTATTACTGGCAAATTTAACCAGGGTATCAAGGCTAAAGCTAAGGCTAAGGCTAAAGCTAAAGCCAAAGCGAAGCCGAAAAACAAGGCACTCAATAATAAAGAAATCAAGGCTGTTAACGTAGATATGGCTAAGTGTAAACGAACCATGAACGCGGAACAATTAAAGAACCTCGCCCGTAAACTCGGTGTGACTAACTTTAGGATAAAGGGTGTCGATGGTAGAACCAAAAAGGCTACAAAGAATGATATATGTAAAAAGATATCTAACATAACTGGTAAAAAGTCGGTATCCATTAAAAACACCAACACCGGCAAAAATATACCTTTACCCGGATCAAACAAAACGTTCAAGGTTGGGCGAAGATTGTGTACGAGCAAACCCAAAAAGGAGCTTTTGCGTGTCGCTAAGATGATGAAGGTTAGTGTCAATGATAAGGACACGGTTCCTATCATATGTCGTAAAATACAAAAGGCTAGAAATAACATAGCCGCAGCTCCCAAACCCAAACCCTTATCTCCCAAGGCCTTACTCCAAAAAAAGAAAAATGAAAAGAAGGAAAACAATAATATCGCCAAAAATTTAAATCGTGCCCTCGCCGTAGAAAGGAGGAAAATTAATGATACATCGATCAAGAAACGATTAAATAGCTTGTATGGATCCAAATGGATGAACAGATACAAACCGAACTTAAACCAGGACGTTCGAAATGTTAAAACAGCTATAAATAAACTCAATAACAAGAGTAGAAACAAAAAGCTTGGTGTACCTTTCTTGAAAGACGTAAAAAATATAGAGGATCGCATGGTTCGCAACTGGAAACTTTCTAGGCGTAATCAACTAGAGAAAGCGTATCTAACCAAGCAAGTAAATGTATCTGGTATTAATATGAACTCGAGAAATGCCTATAGGCGTTCCGCGATAGATTATATGAAGAGTCTCTTGAACAACAAAAAGCAGCCAACCGAGAGACGCATGAAGATTCATAAGGAAAATTGGAAAAAGTTCAGGAATAACATGAGGGCGCGTCCCAATGTGGGTGGTGCCAATGCTCGAATTGAACGTCTCTAAACTTCTGGTATTTCTTCACATGTTTGAGTGCATGTATTAAATGCGGTGATACACATGATAGCAATTGAAAATTGGTAAATAGCTTGTTCCCACATTCGAAGTACGCAAAATGGTACCACCATGAGCCCCGCACACGTACCGTGAAATACTATAATTCCTATCGATGCTGAATCTTCAGTATGTAGAGCACCCGTCGTAAATACTATCAACGCAAAATTGATAATATCTATTGTTCCCATGAAAAGAGCCAAATTTATACCAGATGAAATTATAAAAATATACGACAAACCACGTACGACGGGGTGATATTCTATTAAAAATCTGAAACGTCGTCGTGGTCGTGGCCCGTACATTTCGGGGGGTGGAAGTGGAGGTGGAGGTGCGGCAACCTCTTCATTGAAAGCTATCGCCACAGATCCATCGGGTTCTTCGACCACGAGATGTCTTTCATTTTGCATATATTATGATGGCGTAATTTTTTTATACTTAATTAGTAAATGATAGCTTTATTTGCCGCAATCCTCATCGTCGTGATAATTTTATATTGCCTCCAACCCGCAACATCCAGGAAGGAATCTGGAAATGGGTGGAAAATTTACGGGACCATGGGTTGTGGATGGACTCGTAAACAGATTGATTACATGAAGGAAAATGGAAAGCCTTACACCTTCATCGACTGCTCCAAAGGTGGATGTGATGGAATGAAAGCTTTCCCTACTAGCGTTAGCCCTACCGGTGAAAAGGTTGTAGGATTTAAAGAGTTTTAAATACCACGGATGACGGCGAGGGAGATGGAGAGTAGAAGCGCGTCTAAGAACGTGTCTAACTTCTTGAGGACGGTTATATGCTTAACGAGGGAGTTGTTCCAGGTTAAACGGAGGATGAAAGTGGATATGAGAATCACGAGTACAAAGATGAGAATCTCGGTGATAATATCGGCAGCCTTGCGAGTGTTGAAGAGTTCCTTGATCATTTATTATTCGTGAATATTTTTTTTCGAAGGTTAATATAATGAGAAAGAGTCCCCCTCCAAACGGATCTGAACATATTTTTACAATGAAGAGGTGGGATGGGCCTGTAGGTAGGGGTAATAATAATTGTTACGCGTATGCGATGAACGATTACAAAAAATATAGAATGTCAAAAAGTCAGCCTGGTGAACGGACAAATACATCAGCTTTCAGTAAATATAGAAACTGTGGTAAATTACCAAAACTTGTTTTGACGGATAATCCTAAAAAGGTGTACGTTGAGAAGGCTGATAAAAAGTGTAAACCCACATTTTATAAAATCATGATGTTTGTTTCCACGTGTAAACCAACGAGCACTTTATGTCATGGAGATTTTCATTTTTATAAACAGCATAGCAAGACTGAGTATAAAATAAAAAGGGGCGATACACATGAAATTATCGCTAAGTTCTTTAAAGTTCCTGTCACGAGAATCAAGCGTGCTGCTAAAGTGCTGCTTCCTGGTAAAGTTATAACCTTTAAAGCTGAATTTTTTAGCCATAAACGCGGTTGGGCAACAGGTCCTTTGACGACTGGAGCTACGGGAAAACTCATAAAAGATCCGAGGACTACGAGTAGGAAATATCCAGGTATGAATTATAATAAATATTGTGGATCATTCTGTATCAAAAACGGCGGTGTCAAAGTCGGACACACTCATCCCAAAGTCAGAAAGTAAACTTTCAATATCTGGTACGTTTGATACGTCAAAAAATATATCTAATACATCGAAGATGAAATCATCTCCCACCATTAGATTGCTCGTTCGTTCGTGCAACATGTTACGTATCGTAACTTGCACTTTAAAATTTTCACCATCGAAAATTTTTCTACACACGGGGCAAGTTTGATTGCCCCGTTCTTTCCACTTCTCTATACAGTGTGAGTGAAACAAATGACCGCACCTGATTGGTTTATTTTGTCTTGTTTCTCTCACTGTATTGAGGCATATGGCACATGTTGTCATCCCTGTACGTTATAAGGACTTTAAATTTGGCTATTTTACTCAGTATATTTTAGACATGTTTATGTTGCTATCGCAATAACCACATTTGTCGTTGGTTTCATTTAAAACCTTTTTGAAAGCGGCGGGACCCTGCTTTTGGAGAAGTTGGCGGTACTTGTAGTTATCTTCGTAAGAAATACCATTTTTTTCCATAACGTAGTTATCAAATAATTTAGACGAGTTAGAAACCGTGAAACAACGGCCATCAGCCATTCCTAAACGTTGAGACATTTATATTACAATTAGAAATTAATTTGTCTATTCTCGATCGTATTCATCCAAGATGAATATCCTAATGATTTAATTTTTTTAACAGATTCATAGACATCGTACCCTGAGAATATGTTGAACATGTCCTCAGTCTCAGTTTTAGAAACCCGAATAGACCCCTCATCGTTGATATGTTGATTGATTATGTTATAAGCAAAGGCAATCTCTTTCAACGTTTCCGCTCCCGTTATAATGATTTTACCTGTACTGAAAATACTGGTAGTAATCTCCTTCATATCCTCTGAAGGTTTAAATTTTATTTTCACCGCGGAGTACCTGTCAGGTTCAAAAGATACTTTAAATAAATCCCTGTATTTTTCAAAATGTGAAGCAGTTTTCATGAGATTGATGTTATAATTCAAACTAAAATTTGAATTAATCATCACAACCCTAAAAGACTTGTCGAGTGGTTCAAGTTCGGGGTCGAATAGTTTTAACATATATCCGAGACTCTTGATTATATGTTTACAGTTCACGACATCATTACAACCCGCAACCTGAATACTCCCATTTGGAAATATTTTTACCGACTTGGTACTGTATACATCTTCATACGTTAAAGTTATCTGATTGTAAAACGAGGTTGGTTTCAATTTCCAGACGATCCCCTTAGCGTTGATATCATTTTTATGTAAGATAACATCACTTTTTTCAAAGGCTTTTCTTATCCTAGCAACGTCCACAGGTTTTGAAAATGACGACACCATCGTTATAGTCGTGAGCTTAATCCATGACGGGCGGATTCGTTCAGGAATCTTGTTCCTAAATTCATCTACCGTCAGGATGTACGAGAACGTGTTATTCGAGATAGAAGAAAACATAACTTTTTAAACAACATTTTAAGGACTTAGGTATCCATTTTCTTTAAATTGAAATTTATAAAAGTAAAAAGGGATTTAGAGAAGAAATTTTAATATAAAGTAGACAATACATATGCCTTCCTTCATTAAGGAGGCTCATACTTTCATAGACCGAAACGGGGATTGTAACATAGAACTCAAATATTCTAGATATGTGAGTGGTCTAGGATATTGTAATTCGACTGCATGTTTTAAAGCTGAGGCTATAGGTGGATGGCATGATTTCGTATCGAAAAAGGAATCTATTCCGTATGAAGAATTTCTTGATGATAAAATTGAGAAAACGATCGATGTCATACGCGAAATGACATTGATCGCATTGGATAATGTTATGTGTGAAAACAATAACATTTACTCTATACTTCGTATTATGAATACTTCAAAAATCTTGGATCCAACGTTTATCCCACCATATATTAACGTAAAGCATGCATGGCAACGAAAGTTCGCGAGATGTGTATGCGAAACAACCATCCCTTACATCATAAAATATTGTAGAAGTACTTGGAAGCTTATAAAACTTTATAACGTCTTAAAATTAATAGAAGAATCGATAGAATAAATACAGATGCAATTATGTTAACTTTTTTCTCCTTTTTCTTTTCGGTGTATTTCTTTCCAACTTGATCCGTAAACCCGATATCTATATTTCTTCCTGGAATAAGGGGTCTAGATAACGTACAAGGATTTTTCATACCACTACACATTTCGACAGCTCCCCAACCACTAGAAGAAATGCTATCGCACATGGGAGACTCTTCTTTTATGTCTTGCATGATGATCTCACCTTCAGACTTGAACTTTGAAAAGTTCCTCCTTTCACCTTTAGCTCCTGGTAAAGAAAAATCATTAACTACGAATGGGTTTATGTTATTAATGGTATCTTCGTCATTGAGCATAGAACTACTCATGTTATATATTAACCTGATATATATTTTTTATGTGTCATCTTTTTACCATGTTCAAGCCACATTTTATCTAAATCTATGTTTAACATGTGAGCAAGTTGAAACAGATAAGAGAATACGTCGCCCATTTCCATCATTATGTCGACACCTTTCTCTTTTTTAACATGCATCTTCTTGAATGTTCGCTTATATTGACGTATAGCCGACGCCAATTCTCCAAATTCTTCAGTTAATAGTAGCCAGACTGTATTTATTTCCGCCCTATCCCACCCCTTGGATTTGCATATCTTTTCAGTCTCATCTTTATAATAATTAAGCGACATTGTCCTTGTATATATTCCGGGTCAATTCTTTAAATTCCAATCTGTTGACTCTTTTCCATTTTTCTTCCGTACGTGCTCGTGTTCTGGGGTAAGTTAGGAGGTATAGCTACGCTATCAATATCCTTAATATAGCCTAGATACGATGCGACACCAGAACGAATTTGCTGGCTCGCGGTATTGATGACGATCTGGTTCATCTTCTTAACCTGTTCGTTTACACGACTATTATGATCCCCAGCGTTGTTTATGAACACGGATCGCATGATGGCAAAAATATCACTTGAATTTTGGTAGTCTATGGAAATGCCTGTGTCATTCTTGAAAGATTGACGTATCGCACGCTGGAGAATATTGACATTGAACTCCGAGAAGAATAAACTATTGAGAGGAGTTTTAGTCTGTTGAATTGAATTCAGATGAAGTCTATCACACATTTAATATATTCCAGGAAAAAAAGTCTATGTAGATATTAAATGTTGAACATCGCTGACTTTGACGAAGCTTACAATACCAAACCATGCAATTATGAAAAGCCTGTGTGTGAGGCCCCCAATTGCTTCATCGCGTCTTATCCTCCTGTATCCAAACCCGGCGTGGCTGGCCCCTTCAATGTGAACACCTCGTTCTTAGCTCCCAATCGATACGCCGAAACGGTGGGTCCAGTCCCAGTCCGGAGTGTCGATTTCAAATGTAATTAAAAGATTAGATAGTACTAGCAATATAATGAAAGTAATCAAAAGGTCCGGTCGTGTTGAAGACGTCAAATTTGATAAGGTCACCAACAGGATCTCCAAACTAACCCACGACCCTTATGATATTTCTAAGGGTGTAGACGCGTCAATGATAGCTCAGCAGGTATTTTCCAGTATACATGACGGTATAACAACACAGGAGATAGACACTCTCTCAGCTGAAATTTGTATCGGGCTGATTACTCGTGATCCAGATTACGAAATACTCGCAACGCGTATAATAGCCAGCAACATTCAAAAAATAGCCCCGAATAATTTTCATATCGCGATGAAAAAGTTATACAAATCTGATATAGTCACAGAAGAAGTAGCTGAAATCGCACAACAAGTAAAAGATCAAATTATCACGAATAGAGACTTTGAATTTGGATATTTCGGATTAAAGACACTCGAAAAGAGCTATCTTCAGAAATACGAAGGAAAACTCATGGAAACTCCCCAATATTTGTTCATGCGCGTATCCATCGGTATTCACGGTAAGGACATTCAAGCCGTACTCGAAACTTATGATAAGATGAGTCAGGGTATGTTTATCCACGCAACTCCAACCCTATTTAACTCGGGAACTCCCCGTCCACAAATGTCATCATGTTTCCTGATTGCTAATAAGGAAGATTCAATCAACGGCATTTACGAAACTTTGACGGAGTGTGCTCAAATTTCAAAGTGGGCTGGTGGTATCGGTTTACATATTCATGATATCCGAGCCAATAAATCTCGTATCAAAGGTACAAATGGTCAGTCAGATGGTATTATTCCCATGCTTCGTGTGTTTAACGCAACCGCGCGATACGTCAATCAGGCAGGTCGTAGAAAGGGATCATTCGCTATGTATCTCGAACCTTGGCACGCTGATGTTATGGATTTCTTGGAACTTCGGCTTAACCAAGGCGACGAGGAAGCTCGTTGCAGGGATCTATTCACCGCGATGTGGATACCAGATTTGTTTATGAAACGAGTCGAGCAAGGAGGTGATTGGTCTCTTTTCTGCCCTGATAGGGCCAAGGGACTTTCCGACGTGTACGGTGAAGAGTTTGAAAAACTTTACACCGAGTATGAAGAGGCGGGTCTAGCCAACGCAACTGTTCCCGCTTCGGAAGTATGGAAGGCTATTATTAAAAGTCAAACCGAGACTGGAACACCATACATGCTCTATAAGGATGCGTGTAATTCTAAGAGCAACCAGAAGAACCTAGGCGTTATTAAGAGTTCCAATCTTTGCACGGAGATTCTCGAATATACGGATAAGGATGAAACGGCTGTATGCAACCTGGCTTCTATCGCACTTCCAAAGTATGTGAACAGGGAGTCAAAAACATTTGATTACGATAAACTTCACGAAGTCACGAAGACTGTCACTAAGAACTTGAATCGAGTTATCGACCGTAATTTTTACCCAGTTGAATCTGCTCGTCGCTCTAACATGAAGCATCGCCCAATTGGTCTCGGTGTTCAGGGGCTCGCAGATGTTTTCATTCTATGCGGTCTTCAATTTGACTGTGAGGAATCTCGTCTTATGAATGCGCATATATTCGAGACTATCTATCACGCAGCTCTCGAGGCCAGCTCAGAACTCGCCGAGGTAGATGGTTCGTACGAGACTTTTGAGGGATCCCCGGCATCACAGGGTATTCTTCAACCAGATATGTGGGAAGGTGAAACCAAATTCAGTGGTCGCTACGACTGGGACGCGATGAGAGAACGTGTAAAGACTAAGGGTCTGAAGAACAGCCTCCTTCTCGCCCCCATGCCAACAGCGTCCACTGCCCAGATTTTGGGTAATAATGAGTGTTTCGAACCTTACACGACTAACATCTATTTGCGTCGTACACTCGCCGGTGAATTTGTTGTCGTAAATAATCATCTGGTAAATGCTCTAAAAGAACGCGGTCTCTGGTCTAAGGAAATGAAAGATCTCATGGTAAAGGCTGGTGGTTCGATTCAAACTATCGTTGATATCCCCGATGATATCAAGACTCTTTACAAAACTGTATGGGAAATTAGTCAAAAATGTATTATTGACATGGCGGCAGATCGCGGACATTTCATTGACCAGTCACAATCTATGAATCTTTTTATGGAAAGCCCAACATTGTCTAAACTTTCTTCTATGCACATGTACGCGTGGAAATCTGGTCTTAAAACGGGGATGTATTATTTACGGAGTAAGGCGAAAGCTCGACCAATCCAATTTAGTCTTGAAGCTGAATGTACTGCATGTTCAGCTTAAAGCTTAGGGTACATTACTATTTAGATGGCAAAATTTCATACATTAAAAGACTTGAACATTCTCAAGTACGATGGAAGAAAGATATGTATCAGTTCTCCCGAAGGTAAACCTATGAGAGTTCAAACACCGAGGATGTATATGCCGTTCGGTGTATCAGGATTTGTCCCACAAGTCGGTCCAACCAAATGGAATTTGGATTTTTCTATGAAAGGTTACGACGAGGAGGACAACTACGTCAAACAATTTCATGATACTATAGAGGCAACTGAGAAAAATATAATCGAAGAGGTGAGTAATCAGAGTGTCGATATTTTTGGAAAGCACATGTCATACGACGAACTTTTACCTATGTATAATTCTAATATAAAACACTCTGTTGGACATGATCCAAAGTTTAGAGTAAAAGTTGACACAACTCCAGACGGACACATAAAAGCCGGTGTTTTTAACAGTGAACGAAAGAGTATAAATACTTCCGCTGAAGATAAACTTTATTCAAGAAACTCGGGTGTAGCTATCGTAGAGATAGGTACAGTGTATTTCTTGAACAGGAAGTTCGGTGTGACTTGGAAATTACATCAACTCGTGGTATACGAACCACAACAACTAAAAGGATTCCAATTTATACTTTAGATTTTTGATCTGATATTAAAAAATGATAAATCATCTGAGCCTCCCTCAGTAGTTTACCCTTAATCACGGTAAAACTATTGGGATCTATATCCATTTTTATTTTAGCTATACGAACAGCATCATCCCACTTAGAAAGGGTCATTCTTATACTATTCTTACATTTTTTTGATGAGGGTCTTGTACTTCTTGGTTCCCTTCTTGGGGACGAGCTTGAAGTCACCCTTCTTGGCGGGCTTGAAAACCTTGACCATAGAAGAAGCACCCTCCTTCTTCATACGCTTCTTGGCCGCAGCGACGGCAGCCTTACTCTTGATATTACCGTACTTGTCCTGAACGAGATCACCCTTAACGAGACCACCCGGTGTGTGCATGGCGCCACCGTGAAAAACTTCCGCGCGAGAACCAGTTGCTTCTGTATACATTTATATTAAGCGCGGAAAATTTTTCGGATGTCAAGAATTGAAATTTTACTGGATACCCTCTTTACTGGTATTTGATTCTCGATTCGATCATCGTTAAGCACTTCCGCACACACGATTGATTTATGCCCCTGGAGAGACATCATCTCTTCCTCGACACTGATGAAACGTGGACATTCCTTATAAATCATTTTTTTTACGTATACTTTTTTAGTCTGCCCTGTTCGATGACTTCTACCAACAGCTTGAAGTTCTGTCGCAGGATTCCAAGCTGGGGCGGTTATGTAGACACGTGTCGCATCCTGTAAGTTTAAACCTTGTCCTCCACTTTTGATCTGAATTATGAAAACAGCTCCCTGGGGTGCAGCCTTAAATTCTGATATTTGCCTCACCCTATCATCTTTTGAAACGGATCCATCTATCCGAAAGACGGGACACTTCAACTGAGTTTGGATATAATTCATCTCAGCCTTAAACTGACAAAATATCAGTGTTTTTTCATCGGGGTGCTCTTGGATCAATCTCAAGAGGGTTTCCATTTTTTTCATTCGCCCAGTGAACTTTTCCGGTACGACTTCATTTTTTTTAGCCACACCATCAAGATACATCTGAGGGTAAATCATACATTGTCTTGCTCGAAGAAGACATTCCAATATGATCATATTTTTAGAGTTAATACTTTGCGCAGTTTTAAACGCGTCTCGAATCGTATTCTGCGCTTCCAAAAAAACACACTCGTATAACGATTTTTCTTCTGGAAACATTTCAAGTTCCACATTTTCAAAAATACAAGGTGGAAGACGAAGACGTTCGTTGATTTTAGCCAAATCTTCTTTGGTTCGTCGGAGAATGTAAATATCCTTGATATCCTTGGTTCTGCCTTGAACGAAAGTTTTGGGAAGACCCAAAAAGGTACACAAAGAAACGAAATCTTCCATTGAATTGAAAACAGGTGTACCCGTGACAATCCATTTAATATCTGTCATCAAACGACATACACTTTTGAATGTTTTTGAAGTTTTGTTTCGAATCTCGTGGGCTTCATCGAGGATGACACGATCCCAGTGTACACGGTGAAGTGGGGTATCTCCGCCATTTTCAGCACCTCTAACGGTCGTGACTGTATAAGGTGCGATCGTCACGTGAGAATCAGTTTGTAATTTGCGATTGGGTCCATCGTACACGTGCACCTTAAGATTCGGTGCAAATTTTTTGATTTCTTCACACCATTGCATGATAATAGATTTGGGTACGATGATGAGTGTGCGAGATTGCGGATTTCCAAGCATGACAGAAATCAACTGCACGGTCTTACCCAAACCCATTTCGTCACATAAAAAGCCACCCTTGGGCCCGGAAGTTTGTGATTCCATTCCAAGCATCCATTTTACACCATCGTGTTGATAGGGTACAAATAGACGCCCGTTTAACGATTCGGTGGCTAGTGTGTACGACATATTGTTTTTTGAAAAAGGTTTGATGACTTAGGTATATATTTATCAATGGCTATTATAATCGTCTTCTTTATCTGAAAAAATTTCACACGTATGAACCTTTGGCTCCCTTTTACGAGTCTTCTTTTCTTTGGGCTTGGGAAGCTCGTCCAAGTGTTCTCTAAAATATAACACCTTCTTCCAAAACTCATCCATTACGGGTAAGTTAGTTTTCCACCACTCGGGATCCCGCTTCACGTTAACGACGTCAAACTCTTCTGGCTTAGGCCAATTGGTAGCTGCGGGCTTGTACTGGATAAAATCTGCTTCTTCCAGATCTAATATCTCCATACAGAGTTGAAGCTGTGGCATATAATGGACTGGTACTTCACCCGGTATAATCTGTCGCATTGGGGGGCATTTGATCTCAACAAGTTTACCAGATTCTGATACACCGTCGGGGCTTCCACCCAACCATTTATGGACCGGGTGTGGGCATAACCCTATTTCATGAACCACTTCATTGTGGCGTTGTTCATAAAGAATGCGTGCTTCATCTTCGTATAGCTCACCATGACGTGTAGCTGCGTTGCCGGTGAATTTTTCACCAAGTCCACATTTTTTTAGAAGAAGGCCTTCGGGTGTGTCGTATTTATTCACACCGATTGCTGTCGCTGCATCACTTGCGGTTAGCATGTGTCCCCTTAGACTCAACCACTCTTCCGACTTTTGAGGAGCATACTCCCTTTCTATCAGCTTGCGTATCTTCTCCAACATTAATTGTTTTAGAGTCCAACTGTTTAAGTAATATCCGAATGTGTTTTTGAGAATAAACACCCTTTTTGTTTTTTTTATCGTTTTTCGTAACACGCTTTTTGTATTCGTAGTTATCGGACATTATGATAATGATTCTGTTGATTGTATAACTTAGGTGGATAAAAGAATGTTTTAGCCGCGTTTTGTTCCGCCTGTTTCTTGTTCTTAGCGAACCCCCTCCCCAAACATACACCATCGACAAACACGTCTATGTAAAAAATCCCATTCTCATGATGACCCACATTATACACCGGTAGAGATAAACCGTTAGATTGACAATATCTCATGAGATGATCCTTGTAGTTGTCATCCACCATGATAGAATCCATGTTCACAAACGAAGGATCATTATATATGCGAAGTATAAATTCCTTTGCGTGGAGCAATCCCATATCCATATAAATAGCACCTATCAAGGCTTCGAATGCGTCTTCAAGAATTTTCGGGTTATGATTCCATTCATTTCTCATACCCTTTTCATCCATCATGATCCACTTATAAAGCTCCATTTTAGTTGCGATTTTCGCCAAGGTTTCACCTCGTACGAGTTTCGTGCGAGCTTTTGTAAGAAAACCTTCCTGTTTATCTTCGTATCTATCGTATAAAAATTTTGTAATAACAAAACCTAACACCGAATCACCGATGAACTCCAAAGTTTCGAATGAACCTGATAATGTTTCATCTTCTTTGAGTGCGGATTTATGGGTAAATGCTCTTTCGTACAAATCCAAATTAGAGATTTTTGTACCAACGAGGGTTTCAATAGTATTTTTATCAACCAACATTTATATTATTATGGAGTATTTTTTTAAGCTTCTACCTTCGTGTAATGTGGACTTAGGTACTTTTGAAGGTTCAGGAAAGTGACCTGAACATCGGCGGGGGGTTGGAGAAGATCGCGAAGCTTCTGATCGAGAACAAGAATGCGTCCATTGTCGGGGTGCTTGAGTCCGTTATCCTTGACGTACTTGTTGATAGCACGAGTTACAAAGCTACGAGAAACGAGCTTGTCGGCGGGGAGCTCAAGGAAATCCCGGAGCTTGTCGGAAACCTTCTGCTCACGGTTAAATCCATTGTTCTTGGCGCGGTTTGCCGACTTCTCACCAGTGGGATCGTCAAGCTTAGCCTTAATCTTACGAACAATCTTAGTGAGAGACTTAACTTCGGCGCGGAGAGCGGTAATCTCAACGAGGCATGAATCACGGTTGCAATTGGTATCAGTAGACATTATACAATGTATAGTCGTTAGATCTTTAAGTATGTAGTTATTACGAGTAAAATAAGTAGGAAAAGAATGAAGCGAACTATCGTGTAAATCGTGTACGAAACACCGAAACCGTAAGGTTCTCTAGGTGTTATATCATTTGTGGAATTTGGACAACCACCTGGGCAGCAATTATCGTCGCACGTGATTATTATACCTTTCTCTCTGGTCCCGCATATCTGATTCTTCATAGGATCCGTACTACCTAAACTATCAGCGTAACACCTACAATCTCTCGTGTCTTCACAGGGGCCCATGATTATAATGTCTATATATTATAATGGACGAAAAAAGTTACACTAAGTCTGCGATCACCAAATTTATGAATGACAATTTATTTTTCGGAGATGCTAAATTGAAAAAATATTACGAAAGGGATCAGGCAGGTGATGTCGCTAAGTTTAGGGCTCGAATGCGCTCTACACATTCTACTAAAACGTTTGAAAAGTTAGTATACGTTTTCGTCACGGATAATATAAGGGACATAATATTAGACACAATAGGCGAACTTACCACAGCGACAAAATCTATGGGAGATCTGATAGTCAGTGGAGGTGAAGCGTTTAACATGTACATGCCGTTCAA
>CESU01020804.1_pt1 | contig 15565 bp, 20 predicted proteins | sample 531141 | NCBI WGS metagenome assembly CESU01 (sample SAMEA2621401, study PRJEB7988) | marine metagenome | isolation source: saline water (ENVO:00002010), including
ACGATATCCATCTCAACGTCAGGATTCATTCTGCGAGCTCCCATGAAATATGTGTTAATTTCACGAATTACTTCAGGGATTGGATAGGCACCGATATAACAAATCTTATTAGTCTTTGTCATCATTCCAGCAATAATGCCTTGAACATGTCTTGCTTGATATAAACGCAATCCATAGCTTGACATATTTTTAGATTGTTTGTATCCAGTTGCATGCTCAAATTTTACATGTGGATAACGATTAGCCATTTTTAGAGTAGGTTCCATATAACCAAACGAAGTTGTAAAGATAATGTCTGCGCCCTGTAGGACCATAGCATTGATTACACGCTCTGCATCTGGTCCTTCACCCACACTTTCTACGAAAAATGTTTCGACTTGATCTCCAAAATGTGCTTCAACATCTTGTCTACCAATGTCATGACGATATGTCCATCCATGATCGCCAGTTGGTCCGACATATACGAACCCTACTTTAACCTTATCCCCAGCCCATGCGCTTGTTGCTAGCATGGCTGCTGCTACGATTGTTAAAAGTTTTTTCATGTCTTTTTTTCTCTTTCTTTTTTAAGTTAATGTTGAGTGGTCGTACTGGTTAACCCTTGAACTCGTGTATAGAATGTTTTACTAACGCCTAAATTATCTACTAATTGTTTACACATCAATGCGTCGTTTGGCCAAAGGCCATATTTAAAGACGAGTTCTATCATTTTCTCAGCTCCAGATGGTTTAATTATATATGCTGAGTTTCCAGCCAGTCCTTGTGGAATATTGAACTCGTCGATAGTTGGAACTGGCTGTATTTCTTTTTTATTTTTTTGTATAATATCATGAAATGCTTGAGCTCGGCGTGTTGCACCAAGTGGATTATTAATACCTATTATATCATATTTTGAATCCAAAAGATACTGGTAATCTAGCTTTTTAATAAAAAGTGCGTCGTGTTCTAAAACTAAAATGGGTTCTTTTTTCTCAAAGCATTCTGTCCACAGTCGAAAATGACTTACTGCTGCAGCCATTCTTCTTTCTTTAATAGCTGTCGCATATGCCGATTTGATAAGACCGGTGGCTATACAACTAACTTTACCTTCCCATGGATAATTCCACACCAGATCCCAGTCGATTATTTCTTTCTTGACAGTATCTTCAGTGCTTGCATTAAACTTTTGCACATAAAAAGCATTCCCTACGCTTCTGCAACTTCGCCAGCATTCGTTATAACCCTTTTCGGAAATTGGATTATCTTTTACAGTAATACAATATGTATTCAATAAGTTCATTATTTTCCCTTTTAGGGTTTACAAGTTGATGGATACATGGTATAATAAAGAGTATTCTTTAAACAGGGGGATAGTATCCTAATTGACTTTGTAATATTCTTTGTACCAAGATACAAATTTTTCTACACCTTCAGCAATCGAAACTGTAGGTTTGTACCCTAGTTTTTGTAGCTTAGTAGTATCAGACCAAGTGGTATGGGTATCAGCTGGATGCATTGGTACTAATTTACGTATTGCTTTTCGACCAAGATTCTTTTCAATCTCATCTACAAAGTCCATTAACATTACTTTCTCACCACGACCAATGTTATATATTTCTTTGCCGCTGGTGTTTAAAAGAAGTAAGACTCCGTTTACGATATCATCGATATATGTGAAATCTCTGGTCATATCACCGTTGTTGAATAGCTCTATAGGATTGCCGGCAATGATGTTTTTAGTAAAATCGAATAGTGCCATGTCTGGTCTACCCCAAGGACCATATACAGTAAAAAATCTAAGTCCAATAGTATTTTTAATTTTGCTAGTTTTGAACTGAGATTCTGTGGTCGCTTTTGTAAATCCATAAGGATTTAATTGATGCCCTAAGTTCACGTCCTCTTTCCAAGGTAGGGGATTACCCGCCATAACGCATGATGTTGACGCATATAAAATTCTATTTACACCGTCTTTTTCGCATCTGTCAATTAAGTTTTGTGAAGCGATAATGTTATTCTGAATATAAAGATGTGGATCTAACATTGAATGTCTAACACCAGCATATGCTGCAAGATGCATAACAGTTTCAACACCTTCTAATGACGGCTGAGGAGTAGTAAGACGGTGAGCGTTTTTATAAAATTTGAATGAGTCGGAGGTTAGATCGCAGTCGAATACCTCTATTCCCAAGTCAGTCAATTTAGATTCTCTGGTTCTTTTTAGTGATGAATCATAATAATCATTAAAGTTATCTAATCCTGAAACATCATGTCCTTGAGAGAATAGCTTTCTTGCAAGATGATAACCTATAAATCCTGCAATACCTGTAATAAATATTTTCATTTTAAAATCCGTGACTTATGCTTAAGTTTTTCAAAGAGAATGTAAAGTAATCTGGAGTTATACATTATAATTATATATATTAGATATTTTCATGTATTTTTTTCATATATGGAATCAAAAAGTTTTTTCTATGGGCGCAGAAGTGTATTAGAGATGCATTTTTTTCAGAATCTTCTGGTTGATTTGCAAATTTTCTATCAAATCTATCATAATTTCTAACATGAATATCTGAAAGATTTACACCATCACGTCTCATGCAAATTTCATAATATGATTTATCTTTTAGTAAACCAGTATTCCAGAACAAATAATGCAATACTAACTCATCAGAGCCATAATTATAATTTATACACTCGTTAAAGTAACTCCAATTTATAAATTTTCTTAATTCTTTTCTCATATCTTTGGTTAATTTTATAACGCTGCCGAAAAAAACATGATGACCCTGTTTATACAACTTATTATTTTCCCATCTATTCTTAACATTAGATGCTGACTTCATCGCCCTATCATGTAAAACACCAATCTGTGGTATATCAAATATATTTTCATATGTTTTAGTAGCAGCTACATCCATATCCAACATCAATACTTGATCATAATCATCATATTTTTCATTTAACATATGCATTTTCTGCGTGTAAGGTCCTTGCTCTTTACCACATGGCATACCTACTACATGTTCGTAATCTACTCCAATTTCTAATGCATACCTTTCAACCGTTTTTTTAGCTACCTTAGCCCAGTCTGGTAAATCTCCGTCAAAATGCTGAAGAATAATATTATCCATTAATAACCTTCTTTAATAATTCTGCATCATAGTTCAACCACCGCTGAGATCTTTGCCACATATATGCGTCATTTGCTCGAGTCCAATTTTTCTCAGACCTTTTAGTAGTATCATCCTGTAAATTTTTAGAATTAATAGCACTTACGTGCACGTCTTCCATTCTTATATATCTGTTAACTTTTCGCGCTAGGTTTCTTGTCCACGTGTCGACATACCATTGATGAAATTGATGAGGAACAAAATATCCTAAAACTCTTTTCCAGTTTTGATGTAACATAAAATGAGGATTTTTTTCTGACATATCATGTTTTGGAAAAATGCATGCTAACTTATCTGGAACTCTATCAAAATATCCTACACTCATTTCATCCCAATTTTTAGTAATAAACCATAAATCATCTCCTACTAGAAAGTGTATATCACGCTTTGATTTATCTGATAACAAATTCCAACTGTACCCTGGGCTTCTGTCCTGTCCCACTTCTATATATTTTGAATCAATGGTGTCTCTATATTCATCGAGACAAGGATCATTATCGTTTAAATATAATAATATTTCAATGTCGGTTGCTGCAGTAGCTAATGCGCTATCTATCATTTTCTTTGCTAATTTTGGCCGTCCTCTAGTCGGACATAGTAAACTAATCATTATATTTTCCTAAATTATTTAAAAATAAATCATGATCATCTTTAGTTTTTGAAACTACCCAAGAATAAAGAGGTCTTGCTGATGGGGTAGGCCAATTAGCATCCGGATCATGATCTTTATTTGAAATATCATCAGACACGTAAGTTAAATAATAATCATTTGTATCTAACCAATCCATAACTGCTTTTCTAACTCCAAATTCTGCTATAGATTTCAGATTACCCATTATTGTTCCTTCAGGTATCCAGTCGTGTCCAGCAAGCCAGCGAGTAGCTACCGGTGTAAAATCTCTTAGATCTTTAGAAACCTCTTCATATGAATGCATTCCATCGATATATACCATATCTACTTTACCAATATTTGGTATCATATCTTCAAAAGTTCCTTTTAAAAAAGTTACATTTTCATGTTGATTATTAAATTTTTCAACATCGCTATTTGTTTTTATGTCTATTAAATATAAATGATCAGGGTCTAGCCACTTCTCACTAATCATGTATTTTGCATATACACATCTACGAGTACCTGCTTCGCATACTTTTAATTTGCGCGGGAATCCTTTTAACATTTCAACTCTAGTTGTCATTTTAAATTAACCTATTCTTCCATGTTTTAGGTGTTTTTTCATTTATAATCTCTAATGGAAAACTATAATCAAAAGATTTAACACCTCTATTTCTTATATAATCTGTAGTCTTTTCTACAGCAGTTTTAACTTCAACTGTAGTTCTATAGTTAAGCAAATCTCTAGCTTTATCAGCTGAACACATAGCGTGTTTTACTTCGGCCGGACGGTCGTCCATATGAATGGGTTGCATATTACAGCCGGTAGAATTAGCAACTAAACTAGCTAACTCTTTAATGGTAATTGTGCCTTCGTCCGGACCAATATTAATAATTTGATTTATGATATTTGAATCAAGTGTCATTTTTTCTAAGCAATTTACACAATCGTCAACATAACTAAAACACCTCGTTTGTTTACCATCACCATATATAATAGAAGGTTTCCCCTGTAGGTTTCTATTAATCATAATGCTCATTACATTTCTAAACGGATCATCGTATCTTTGCCTAGGTCCTACAATATTATGTGGTACTGCAATATTCCATTCCATTCCATGAGCTAACGATAATACTTTTAGAACTTCTTCTCCGGCTACTTTTGCAATACCATAAGGGTCTACTGGCTTTGGAGTCATATCTTCGGTGAATGGCGTCTGCTGATTTCCGTATCTAGCCATAGATGTGCAATACACAAAACGCTTTACTCTATTTTCAACTGCAGCTGATATAGTAGAAACACTTGCTTGAAAAATATTCTTAGTAATAAAATCCGGGCTGAATACGCTTAATCCTTCATGAGCAGTTGCAGCAGCATGAACCACTATATCCATACCTTTTGTTATTTCTAACATTTTTAATCTATCACAGCAGTCGACTTCATAGAATGTCACGGCCTTATCTATATTATCTACGTATCCTCCAAGTAAAGTATCATTACCATAAACTGAATGACCGAGACTTATAAATCTATCAGCTAAATGACTTCCTAAAAATCCACCAATGCCGGTAATAAAAATCTTCATTAAATAATTCCCATATCAACTAATCGATTATAATTTATGATCTTATCAACCTTACCGCCATTATCCCATGAGCCGTTTAAATGCCCAGGTTTTTTTGTTCGTATATGAATCATTTTAGCTTTATCTATATCAGGTAAATAACTATCATAATTCCATTTAACGTCTATATAATTTTCAGCTAAATTCGCTCTCATTGCTAATACTGAAAGAATGCCTTCATCTTCATATGTATATGCTCGATTAAATTCTTTCCATTGATCGAAGATTCCGATTTTATCCCTTAATCTTTTTCTCTCTTCTCTATTAAATTTATAAAAAGAACCAGCCCAATACGGAGTGCTTTCCTTAATAACTCGAGCTCGGCAAAGTCGCTCTTTTAATCTAATCTGCCATGTATAATGTGTGCCATTACCTAAATTATCAAACACATTTGTTGTTAAATCTTTAGCCACAAACATATCTGGATCAAGCATTAATACTTCATCGTAGTCATCCCATTCATGTGAAATGCAATGTACTTTCTGACATGGGTTTGTTAGATTTTTACTGAAAGGTTTACCGGTAACAAGCTGATAATCTACATTTATACGTTCTGCATATTTTTTTATATTTTCTACAGAAAGCTTATCTAGTTCACGTAGTTCGCCATCAAAATGTTGTAAAATAATATTCATTTAAAATACTCCATTTCTAGATGATATAACACCACCTAAAAAGTTAGTATGATGATCATTAAATGGTTCGCTCATAGTTTGATAAAATCCCCATTCGGCAGGAAGTAATTCTTTATCTTCATGTAATTTATACACATAAGAAGTATCAAACCATTCAGGTTTATGAAATATACAATTATCTGTTAACATTCCGTCTGATCGCCGACTGGTTTTTAATAATTCTGATGGATTATTTAAAAGGTTATAATCCATCCTTGCTTGATATCCATATCCATGAACTCCTTCTTCATAAGATTTTTCCAACAATTCTTTATAATCTAATTTATCTGAAAAATATAAGTCCCACCTTAGTCTTACTATCATATCATATTTACGATTTAGATTGTCACATAAATAAGCGTGCGCTAAAATTTGTTTAGACGCATGTTGAAATTTTTCGCTTTTTTTCTTTTTTCTTTTTTCTTCAAGTATTACACCAGCTTTGTGCTTTACATCTAATACTGGATGATAATCTATTTTTGGCTGTGCTTGCTTATGTATTTTAGGATAATCGTATAATACATTATCTATCCATGTGTGATAGTAAAAATCAGCGTCTACACTACTAAATGCTTCTTCCATTCTGCTATCTAAAATTGATCGATCTATTGAGGTTTTTCTTTGTTGACCACTTATACAAACTGCTATTTTCATTTTTTAACTTTCGATTGATCAACAATCTTTTGTTTAATAATAGTAGAGCTAACATCTTTTGTATAAGGTATGTATACCATAACTATGTCCCTAATATCTAACCACTCTTGACTAAATCCCATCTGTCCATAATAATCTTTAGATGCCCAATCTGTACCAATTGCAATAATGTGTGGTTGAACATGTTCGATAGCTTCCGTGCTATCTTCATTACCGGTATTACAAACAACTTTATCGCAGTATATACACGAATTAAGTATAAGTTTTCTTTCTTCAAAGGAATGAAATGGTTTAAATCCTTTGTAATCGTATATAAACTTGTCGCTATTTAAAGACACAACTACAATATCAGCAATTAATTTACAGCGTGATAAAAAATTTACATGGCCTGAATGGAATAAATCAAAAGTTCCGCCTGTATATAATATTCTTTTTGTCATTTATAAATCAAACTCTGTTGGAATATTCCATAATGATGGGGGTAAATTTACCATTTGATAATGTTCACTTTCTCCCCAATCGTCTGCTCCAGATATTTGGACATGAACAAAATTAGTATCTGGCTTGCGGCGATCATTTACTGACTTTGAATTTCCATTTCGAATCCAATGTAATTGAGAATTCCATTTTGTATCTAGCATTTTAAAATCAACTCCTGAAACATGTAACATTGTTCCATAATATGTTTGATCAGAAAGGTAAAATCCAGAAAAGCCATCGTGCTTCATATAATCAATATGTTTTTGAAATTGAGTAAATTTTTCACGGGCTTGAATCAAACCTTCTCTTGTATATATCATCATTCCTGCGTTGTATACAAGAGGTCGATTTTTAGAATCACGATTCACTGAAACGTTGTATTCCTTTTTAACCACATCCGCCCATTTGTTATCATTTTTATTATTAATATAACTATTATTACTGCTGCCAGATGTGTCTCTTAATCTCGGTTGGTCAATTTCAGGACAAATTCCAATGTGTTTAATATCCTCTTCAAAAATGTTTTCAGTACAATTCTCTACTGCAAAAATATCCATATCTATGTACATAACTTTGTCGTATTGTAAAAACGCATCATCATAAATAGGTCTTCCAGATGAATACATTTTTTGTCTTTCACATGGTCCACCAAAAAATTCTGGATCTCTGTAATAGATATAATCAGCTCCAACCATCTTAGCATATTTTTTCATGTTTGCTTGGCCAACTAGTGCCGATTCTCTAGGCTCATCTCCGAACCAATATTGGTAAATTGCATTTTTCATTCTACTAACTTTCTTAGTTCATCTACATTTTCACCGCGGTTAGGCAACTTGTCTTTTAAGAAGAAGTGCACAAAATGGCATTCTTTAATTTTGGTATTAGCTGTAAATAGTCCGTTCCATTTCCAATTCATATTCTTAACTGGCATTTTTTCTTCTTTTACCCAAGTATTTAGAAGTGTTTGATCTGTTGACCACTTCCATGCACCCATGCCATCAACAAATGGTTTAAATTCTGGCCTACGAATAAATTGAATTGGAGTTTCACCTCTTAAATATTTGGAAATTTTTTTATTCATTACCATCATTCCCATATTAAAGAATTCAGCACCTAAATCATTCCATTTCCAATTTATGCTTTTTAAATTTCCGTATTGCATCCTTGAATAGTTTTGAATTTTACTTTTATAAGCTGAATTAAGTGGCATGGTTCTTTCCACAACTCCGCCAAAGGCGTATTCTTCCTCTAAGTCTTCAAAAATATTTGGAGCGTCTGGCCTAATCCATATGTCTGCATCGATAATAGCTACTTGATCATAGCTTTTTAAATATGCAAAAGCATTTTCTTTCTCATAGATTGGTAAATATCCACCATATTTTTCATATGATTCTTTACTTCTATTTGTTTGAAAAATATCTGGTTTAATCATTAGAATTGGAGTTTTTTGTACTTCATGGTCAATGCCATATTTTTTACAATATGCTTTTACTGAAGCTACACAATGATCATATAGTTTAGATTTTTTACCAACATAAACTTGGTATATTAATCTTTTCATTTTCAAACCTTTCATAATTATTAGGTCTTAGCAAGCGTACCTGCTAAGACCGATTCATGTATATCTATATGTTATTTAGAAATACTATTTGCCTTTTGTATAACCTTCCTTTGCATAGAATGCTGCTACAATTGCTGCGACCGATACAAAGTATGTTGGAGCCATATCACCTAAAATATTTGGTGCAGCATCTAAACCAAGCCAATTTGCAAGTAGAACTGCGAATGGATAAAGAAGCATTCCAGCAAGAGCAAACCATGCCATTCCACGCTGAGCATCTTCTTTCTTATCTTCGTTTTCTATTCTTTCACGTTTTGCTTCAAGGTCCATTATCTTATCTGCTTGTGCCATTTCTTCGTCAGAAACAACACCATCTCCATCAGTGTCTAAATGTGCATACTTAGAATCGTCTTGTAGTGTTTTACTTTTCTTAGCCATGTTATTTCCTTGTAAAGTTTACATGACAAAAAATAATTTATTCAGCTTCTGCTGTATCACTTTCAGGTTGTGGTGGAGGATTTTTAGCAATAAAATCATTGACAATCCCATTTACTTTATCAAACACTGAACCGACTGCAGAAAGATCTGCTGCTTTAAAAATTCCGGCCTGTGTCGACGCGTCAATAACAGCTCTCATAATCATTAGATCGTTCATGGTAATTTGAACATTTTGCTCTTCTGCAACTTCTGTTTCAGTAGTCATTTTAATTTTTCTCCATTAATTAATTACTTTATTATATATACTATACGTTAATGAAATATTTATATGAAAAGCTCTAGTCTTTTCATTTAAGATTTAATGTACGACTTTTCTGTTGCTAGGTAAGTCGCCAACCCCCTGTGTTAGGCTGCTATTGCAACGTAACCAGATGGAGCACAATTATTGTTTGCACTTGTAAAGTTCTTCGCGTTAACCCAGCTTAGATCGGGATAGTCTCCATGTTTCCGTCAACACCTGTCGATCCTATTTCAGCCCCATCAAAAAGACACGAATAAGTAATGGACCAATACGATAATTCTTATATGGATTGCCGTTATTGTATCTAAAATCTCCCCATTGAAAGGGTTCTCCTTTAGTCCAATTTATCCAATGAAAGTCCATTATTTAGTATCCTTATGGTGGAGCTGTCGGGTACCGCCCCCGAGTCCAGTATGCATCTAGTTAATATCATCAACTACATAATATATATACTAACACATTTTACATTAATTGTAAACGGCTAATTTATACTTCTTTTTCTCCTTTAGCTATGCATAATTCAAATTCTCTTAACCTCTTCCATATACTTATAAGCTCTACGACTGTTGCCCAAGATTTAACAACATATTGTAAACTACTTTCTACTCGACCAAATGCTCGAATTGTTTGTTGCAATGCGCCAAGAGTAATAGTACCAGCAAGAATAGTTGGCCCAAGCGCCAAATAAGGAACAAGAACCATTCCTTGAAAATAACTATATCTGGCTAAATTAAAATAAGCATAATGCATATACGATTTAAAATGAATGTCTCTTACCCAACTAAATAGCTCAGCAAGAGTTTTAGGCTGACCAGCTTTTGGATCATCTTCAGCATGGACTAAAACTTTACGATATCCAGCTTCTCGTTTTTGGATATCATATTCGATTCCTGGCAATTTAATACCAACTGCGGCAAGCAACATAGTACCACCAAGAGCAGTTGCAAGTGCAACCCACATTAAAGAGTTTGATACTTCTCCAAGAATTGGAAGATGTGTAACGGCAGCCGATAGTCCTATTAGAATAGGAATAAAAGCAATAAGAGTCATAACAGAATCCATGAGTCCTACACCAAGATCTTCCATAATACGGGCAAACTTGATTGTGTCTTCTTGAATTCGCTGAGATGCTCCTTCTAGTCCACGAGCATATTTAAATTTATCATGATAGAATTCAACCATACTTGTACGCCATCTAAATATCCAATGAGAAACAAAGTATTTAGTAATTACCATAATTACAATGAATTTAGCAGCCAACCATCCGAAACTTGCAAGAGATCCATAGAACTCTGCAGCTGAAAGTGAACCAGGTTCGGCAAGTGCTTTTTGAAGATTATCGTAAAAACCTCCAAACCATTCATTTATAGCGACATCAATTTGTACTTGATACCAAGTTGAAAATAAAATTATAAGTGTTCCAAGTATTGACCAATGCATCCATTGCCGCTGAATAAAAAATTTAAACATGATATGGATCCATGTCTAAATATTTTCCCCATTGAGTATAATAGTGACGCATACCAACTTCGTCATGTATTGTTGAGTTTTCGTATCTTCCATGTAAAATATGCCTGTCTTCTGTGCCTTCTCTCATTGTAGTACCCTGTCCAGTTACACCTAATAAATCTTCATGTAAGTTGCGTCCAAATGGTCCCCAAATTGTATTGTGATGCTTAATGCGAGTTTGTCGTTCTTCTGGAGTGTCTTTGCGTAATCCATATCCTCTAAATTCTATTAGCACTTTATTAGGTCCTAGTGGAGTAACACTATCTGATCGATAAGCACTGCCCCGTAAGTTAAAGTTAAAGCCTGGAAATAAGTCTACCATGTACCATTGGTTTGGTGGCAAATTAGGAAAACTCAATTCTCCTCTATCACCGTCTTTATCGAACTCAGTATAGTTTACAGTAAAGCTACTAACATTCACATGTCCATTATCAAATGCAATATTCTTTCTAGCAAAGTATTCGTCATTAAATCCTGTTACACGATTAAAGTAATGCATGAAGTCATGATAGAATTCGCTGTTAGTATCATGCCATAGTTTATAGTTAGTAGGAATAACTGCTTTGTGGTAATGAAAAATTTCTAGTTCTTCTGTATCGATAGCATCTGCAATACAATCAAATGCGCCTGCTGTCCATTGTTCTACATCCATTGTCGGATTAGGATCTAGTGTTACCCAAACCATACCGCCATGCTTTATTTCGCTGTATAGCTCTGGATCACTAGTTACAATAGGTGCTTGTAGTTTGCCAGTTGGCTTTTGTACGCTATGGTTATAATACGCACGAACTCCGTTACCTGTGTTATATACAATAATATTATGTCCAGCAATTTGTGACGTGCGGTAATCTAATTCGTTATACATTTCACTAATATGACATACCGGTACCCATACCTTACTAAATATGCTTTCAATCTCTTCGTTAAATATTCTTTGACTAGAATATATTTCGCTACTAACTGATTCTATACTAGGTTGCTTCAACCAATTTTTATGATTACGTGGTGGCATAGTAATGCTCTCCTTTATGGATCTATATTTTTTATAAAAGCCTCTCCATCCAATTCACTTCTATCTGCAATGAATAAATTTGGATAATTATTTGAATTACTACTGGTTTGAAATGTGCCAGATTGTGGAGTTCCACTTTGAGATTTATTTTTTGCTTGTTGTAATTTTTTGGCGGTTTCTCTATCGTATTCTATTTTATATAACCTATTACCTTTTTCAGTATAGTTTGCCCAAATGTATATATTATCTCCACCATCCATTATTTCATGGTGGACATAATTCCAATTATCTTTTGGAAATTGTTCTATAGGCGCACCTGCTTTTATAATCAATAAGTAAATAAGTCCGACAAGAAAAATTGACATTGTCGGTAAGCCAACTAATTTAAAGACAAATGAAGCATTTGAATAATACATCAATACAGCTAAATATATGCATAGTAGAACAGCAAAACCAATAACTAATTCAATCATCTTGATTCTCCACGATTTGGTGTTCGACGTAATGCCCTATTACCATTTCCATCTATAAAATTAGACATTTCACCGGGTTTGGTAGGTCTAATTTTTACTTGTATCCTATCATTAATGTCGCTAATAACGCCCTTTGAATCTACCACAAACGAAAATACCGATACTTCTTCTTTGTAGTGTACAATTACCCTTTTAGACATCTTTACTCCATATGGTCGTATATCCATCAAATCAATAAAGACTGGTGTTGGATATTCTTCATTTTCATCTTCATAGGACGTATTATAGTTATGAACTGAAACAAAATATTCACCCGGAACAATTGCATTAATACTGAGAGTTTCTAAATTTCGCTCAATAAGATGTGATTCACCATTAAAAAAATATCTATCATTATTATCACCTAAGTCATCTCGTTCAAGAACCATGTATTTACCATCTTGAGATGGAAATCCAACAATAGTATCATCGGGTCCTTTCACCCAAAGATCCATATCAATTCCAGAACTATCATCCCAATTCATTGTAATTAAAAATTCTACTTCAGGATCGATCTTACCTTCCTCTGCAATAGGATTAATAAGAAGGAATGCAATAAGAAGTAAGCTAGTAAAACCAATTAAAAGATTAAATAAAAGATCTGTAAAAGCTATATTTGAACTATATTTCCTCATTTGAATTTTCCATCATCACTAATTGCAATTTTAAAATAATAGATGTTACGAGTCCCATCAATGAAGTCATAAGAGCAATTCCCATGCCACTAGCAAGAGTACCGATTACTTCTTTCATTGCTGCAGCCGATGTCGTGTCAATATCAGTAAATGTTGTTGTAAGAACTATAAGAAATCCAATAAGTGTTCCTACCATACCAATAGACATAACTACATCACTACTAAACCACAATAAATCGTGTGAAGTTTTTTCAGCATAAATGTCTGGCTCTTCAAACTGGCTTTTCCAACTTAAAAATCCAATACGGGCAGTAGCCAATAAAAATATAGCTGCAATAATCATAGTAATTTTTGTGGGATCATTTTCATATACAAATCCCAATATATTAAGTTCATATTGTACATAGCCTAGTGATAAAACTAATACAACGATACTTGTCCACCATTTCCAAAAAGGCATAAAATATTCTCCAGTTTAACTAATTTTTAATATATATAAATAATCTTATGACAACTATAAAAGGAGTTATAAGATGGAAGTTTTAGATAAAGTTCGTAATTGGTGCAAAGGTTTAGCTGAGCTTGGCGTAAGCGTTGCAGCTTTGTTAATTATTTTAGAAGTGTTGGGAGTTGGTGCAATACCATTTGTTCCAGCAACTAGTGTTGTTGCAAATGTTACAACTATCCTTGCCGGTCTTGGCTCTCAAGGATTGATTGGATTAGTGGCTATTTGGGTCCTATATGAAATCTGGTCAAAGAGATAATAAAAAAGTAAGAGGGGTTTTTTCCCTCTTACACTAATTCTTTTTATACATAATTCGTTGCAGTGTCTATCCATGAAGCTTCGCCTGTACTACTTGCATACCAAATACGAACAAGTCCGCCAGCACCAGAACCTCCTGTCCAACCATCAACACCACCGCCGCCGAAAGATCCACCGCCGCCACCCAAATTTTGCGCCGAGCCGCCAAAGGCGGGCGAGGAACCGCCTGCGGGGCCAAGTCCAGCAGCACTACCACCAACTAATATATTCCCATTATTATACGAAAATCCACCATTATATCCATATGTTCCACCCGGCGCTGGTCCCTCGGAGCTGGAGTTTCCAGATCTACCACCGCCGCCGCCAAATCCAATTCCCTCTCCGTCAGATAAGGTTGCGTTTGCCCAATTACCACCGCCTCCACCGTGAGATAGTATTCCTGCCGGTTGTCCAGCTACTGCAATGGCAACTGCTTTTGTCACCACCGCTGTTCCGCTTATAGTCCCTGGCCCGCCAGAACCTTTAGATAATACTGTGACGCCATTACCAGTTCCACCATCAGTTAAATCGGTATTAGCACTATCGCGACCTGATGTACTATTCCCTTTGCCACCACCCGCACGAAGTAAAACTGTTCCATCTGCCCGCAAAACTGATGAACGACCGCCATCATATCCAGTACCTTCTGCAATACCACCGAGTCCTAATTCTAAAGTAAGAACTTCGGCGGCCGCTACAGTTATATATGCCTCTATTCCAGCTCCACCTTGCCCTCCTTGTACATTACTGCCGCTGCCAGCGCCGCCACCCGCTCCTATGACTATTGCTCTTATTTTTGTACAACCGGCAGGAACTGTAAATGTAGTGATCTGGTGACTAGCAGTAGTAGTTTCAGCAGAGGTGTAGAACTCTGCCCCTCTACCGCTTAAAATAGTATTGCCATAAAATGGGCTTGGAGTACTAAATGCGTCCAATAAAAAGCTTAAATCAACAGTAACGATAGCCGGTGTAAACAATACTCCGTCTGATGCTTTTGTTCTGAACACAAAAGACCCTGCATTTGCTTCCACAGAACTGCCTGTTAAAGAAAATACCCCATTTGATTCTGATATAGATGTTAGTTGTGGTGGTAAGCTAGATGCATTATATACGGTCGCCCCACTATGCCCATCCCAATCATATGTTATTGGAAACCCACTTTCGTCTATAGCCGCTGTTGTTATTGTAGTCGCTGTCGAACCATCATTATTTAAAGTATGTGTTGACGGCGGTGTTGTAGTATATCTAGGTCCAATTTGTGGGCCCATAGACATTCTCTGCCATGCGACTCCATCCCACATGTAAGATGATTTCGTATCTGTAGCAAAACCTAAATCTCCAGCAGTGTTTCCAGAACTAGGAAATGCAGCAAGGTTTGCATACACCGTGACTCCACCAGCCTCGGCCGCAGTCTGTAGTCGCCAAGATGTATTTGTAGAATTATACACGAAAGTTTTCTCGCCTACTACATGTGTAGCACCATTTGCTGGACTATCCGGAAAGTTTATTGCCATTTTTTATCTATCCTTAAAAGTTTGAAAATCCAGTTGGTTTGGTATAATCAGACCCACCCCAAGTAAGTGTAAAATCGTTGCCGCCA
>CESU01020452.1_pt1 | contig 15559 bp, 13 predicted proteins | sample 531141 | NCBI WGS metagenome assembly CESU01 (sample SAMEA2621401, study PRJEB7988) | marine metagenome | isolation source: saline water (ENVO:00002010), including
GTTGCTCACGCAGCACTGATGTTTGGGCTGCTTGCTACCCCATTCGCAATCTGGAGTGGACTTTCTTCAGCCCCCGGTGGGGAGATGGGGAGCGCCTTGTTGGCGAACAAGATGTTGTTTTCGTTGAGCGGGCTCGGCCTCGCATCGGCCACGGTTGTTGTCCGCTTGCGAACTGGAATCAGCGTATGGGATTCAACCCGCTCAAGCACCATTCAGGCGCTTTCCGGCGGTGGGGCTACGGGACTTATGTTGCTCACTGCCTCAGCAGGCGGTACCTTTGCACGAGGAGAATCTCTTCTGGATTGGCTTCATTTGCCATACAACGAGACATTGCTGATGCCGACCTTCCTCAGCGTCATTCTGCTTCTCTTGGGCATAACTTGTGCCACAATCGGTCTTCGATCTTCGGCTTAACCGTACATCGAGTTGTCTTGAGAAGATTCTGGTAGAGTCGCCCCGTCCATCATCGACTTGATTTGGGCTTCAAGGAATTCAGCTTCTTCAATCAGCGGTTGATGTGGTAAATCAATCGCAGGGAGGTAAGCGTTGAGGTGCTCAATGAGCGTGGCTGCTGCACGAGCGTCAGGGAAGCGTGGGTCTGCTTCAACCATGATCGACATGAGATCTAAGCCACGTCGTCGTGCTTCACTGAGGATCGCCGCATTGATGCCTTTGATGACGCCTTGATTCAAGAGCGGAATGCCGAGTTCCTTCAGCATTTCTCGCACCTTTGCATTGGCGCCAATTCCAACAACATCAACGCCTTCTGTGTCTTCATATTCAACAGAGGGTTCTGAGCCGTTTAGGCTGCCTTTCATGCCTTCTTTGGCAAAAGCATCAATCACGACACCTGCAACAATATTGTTTTCTTTGGACCATTCAAACATAGCCCAAACGATTTCGTTGATGAGGGGTTCAGGAACCACAAGTTCGCTCATCAACAGGATGACTTGCTCGCATCCTTCAATGGTGCATTGTGGTTTTCCAGCATAGGCACGGATGACCGGCATTGGTTCGCCTTCGCTGACAAGCGTGATCACCGGGAGTCGGTTGTCGACAACGGCGCCGACGAATTCGAGTTCCAGATGGTCGATGAGGAAATGTGCGACGACGCTTGAGACCATGCCAATGCTCGGGAAGCACGCTACGACGAGGGCGTTTTCCGTGTTGACATCCTTTGTAATGCGGACTTGAGGGCCTTCCATAGAGCCTACACAGCACCCCTTCTGTATCAACACTTTGCCTCCATTAGATGGCGCCGGTGCCTTCATGTTCGTTGAGGTGAAGCACGACTTATGGCCGATGAAGCACGACCACACATGCTTTCACCATCGGCTTGGAATCGCTATGAAACATGCCCCCGTATGTATTGGTTAAGCCGGCAAGGCCTTCCAAGAAAAGCAGGTATGGCGGCCTCCGTCGGAACAGCAGTCCACGCATCAGTTGAAGATTTACTCAACCTCGACATTACCGCTAAGCCCGACAGCGAGAGCGGTTGGATGGTCGAAGAAGCAGAAGGTGTGCTAAAGCGTCGTTGGGAAGAAGAGAAAGCCTCGTTCATGGCCACTCCACGGCGGCCAAAATGGAAGGAAGAAAAATGGAAAGACGCACTTCAGCACCAGCGCGGAGGCATCATCATGCTGCTCGACCACGTCGGCATTCGAGGCCTTGACCATCAGCGAATCACAGCCGCGTTATGGCGGAAAATTCAGTCGACGGCGATTGCAGTTGAAGGGGAACTCAAAACATCAGATGGGCGCCTCATGGGCCGCCTTGACTTGCTGATGGCAGACCTTGATGCAGATGGTAAGCCCAGTGGATGGCTTGTTGCGGACCTCAAAACCGGCCGCATCCCCGAAGGAGAACTCAAAGTCGACGTGAACCGTCAATTGAGAATGTACAGGGATATTCTTCTGGCCAACAATCCAGATGCTCCACCCGTCCGAACTGAAGGTTGGTACACGCATGATGCCTCGAAATGGGCTGCTGTTGGTGAGAGCGTGCTCGAAGATGCTTATGCAGCCTGGCAAGCCACAGTGCCAACACCAATGCCAATGGAGCCGACGGTTGGGGACGCCTCATGCGGTGGGTTTTGCGATTGGAAAGCCTGGTGCCCACATTGGTGGAACTGGCGCCATGAAAACGGAACGCTTCACAAGAGTGACTTTTCTGATGCGGTTGTGTTGTTGCATCATTTCGATCCCTCTTCTGGCGCTGCGGTGTTGGAACTATGCGAACCAATTAACGCCGAGGGCCGGGCCGTACCCACTGGAGTTCAACAGTCTGCAAAATTCTCGGATCGTGGCAAAGAAGCGTTGCAAGAAACGCTTGCTGCAGGCCATCAAGGGGCTTTATTCCTCGGGTCAGTCATGACAGCACAACGCGTCTGGCGGGTCGGCCACTGGTGCGATGTGCTGCCTTGGGCGCCGATGCCTGATGGCGTCGAACACCACAGATGAGACCTTTTTCCATGGACATCTTCTGCCATGGCATGAGTTGCATTGGACCAGTTATGCAATCAGGGATTTGCCGGTAAGGGCTAAAATCGTGCCTAGAGGGCGGCGAGGTACGCTTTGACGCGTTCTCTTGCTTCCTCATCTTCGATGCCCTTTGGCGAAAGCAACCACTGAATGTACCTCGGGTCTTCGAATTGAACTTCACTTAGGTGCCGCCCTTTGTTACGTCCGAAAGCCAGAACCATGTGGCCATCATCGATTCGGATTTTGCCCAATTTGTCGACCGGTTCGAGATCGGTGAGGCCTCGCCCTAAGTCGGAAGAATCGGAACTCACGTTTCCATGAACCGCCCAGCGCTCGATTTCCTCAACCGATTTACGGAAGGAGGGCGCATGATCGATTGACAACTTCCAGAACAGCAACAGCGATGCAGCAGCATCAGCCGCCGCAGTGTGGGCGTCTTTCAAGGCAATACCGTGGCGGGTGCATTGTGCGCCAAGGCCGTGAGGCCGGCCTATCTTTAGGCGGCGCACCAGTTCGTATGTGTCCATGATTGCTTTTGGTTTCGGCGCTCGTTTTCCAAGACGAAGGTACTCGCTTTCCAACATGGCCATGTCGAACTTCCGAACGTTATGGCCAACAATAATCGCTCCCTCAATCAGTTCCGCAACAGCATCTGCAACGGTCGAAAAGCCTCCCTTTGAGCGAACATCGTGATCATAAATACCGTGCACTCGACTGGCACCGGCTGGAATCGGACGGCGCGGGTTGACCAGTTCCTCATAGTGAATCGCTCCACCCTCAGCATCGGCGCCAATGAGTGCCAGCTGTACAATTCGGTCATACTGGGTGGAGACCCCTGTCGTCTCCAAATCGAAAGCAAGCACGCGCTCACCATCAAAGACATCGGGGGCCATGTTCAACCAAGAACGCCGTCCCTCTTTCAACATCTCCTACAAGCAAACCGGGACCAAGCGTATGCAAACGCTCTCCTTTTCCTCTCAAGTCCAACAATATGTCCCGTTTGTCGCCTGGTCCAGTGGCTGGATTCAGCGCAATGAATCCGTCTCCGATAACAGCGGGTTTAGTGCGGTATGAATCCCCAACGGTTAGAAAGGGAAGCCGGGTCGAAAGGCTTGATGTGGAGACTTCATGAAGCCCGACGGGTTTGCTTTGTGCTTCTCGCTGCTTTGGTTATGGCTACAACATCGCTTGCTGGATGCACCGGGGTTCTGGACACAACGGTCGCACCAAGGGCCACACTGAACGCATATCCACTGCAAATACAAGAAGGCGAAACAGTCACCTTCGATGCCCGTGATTCCGAAGCGGTTGAAGGTGTCATCACCTCATACGCATGGTCCTTTGGCGACGGGCTGCAATCCGAAACCGTGTCAGGTTTTACCTCACACACATACTCGACGTTTGGCATCTTTACCGCCCAACTGACCATCACAAACGATCAGGGCGGAACCGATGACATTACGGCGACCGTCATTGTCAACGGGGCCCCTCAGCTGAACCTGACTTTCCCAGAAGTAATTCGGTCGGGCGATTCAGCGTTGCTTGATGCCAGCGGCAGTTATGACCCCGAAGGTAAAACCCTCGAAATGGCTTGGGATTTAGATTGGAGCGAGGATTCTGACCGAGACGGAGACACTCGAAACGATGTTGATGCGACAACAGATACCGTTCTTCTCCCAACCAACAAATCTGGCACCATCACGGGGAGCCTGTTCCTCGATGATGGCGACGGGGCGACCGCCCAACAAGTGTTCACCCTCGATATCTTGACTCGACGGTACGAGGTAAAATGGAAGACCATGGAACTCGAATTCTCTTGGGATGAATACCTCGAGCAGGGCGAGGAATGGCAAGGCAACATCACCCCTGGTGCACAGGGCCGTATTTTGGATTTCGAAGGCGTCTTAACGCTCGATCAAGATGTGCTCGCACCACAAGATAACTTCAGCTTGAGCGTTTTTATCCTCGATGACGGATTCAAGCAAACCGATCAAACCGCTGGCGACAATGTAACATCGAACGAATCTGCGACAGCCGTTGTTTCAGCGGAAGGATTGAACCCATTCGGAGAGGATGGTATTTTTGATTCTGATTCCGAAGAAGCGTTGCTTGAATTGCTGCTCATGGACGCAAACGCCCGCGCCGGACAAGGCAGCTGGACGTGGAGCGTCGTGGCCCAGCAAGCCGATCCAGACCCGATTTTCGAAGGCACCCCGGATCCAGATCCAGGCAACGACTGGTCGTTGACGGTCATCATCAAAGTTCACATGCCAGAATTGATTGAAATCGCTTACGAGTGACCACTTTGGTCAATGGAAAGGCGTATCAACCACCTGCCCTTCGTATGGTTTGATTGCCATGGTCGAGAGCGTCGAAATCAGCCGCATCAACATTCGAGATGCCTTGTCCGTTGATGTTTCGGTCTGGATGAACCACCCCAACGACATGGACTTCAGACCCGCTCTTTCGGTGTCTGGAAACACCTTCACCATCTCAAGCCTCACCGACGGTGCGTCGCTTGCATCGATTGACCTTGACGAGGATCAAATGGAAGCGGTTGTCCGAGATCAGGCAGCGGAACTCCGTGTGAAATTCCATGTCAAAGGCATGCATGGAGAATTGAAAACAATTCATCCAATCATTGCAGATGGAAAAGCGAAGAAACTTGCTACTGCAAACTGGAAAACCACTCAGAAAGTCACTTTTGAGTGAAATTAACCATCTTTCGAGGATGGGAGTGCCACCGTTTCTTTCATAGCGGTTCAATTTGATTTTCAGTTCATGCCACCAAGAAGGGAAGGAAAGGGTTCACAAAAAAAAGCCCGCTTTGAACGATTGAAAATAGAAATTTTGAGGTTTGTCGGGGCCAATCCTGGCTGTTCAGCTCAATCAATTGTGGCTTGCCTCTCAAACGATCGGGCCATGCGCAACCACGGCCTCACACCGCGCAAGGTTGGCTTCTTCATCCCGCGACACCTCGGCGACTGCCTTGAATGGTGGCAAGATCACACCGCAGGACGAAGGGTCTACGGTGAACTTGGATGCACCCAATCGCCTCACAAATCGTGAATCTTAGCCACACAATGAGGGGCGCACTCATGTATGGTGTTGCCCGCCCATGAATCATGACAGGTACCGTTGCTGCCTATTTCGACCTCGATGGCACTCTATTGGATGCTTCGAGCGAGAAAACTCTAGCCACGGATCTAGCCAAGCGCCGGCCATGGCGTATTCCTGTTGGTGCGGTCAGCTGGACCCTTGGTTTCGCGGGTAACCTGCTCCGTGGGCGCGCTTTCTATGACGCTGCACGCAACAGAGGTCATTTTTCACTCGCTTCTTGGGACGTGCTGGAGGCGTATTCTCAGCGGCTGGCTGTTGAAAAGCTGGCACCCCGTGTGACGGATGAAGCCAAAGCAAAACTGGCTTGGCATCGAGAACAAGGCCATCGGCTCGTGTTGGTCACAGCAACGATTGCACCAATGGCTGAAGCGATGGCGAAGGTACTCGATATGGACGCAGTGTATGGATGTGGGCCACCAAAACGCACGGGCATTATGAGCGGTTCAGAACGCGGTTGGTCGGTTCCTCGTCGAAAAGGAAAGGTCCCTGTTGTCGAAGCGGATGCGCTTGAGAACGGTCATGACTTGGCCTTGTGCTACGGTTATGGAAACACACTTGCCGATTCATGGTTCATGCGAGTAACAGGCCATCCAGTGGCGATCAATCCAGAAGGGTCATTGCGCCGACTTTCCGAAGAAAAAGGATGGCCAATGCATCAATGGCGCATTTGAACACGAACGCTTTCGCAGCACTCGTAAAAGAGCGGCCCCACCGCGATTCGAACACGGGTTGCTGGCTCCGCAAGCCGGCGTGATATCCAAGCTACACTATAGGGCCTTGGTGTTCGGTCCACCGACCGCTTGGATATAAGCGCAACGGGTTGCGTTTTGTTCATGAAAGCAAGAGCCAAGCAAGCCTTCTTCACGGCTCACCGTTTCGCAGGTTCATGGCCGTTGAACTTGCGCGTAGGGTCGACTATGCAATGTTGGATGGAGCCAACATCGCTTACTACCCGCGAATCTTCGATCTTGCCCACCGTTTTTTCGAAGAAGCATGGGAGCCAATGTGCGGCGTTTCCTATCCTGAAATGATTAATCAACGAAAAGTAGGCTTCCCAGTTGTTAATGTGGAAGCTGACTTTATCGCTCCGTTGAAGTACGGTGATATGATTCACGCAACGCTTTCAATTGTGAACGTAGGTACGTCCTCTTGCACTTGGAAGTACGTGTTGCGCAATCAAGACGAGGTAATGTTGTGGCGCTCGAATCAAGTGACGGTTTGCGTCAACATGGACACCCTCAAGCCCCAACCTATTCCTGACGACTTGCGAGCAGGCTTGCTTGCGCATCTTGTGGAGGGTGGCCAATGAGCGACATGGACCTTGGATTCTCAATGCGGATGGAAGACGAAGCATCTGTGCCAACCCCTCCTCTGGATATGTTCGCCGTACGACCCGACACAAAAGGCCCGAAATCTGTAGCAGTGTTGATTTTCTTTGGGGCAATTCTGCTGGCCGGGCAAGGCTACGGTGACTATCAACTTCATACCGCAGAGGATTTGTCAGATTCGGAGGTTGAAACACTGTTGACCACCCCGAACAGTCAGGCGGATGATGCCGATGACATTACGGTCGAGCAGTATCAAGAATTTCATGATCAGGCTCGAGACTCTGGTGGCTACGGCCTCCGTGCAGGCGGGTTAGCAATCGGTACGTTGCTCATGTTTGTAGGCTCGATTTTCCTGTTCCAGCTCAAACCGTGGGGTGCTTGGTTGAACGTTGCCGGTGCCGGCATAGGGCTTGTTGCTGGTGTGGCTGGAAGTTGGTTAATTGGCGATGCGGCCGTGAACAACCTGTCTGGGCCACTGTTGCTCACGTATGAGATATCGACGTACTTCTGTGGTGTTTGCATGGTGACATGCATTGGGCTTGCAGGCTTGCCGTTGCTGAACGCCAGGGCACGAATGGCTCTTTATCCAAATCCAAAAGTTCGAATCGCCCACGAAGAAGAGTGAACAACATCAGGCATCGCTTGGGCGGGGCCATTTTTTGGCAAGCGCCTTTTGCAAGCCCTCGTCCATCGTGGCGTTCCACCAATCGCTGCCTTGCCAGATGGCGTATTTTCCTCGGATGCCTCTCAAATCGGCTCCAGCGAATTTACAATTGCGGAAGTTGGAGAGGTTGAGCCTCGCCTTACGGAGGTCAGCCCCGCGGAAATCAGCCCCGTCAAAAGCAGATTTCATCAAGTCGACTTCATACATTGAGGCACGTCGAAAGTCGCAGTGGGAGAAATCGCCCTCGGTTAAATCAGCCCCATCAAGAATGCTTCGTTTGAAGTTAGACCCGGCGTGGCGCCCCTTTCTCAACACTTCAGAAGCATGGTTCTGAAACGACCAATCAAGCACAACAGATTGGACTTCGCCCGTTGATTCTCGAGGGTCGTCGCCCCCGCCACCCGACATCACCATGGTAATCAGTCATGCCGTGGAGCGTTTATCAAGATGAGCACGACCTTCTTCGGTCAAATGAGCAAATCTGTTTTTATCTTCCTTGCCAGCAGGGATCATCAGGAAGTTCCGTTCTCGCAATCGGTTGAGGTAGAGTGATAAATTCCCTGGAGGGTCGATTTTTGCGTCTTCAAAGAGTTGGTTGATGACCCGTGGAGGGCTGTCTTGAATGCCTTCAACGCCGCGCAGGTAGTGAATCGCTCCAAGAACTTGGTCAGGTTTGCGTTCTAACGAGCACGTGTCCAACAACACTCTGAATGCGGAACCTCGCTCGGGAAGGCCTTTTTCTTTTGCCGCAGAAACGGCCGCCTGCAAGGCATCCGTACGAGCTTGTGCCAGCCGGTCAAGCATGATTGTCCAAGTGTCATCTTGCCGATGGAGCATCAATTGTTCTTCAACATCTGATGCAGCACCTTCGAGATCAATCTCGATGTCTCCTGCGATGATAGAAACCCTGCTGGTCGTATCCACGGTGTCTCCCCACCCGAAAGTGTACGTCTGCGCCGTATAACCCTTTATCGTTCATGTCATGCCACAAAACTGGCATTTGCATCGTAAAATGGAGCCAAATACTCGATATTCACCCCCCCTATAGCCGTAAGGAACTTGAAGGATAGGCCATCACACACCATTCGTGACCTCCATGGACCAAACCGGCCGAACCGCCCCATTGTTGCTCGTCCTTCTGTTGTTGCTGCAATGCTTCGCCGCTGTAACGGTGAGCGCGAACCCCACTGGGGGCATGGTTAGCACCTTTGACGGAGGGAGCGCTGCACCCAGCATAACGGTCACAGGGGGCCAGATTGACAATACCAGCCTCGGCATCGAAGTGCCAAGAAATGTGACGTTTGATTCAGCTTCGTTTTTGATCAACGCCAAGGACGAGGTAAACTCTCCAGGCCAAGTCTACATCGACATCGGCGAAGATGGCATCAAAGAATGGGCCTATGAGGGCGCCGGATATGGGAACTTAGGCCATCAAAACTCGTTCTTTAACGGCAACACTTCAGCAGACATGTTCTCAACTGGCTCTGTTTCTTCTCCGCCCCTCTTCTTACCCTTCGCAGCCTCGATTGCTTCGGCTGAACTGAATGCATCCTTTGCTCCAGAGGTGAATGGCGGGTTGATGGCCGTTGGCGCAGTAACAGATTACACCTCAGGCGATACTGATAACGATACTCTGCCAGAAATTGCAGTGCTGTCGCGCGACTCGAGTGTAACAGGCTTCAACGCAGGTGTCCTCGTCATTGACTGGACTGCTGCAGGACTAAACGCCTCATCATGGGTGCAAACGTGCGCAGGTGCAACAGAGGTAGATTTGGGCGATTTCAATGGCGACGGCCATGAAGATTTGGTCACATTTGCTTATGGTGCAGATCTTGCTTGCGTCCACTTTACCAACCCAAACACCTCCGCACTCGGGTCGGCTCAACCGCTCGCTCTCTACACCGGCAGCATTGCTGGAGCGGTAGGGGATTTCAACCTCGACGGCCATGCTGATGTGGTTTCGATTCATTCAGGCGGGCAGTTCGTTGTTCGAACGTACAGCGACAAAACCAGCAGTTTCGGAGCCAACCAAACACACACCCTCAACATGAACAACACCGCCACGGCAACGACCTTGCTCTGGATGACAGCAGGCGAATTTAACAGCAATAATTCCACGTTTTCGGTGATTGTTACCGACCTGTTCGGCCACACAACGCCCCTCGGTTGGGTCAATGGGAGCGGGATCACTGAAAGCCCATACCACTTCGACGGTATAGGATCACAACCAATTGCAGGAGATATCGATAGCGATGGCGACATTGACTTTATTGGTCAAAATCCACAAGGCTATACGATTGCCCTAAACATTGGTTTGCAATGGAACACCACCGCTGTCTTGGCGACCAATGAACTCGCCACTGCGAGTGCCCTGATCAATGCCTCTGTGTTCGACCACGATGGGGACGGGGTGAATTCCCTTGTTGTGCCCAACCCGAGCACAACCGATGGCAACGCACAAACCATGGAAGGCAACTTGACCGTTTATACATTGAATTCAACCCAAATTGGAAACATTTCTTCGGTGGTACAACCATGGTCCATTCCGGCCAATGCACAACCAGTGGACATGAATGGAGACGGCTTGATGGAACATGTCGTTGCAGCCGGCGAATCCACATTGGGATTGTTTATTGGCGCATGGCACCAAGTTGCAATGGACGTCGATAGCGATGGACAGGACGACTTGGAAGCCTCCGGCTATGCAGGGCACGCAGCCTACGGTATGACGCCGCTTTACATTCTTGATCCGATGGGGAACATTACCAACACCCTCTCTCCGCTGATGAACGCGCTCCCTTACACGGAAGACGGATTCGGAATTCGCCTCTCAAGCCTCAGTTTCGCATTCTCAAACACTGGAAACGGGAGCTTCAACATTTCAGGAATGGACATCGGCTATGATGCGGACTTTATCGTAGAGAACAACCCATTCTCTGCAGGGAACCTCACCAACATCATCAACCAGCAACAAACAGCAGGCACGGGTAATTTCGTGGTTGCCCTTCCAGTTCATGCAACGCTGAACGGGACGTTTGCAGTGTCTGGCTTGGTTGCCCAATACAGCCCTGGCGCACCAAACCTTTCGCTTCCCCCCACGCCAACCGTTAGCGTGACAGAACTCACTTCCGATCGGGTTCAATTGGAGTGGCAGGACATGCTTGATTTTGGTGAGGATCTGATCGAATTTGAAATCTTCAGAACCTCCGTGGGCGTGCCCTTTGATTTGACATCAGCGCACGCTGTTGAAGGCAACAACATGACTGTTGATGGCGAGGTAGTCCACGGTGAGACCTACGTCTATGGCGTTCGTTCCCTCCATGCGTACGGCGTCACGAGCGCTATGTCGACACCGCTGAGTGTAACCATTCCATACCCTGCGCCACCCGGCGCTGTGCTGGGATTGATTGCCGTTGATACGCCAGGGGATACCGGTGGTTCAATCGATGTGACTTGGAACATCTCAATCGATGGAGCGGTCGAGTACCGCGTGTACGTTGAAACACAAGCCATCGAGGCACTTGATGGATTGCAGGCCATTGCAACCCTTCCTCATTCCACCAGCAACGCCACCATGATGGTGAGTACTGCTAACCTTGGGCTCATTACGATTGACGGCGATGCCTATTATGCCGCTGTAGTGGCTTTTGACGGGTACGGTAATGCAACCGAATCCTTCGCCTCGGTTGGACCAATCTCCTCGCTCAACAATTCACTGCGAAGCGCCCTCATCGAATACGATCTGTCTTCAACAGGCAGCAGCGGGCAAGATGATTTCAGTCTGAGCGCTCTTGATTCACTTTACCTCAACATCACCTTGAGCGCCGACGGTACACCCCTGAGCGGCGAAAACCTCGAGTTAGAAATTGCAGCATCTGGCGCGAGCATCAAGTACGCCGGTACCACGGACGCAAACGGCATTTGGCAAGCCGTTGCGGTTGAGGACCTTGCACAACTTGGTGGCACGTTCACCACCTTCTTTGACACTGCAACGATGACCATCGAATACCTCGGCACAGCAGGAAACGCAACCATGCAACCGGTTGCAGCTGAAACCCTCATACTCGAGGGACTTGGGATCCTTCGTGCCAACATTGATGTGAATGATATGGCCCTTCAACTCGATGAAACAGGCGTGTTTGAACTTGAGCTTGATTTGGAAGCAGAACTGGCAACGCAAAACACCTACCTTGAGGGCCTCACATATACATGGGAGCAGCGCAATTCATCTGGCAACATCACCAGCAGCGGCGCGATTGAAGTCAAAGGTGGTCAACTCCTTCTTTCAGGAACTGCCAATCAAACGGACACCCTCACCCTCACTTCCGACCCAAGCAAGACCTGGATCTCACCTTCGATTGATCCGTTGATGTTCACTTTCACTGGTGGCCCGGACACGGGCTCCAATCAAACCACAGACGACAACGGCACGAACGATACCAATACCACGCAAGAGCCTACATTCCCAGACGCCACCCTACCGGGCACTGTTGATTGTGGGACAGCGACCTACCCTTGGATTGACGACGGCACCGATGCCCCCATCACGTGCACCATTACCAATCCAAATCCGTTTGATGTGATGCTTGGTTTCTCTTGGATTTTGTATCCGACCACGCCACCTCCGTTGACCTTTGAATACGTTTTGGGAGAGCCGGGAACTGAAACTATTTCAGCAACTGGAACAACACAAATTGAATTTACTCCAGTCCGAAATGGCCCCTCTGATGGATTGTTCCCGGGCCTCCAAGGTGTCGACTATGCGTTCTTTTTCACATGCAGCGAATACGGGGGCCAAAACCTGTGCGACTCCATGACCACGCCCACAGCAACCGTTGAGGGTGAATTTCAATGGACGCTTGGTGAACAACCACAGGTCGATGAGCCAATTGCAACCCCACCTGCTGACGCAAAGAGTTCCACGCCTCTCATTGTTGGCAGCGTTGTCGGCGTTCTGCTGCTTGTCGCCATCATTGGCGGCGCGATCGTTCTGCGAAGCGGCCAAGAGGAAGAAGACGATTGGTACTCGGCCGAGGAGGAAGACGAAGAATCAGCTCCAGCAGCCGAGAAACCGACGGAATCCCCAAGCCGAACCCTCGGTGAACTTCGGTCAGAAGGCCGGTCACTCGATGATGTTGAAGCACCGGAAGAGCGACGACCGAGCCTGTTTGATGAATTCAATTCGAACTCTGACTCAGAGATTGAATCCTACCAGCCCGTGAGTGAGTCGGTTGAACCATCGTTCGGCGAAGAAGAGGGCACTGAAGAAGCTGAAGAAGACGGCATCAGTGTTGACGAAAACGGCACCGAATGGTGGGAAGATGAGGAAGGCGTCTGGTGGTACCGGGAAGAAGGCTGGGAAGACTGGGCGGTTTGGGAAGAATAACCTTCATCGCAGGTCTTTTCATAGGGTCGTTCTCACCACAACATGGAGGGCATTTGATGGAACATGAATTGAAGGGCTATGCACTTGTCTTGCAAGAAGGTGCAGATCCACGAACCGGTGGTGTTGCTATTGCAGGCTTTACCACGGCTGGTATGGTTGGCGTTATTGCAGCCGCGCACATCATCAAGACGCTGAAAATGCGTCAACTTGGCACGGTTTTGAATGCAGAGTTTCCAGCGGTTGCCCTGATTCACAACGAGATTCCAAAGCACCCTGTCCGGGTCTATCAGGGCGATGGCATTGGTGTATTCACCTCCGAAATACAATTCAAGAACGAGCAGGACATCATGTTCGCTTCGACCGTTTTGGAATGGTTCACCAAAGGCGGATTTGATCGTCTCATCATAATCGATGGTCTTGTTGGCTCCGGCGACGTCCAAGCGGGCCAGTTGTTTGGCGTTGGTTCATCAGAGGCGGCACGAGTGCGGTTGCGAAATTCAGGTATTGAGCCAATTCAGCAAGGCATTGTTGCAGGCATCACTGGATTCCTCTTGGGTGAAGGCGACCGACTTGGGATTGACGTGACGGCCTTGTTGGCTGAAGCAAGCCCGCTTTACCCCGATGCAAGGGCGGCAGCACTCGCCGTTGAAGCCGTTGGGGAACTGACTGGTTTGGAAATTCCACTCACTGAATTGCTTGAAAACGCTCAAACCATCGAGTCAAGCGTCCAAGAGGTCATAGAAAATTCACGGACCATGTTGCCAGGGCCTCACATCGATATCCCTGATGATCCTTCACTCGACCCTTCAGTTGGTTGAACCGCTGGTGGTTTGAACAACCTTCACAACCGTTTCAAACGGCGCGTCGGTCACAAGCATCGGTTCCAGATCAGGATAGCGTGCAGCAGCATGGCCTGATTCAATCAGTGCCGCAATTAATTTCTCAATTTTCGGAGCACCGCCAACGCCGCACAAACGAGGCAACGCATCGAGGCTCAACAGCAGGTGGTCGCGACTCATGAGGTCGGCAGCTTCTGCAATGTAGCGAACCCCTCTGCGGACTTCTCTTGAGGAATATTCAATGTCTTCATCGTTCCAAATCAAGCCAAACTCACGTCCCCGATCTATGTCTTCTGGCTTTGGGTGACACAGTTCAAGCGCTCTTTCTTCAGTCATCCGTCCTGCGACCTCCTTGTGCCACATCGGACCAATCCACATCGGGCCGCTTGCGTTCGGTAATTGTTCAGGCGCAGGGTGCTGGACAAACCGGTAGGGTATGTCCTCGCATCGAACCCGCCAGCCGATTGATTTTCGAATGGCGGTTGCTTCAGATTTGCTTGTTCGGACAAGCAGGGAAATTCGCACATGATGGCCGTCAAATAAGGCCAGGAGAGGTGTGACCACCTTATCAAGACGGGCAGCGGTTGTGGCCACAGTGCCCAGCAGCAAACGAACCGCATCATCATGAGCGTATTCATCAACCAGTCCTTTGGCTTGGTAGCGCCTTGCTTGGCTGGAAGGTGAAGAACCCGTTAAGGCGGCGGTATCTGTTGCGGTCACTTCGAGCACACCGGTACGCGACAGGCTCTGCAATGCAGCATCAAGAAATTGAATTGGGGAGCCAAATGGATCCAAATCGACCCATTGGTAGGCCGCATCCACCATCGCCATCCTCGCATCGAGGCGCTGGAAATGCACCCCATTGTCAAACACGGCCGTTGAGGTTTGGCCGTGGCGGTCGCCTTCAGGTTCGTGTTCAACCGGTGTGTGAGGTGGGTGTTTAGCGTGAGACATCTTCGCCCAAGACAGTGCGAATTCATCCAAATCATTCGCAGTAATTCGCAATCGATGCTGAAGTTCGCCGGGGATTTCGTTGCGCCATCGCCGGATACGTACCCCGGTTGCGCACAAAGCGTCGAGGGCCCGAATCGGTCGCTGCTCCTTGACCAGCCATTCATGTTCGAGGGCGTCCGTTAGGAGCATCACGCTGCGGGTTCGAGCTGGAGCCATCGCCGGATTGAGAAAGCCGGGGCCTGTGCGCTTTGCCGGGCCTCTTGGCATGTGCGTGGGCCGTTCTTGTTCTTCCATGAGGTGGATTAATGTGCGACCTTCAAGCCACATTTGACCTGGCCAGCCAGCAGGATGTTTGCCCTGTTGTACCTCCTCGCCCATGCTCCTCGGTGACACTGCTCATTGAAGACCGCACCGATGGACAAAGGTATGGCCATCACAATTCGGTTGAAGATGTGACACTTGGTGTGAAAATGCACACTAAGGCTTATACCGCATCCGATGTCCTAACGTTAGTTATGTCCTTATTGAAATCCAATAAAGCGATGCTTGCAGCCGGCTTAATGTTCCTCCTTCTAAACCTCGCAGTTTTGGCGCCACTATCGACTGGTGGAGTCCAAGATGCAGTCGACGAAACATTTGCGACCTACACAAAAGATACAGCATGTGCCAACGATGATTGCACGGAAGCAGAGGCCGAATGGGCAGTTTCTACTTCTCAGCGAGACTATTCCGCTTGGTCAATAACAAATCTTGAGGATATCATGGCCAACGGTACGGAACCGGCGTAT
>CESU01002043.1_pt1 | contig 15460 bp, 11 predicted proteins | sample 531141 | NCBI WGS metagenome assembly CESU01 (sample SAMEA2621401, study PRJEB7988) | marine metagenome | isolation source: saline water (ENVO:00002010), including
TGAGGAGAATTTTAAACTTAAGTAGATGTCGTCTTTTTCTAAATACACAACTAAATTTTTTCCAGGTACATTTTTTGGTTTTCCAACTGCTGCCCTAAATTTTTTAAATGTCAAGGATTCTATTTGATCTATTGTTCCAACGGCCCATTTTGTTCCAAGTGGACTATTATTAACATCTGGCTTGGTTTCTTCTTTAATATTAAAAATTTGTCCATAACCGTTACTACCATCTTGTGTTTTGTTTGCTCTGGTAATCCAAACATTATCTGTGATTCTATCTTGATTAGCCTGCAAAGTAGGATCAGATTGATCCCCTTTTGTAAATGTAATATTATCTCCTTTCCATATTTGAGGATCTTTAATAGTGATGGTTCCAACCATCCCTGAATGTAATGAACATTGATAAAAAAAAGTACCCTTAGCCGAGGGTGTCCATACTATATCTCCGCTAGTTGTTCCGTTATTTGAAACATCTATTTGATTTCCCGTCCCAGTTCCAGCAACAGTTTTTAAATAAAATGGATGTCCAGATGCATTAACAGAAAATGTAACTACGTCTCCCACATTAAAAGTTAAATCAGGATCATCTCCCGAAACACTTCCATTTCTATCATTTCCAGACAGGGTATAACTAGAACTGCCACTGGCTGATACACTTATAGTATAAGTGTTGCTTGAGCTTAGAGAATTATTGTTATTAAAAGAAAAAAGAATATTAGCGCTAAAAAGAAGAAATAGTTTAAAAAAGAACTTATTCATTATATATATTTAAAAATGATAATTATAAATTTAAACTATAATTCTATCATTTTCAATATATAAAATATATAATTATTATTTTTTTCTAAACTTATTTACAAACATAGAAACTGTTGCATCGCCAGTTACATTGATAACAGTTCTACACATATCTAAAGGTCTGTCTACAGCAAATATTAATGCTAACCCAATTTCAGGTATTCCTGCTTGAGATAAAACTATAATAAGCATTACCATGCCAGCTCCAGGAACTGCTGCAGATCCTATAGATGCTAAAGTAGCTGTAGATACTATCCCTAGTTGAGCAGCTAAGCTTAAATCAAGCCCAAATGCTTGAGCTATAAATACCGCGGCTACAGCTTGGTACAAACAGGTACCGTCCATATTGATTGTGGCACCAATAGGAAGAACAAAACTACTCACCTCCTCCTCTACATCTAAATGATCTTGCACTCTATCCATAGTAACTGGAAGAGTAGCAGCACTAGAACTAGTTGAGAATGCTAATAATTGTGCTGGAGAAATTCCCTTAAGAAAGTAGGAAGGACTTTTACCTATAAATACTTTTACTATTATAATATAAATACAAATTAATAGTAATAAACCAAACAATACAGTTAAAGAATACAGTCCTAATGCTTTGAAAAGATCCATACTGGGTGCCTCCACAATAATTGCAGCTAAAAGTGCAAATACACCATAGGGAGCAGCAAGCATTATTAAGTCAATAATTTTTAAAATAACATCATTCAAAGAATCAAAGAAATCCTTAATGGGTTTAGACTTCTTTTCAGGAATTAGGATCATAGATATTCCAAACAGAATAGCAAAGAAAATCACTTGAAGCATATTTCTATTATTAGATGCAGCACTTAAAAAATTGGAAGGAACTATATCTACAAGAGGTTGTAGAGGTCCTAAGGTTTTTTGGTTGTTTGCAGCTTCTATTTTTTGATTTGCATTAACTGAGTATGCGCTAACTAGTTGTTCTCTAGTTTCTTCAGTTATATACTCACCAGGTTTAACAAGATTTACAGCAATAAGGCCAATTGAAACAGCCATTAATGTTGTAAAAATATAAGTTGAAATAGTAATACCTCCCATTGAGGATAGCTTAGACAAATCTTTTAGATCAGAAACACCTTTTATTAGGGAAGCTAATATTAAAGGAACCGCTATTAACTTTAAGGAATTTATAAAAATAGTTCCAAAAGGTTTAATCCAATTAATTACAAATGTTTTACCCCATTCAAAATTTAAAACAAGAAAAGCAAACGCTACGCCCAGGACCATTCCTAGGATAATTTGCCAGTGAAGAGCTAGTTTTTTCATTAAAGTTTAATTGTACGGTTAATTAAATAAAAATCCACTAGAACCAATGCAGCCATAGCCTCCACGATAGGAACAGCTCTAGGAACCACGCAAGGATCGTGTCTACCTTTTCCTTTCATTTCCACTACATTATTATCGGAATCAATTGTTTCTTGTGATTTCATGATTGTAGCAACGGGCTTGAATGCTACATTAAAATAAATGTCCATTCCATTACTTATTCCGCCCTGAATTCCCCCAGAATTATTAGTTTTAGTTTTACCATCAGAGTTAAAAGAATCATTATGCTGACTCCCTCTTAATTTAGTCCCCTCAAAACCACTTCCATATTCAAATCCTTTTACTGCATTTATAGAAAGCATTGCTTTTCCTAAATCAGCATGGAGTTTATCAAAAACAGGCTCTCCAAGTCCAATTGGTGTGTTTTCAATTACACAACTAACAACACCACCAATGGTGTCGCCTTTTTTTCTAATATCTTTAATATGGTCTTCCATTAAAGAAGCAGTTTTTGAATCTGCACATCTAACTGGATTTTTTTCAATATCTGAAAAATTCAATTCAGAATAATGTTTATCTATTTTGATTTTACCAACTGAGGATACAAAAGCAGTTATCTTCACATCAGAAAGTATTTGCTTTGCTATTGCTCCAGCAACCACCCTGCATGCTGTTTCTCTTGCTGAACTTCTCCCTCCACCTCTATAATCTCTATTTCCATATTTTTTATCATATACATAATCAGCGTGAGATGGTCTGTAAGTATCCTTTATGTGTGAATAATCTTTTGATTTCTGATCGGTGTTGTGAATTAAAAAACCAATAGGAGTTCCGGTGGTTTCTCCTTCAAATATTCCAGAGTAAAAGGTAACTGTATCGGGTTCTTTTCTTTGAGTTACAATCGCAGATTGACCGGGCTTTCTCCTGTCCATTTCTAATTGAATAGAATTTAAATCAATTTTTAATCCAGATGGGCAACCGTCTATAACTCCTCCAAGTGCAGGACCGTGAGATTCTCCAAAAGTTGTTAATTTAAAAATATTTCCAAAAGAATTTCCTGCCATTTATAAAATTTAAACAAAAATAGGTCTAATATTTCTTTTAGAAAAACTTGATAAATTATAATTAGTTATAAATATATTCTTTAAACAATATTCCTAAAATTAATTATACTTTATTTCCAGTTTTTTAGCTTACTAGTTCGTCCAATACCAGGATTAAAAAAATTGGTTGGATCTAATTTTTTGTAAAATTCAGTTAAAGAGGGTTTTGCAAAATATTCATGTCCAACATTATGCTCAGCAGGATATTCAGCTCCTCTGATATCATATGTTTTTAGCAGTTTTTTCTTAAGTTCTTCAACATCTACTCCTTTTTTAACAATGTAATTTAGATGTAAGACATGACAGAATAAATGACCGTAGTAAAATTTTATATCTAATAAATCGTTTATTTCAGAAGGTAGTTTTTCAAACCAATCTTTTTCATTTCTAGGAAAAGCAATATCCATAGATAACATTCCCCCTGTTTTATTTTCATTTAGTGCATGATAACGACCTATCGCACTTGCAGCGACATAACGATGCAATATCGATTTTTCAGCCTCTTTTTTAGTGCATTCAAAAAAATCTCCTTCTTTATTTTTAAAAAATTCCTTAAAATATTCTTTTGCTTCCTCAATTCCATCGTCCGACATTTCAATCACCCAATGATGTTCATACTTATCTCTAAAATGTTCCATTCTTTTAGGTAAATGATTGGGCCATAACTTGCTTAAAAATTGCATTATTTTATCAGATAATTTATTGGGTAGGAATTTAATCTTCTTTGATAATAAATCTACTTTCCTTTTTAATTCAAAAAGTGTTGGAAGAAAATTTGTACCTAACTTTTCGATTACAATAAAAGTATCTTTGCTGTACTTTTTAGCAGCGTCATAACAATCTCTATGTAAGTAATCACCTGATGTGGGAAGAGTTTTAAATTTCGAAAGTATATCTCTTCTTATTTCCCAAAAGACATCTGAATTATTAGATCCAACATAGAAAACTTGATTCTTTTTAGGAATAGTGTAGGTATCTAATCTTACTGCAAAAACAGCGACTTTTCCTCCACTTCCTGAGACTCCATACAACAACCTTTTATCAGCATTGTATCTTGCCGGTACATTTGAATCAATTTTTCTAACAATGTTCGAGTATTCATTGTCAGATGCTAATTTATTTGATTGTATGATATCAGATTTATTATAATTTCTGTTTTGTAAGTTGTTTAAAATTTCTTCTTCGTTAGAACCTAAATTAATTCCTAGTTCATTGATTAATTCTAATTCACCGTTTTGATTCACTTTAGCATAGAGAGCTAATTCTGTATATGCTGGACCTCTTTTTACTAAAGACCCTCCCGAATTATTACAAACTCCTCCAATAATAGAAGCTCCTATTGAAGTTGAACCTATTACCGAATGAGGTTCTCTTTCAAAGGGTTCTAGTTTTTTTTCTAAATCATATAAGGTACTACCAGCTAGTCCTATTATTTGTTTTCCCTCGCTTATAATATGAATGTTATCGATACGCATAGTATTAATAATAACAATAGGACGATCATAATCATTACCATATGGTGTTGACCCTCCTGTTAAGCCTGTGTTGGCAGCTTGCATAATAACAATAACATCTGCTTTCACACAAATTTTTAAAATTTTCCAAATTTCAAGTAATGTACCAGGTTTAACAACTGCTAATGCTTCCCCTTCTCCGTATCTCCATCCTTTACTGAACTGTTGTTTGTTCCATTTGGCTGTAATTATATAATTATCTCCAATAAGAGCTTTTAAATCATGGATAAGCATAGTTTTAAAGTTCATTTAAATAGAAATTAAGGTGTAAATTATTATATATTTGCTTAATATTTATTCAAATATACTTCATTATGAAAAGAATTTTTCTTTTACTTATCGTTTTTTTAACTGCTCATGGTTGTTCAAATAATGCAACTTTTTCAATAGATGCCTCAACTAATCATGAAGATGGGAAAAAAGTTTTTTTAATTAAAGTTGGTCCAGATAATAGACCTTCTGCAATAGATTCAACAGAAGTGATGGAAGGTAAGTTTTCATTTAAGGATTCTATCATCATTCCAGAGATGCATTATGTTTATTTTCAAAATGAAAGAGAAAATCTTCCTGTTGTTTTAGAGCCAGGTTCTATTAAAATTCAAGTATATAAAGATAGTATGAGAACATCCAAAGTAACTGGAACTAAATCTAATGAAGATTTTAAAAAATACATGGACGAAACCAATGCTTTTTATTTAGAAATGAACAAAATTCAAGTAGAGATTAGAAATGCTTCCATAAACAACGACTCTCTCATTTCCTTAGATTTAAATCAACAGTTTAATAAAATGAGATCTAAACTAACTGATTATGAATTTGATTTTATGAAAGTTAATAACGACTCATACATTTCCTCTTTAATTCTTCAAAGAATGATGATGCAGGAAGAAATCGATTTACAGAAAGCTGAAGAACTTTATAATAATTTTACTGAAATTATTAAAAAATCTTCTTCTTCAGTTAATTTAAAAAAAGGGATTGATTTTATGAAAGAAAGTGAGAAAGAATCCCCTACTATTGGATTTTTAGCTCCAAATTTTAGTGGACCTGATTTAAATGGAGATATTGTAGACTTTGATAATATAAATTCTAAAGTTATTATGATAGACTTTTGGGCATCATGGTGTGGTCCTTGCAGAGTGGAAAACCCTTTTCTTGTTTCATTAAATGCAAAATATAGTACAGATGAATTTCAAATTGTTGGAGTTTCTTTAGACCGTGATAAAGAATCATGGGAGAATGCCATAAATGATGATGGACTTAAAAATTGGATTCATATTTCACACGTTAAATTTTGGAATGAACCAATTGCAAAACTGTATAATATTACAAGAATGCCTACGACTTTTATATTAAATTCAGATAAAAAGATTATTGCAATGGACTCTAAAGGTTCAGATTTAGAAAAAATTATAATCAAGCAACTATCTCTTTAAATTTAAATAATTTTCTTTTTTAAATTAATTGCAAACAATATTATTGGTGTTATCATTAATAGTATTATCCAAAGATTTTCATCTACAATTTCTGGCTTAATTATCAGAGTTACAAAAAGACCTGCAATAGCTCCACCAAAATGAGCGGTATGACCTATGTTGCCTAAATTCTTATTCATTCCGTAAATACTATATAATAAATAACAAATACCAAAAATATAAGCTGGAAGAGGTATTGGTAAGAATAACATGATTAGTTTCATTTCTGGGTAAAGTATTATTGAGGAATAAACTATACCAGTTACTGCACCACTTGCCCCTACTGCTGAATAATAAGGTTCTTTTTCATGAAATTTTAATGCAAAATAGTTTCCTATATAAAGACTAATTATGTAAATAATTAAGTAATTTAATGATCCAACCCTTGCTATTACTTGACCAGAAAATATATATAAAGTAAAAAGGTTTAAAAAAAGATGATTGTAGTCGACATGTAAAAAACCAGAGGATAACATTCTAATTTTTTCCCCTTTTTTAATTGAGTTAATTTCAAATTTATATTTATTAAAAAAATATTGGTCCTTGAAACCTTTCAACGAAATTAACACGGTAATTGATATAATAAATAAAGTGTAAATAATTTTTTTGTTTAAATATAAACTCTTAAAACAAAAAACCCAGTGATTAAACTGGGTTTTTTAAAAATGAATAATACATAACTACCATTTTTTTACAAGTACTCTTGAAAATCTTCTAACACGAGTGAAGTTATCCCAATCAATTTTTTTGTTTAAAGCACTTCTCTCCTTATAATAATTAGGGTTTTGATCTCTATGATTCATGTCTAGTTCTAGTAAATCACCATAAGAATTATATCCTGACACAAAATAATGCGTTCCTCTTGAGTGCACACCACTTCTTATATTACCATGTATTAATCCTCTATCAGCTCTTGGATACTTGTTGTTTAATGTAGTAAGAGTATTTCTTAATATATCAAGTTCATCCCATCCGTCAACGTTCATAATAGTAACAATTTGAAAAGGAAAAACAGTTTCATTATTAAAGTTTAAAACGGTTGTTCCATTTCCTGAACTTACTCCCTCCTCAACAAAATTATTTAATTTACTAAAAAACAATTGAGTTTCTAGATTTTGAGAAGACATCATGTTGTTAAAAGCTTTAGCAGTTCCAGTGAATATTACCTGGTGAGTCGCCTGAAAATCAGAATCAGAAAACATAACAGAGTAAAGATAAGCTGTAACTCCTTCAGCTAAATTATTATTAAATTGTTTGTCTAGTAGGTTAACTACTGCTTCCTCGTTAGCACCATCTACTTTAAAGGAATATGCATTCCAGTGCATAGTTTCTTGACCTATCAACACAGAAATAAAAAGTAATGCTAAAATTGAATTTATTTTTTTCATAATTATTTAATTTTTATTAAATACTAATATATAAAAACATTCTTAGTTGAATCTTATTAATAATAAATATTGTCATAATATTATAATAAATTTGGGGTTATGAATATTATAACCAATTTAGTTGTATATCCGATACTTCTATTTATATCCATCTTACCATTTAAAGTATTATACTTTATTTCAGATATAGTTTTTTATTTATTATACTATGTAATTGGCTTTAGAAGAAAAATAGTAAGGCGAAATCTAGAGTTGTCAAAAGTTTCTAAATCAAAAAAAGATTTAGTTAGAATAGAAAAAGAATTTTATAAACACTTTACCGATGTGTTCTTTGAGATGATTAAGTTTTACAATATGTCTCCTGAAGAAATGAAAAAAAGATTCTATATAGAAAATCCTCAAATTTTTTATGATTTCGAAAAAAAGAACAAAAGTGTAATGTTCATGACCTCACATTACGGAGGATTTGAATGGTTTTTATCGATTAATTATCACGTCCCTCAATTACCATTTGCTGTTTACACCCCGTTATCAAATAAAAGTTTAGAAAATTTAATTAAAAAGTTTAGACTAAGACATGGGTCAAAATTAATATCTAGATATGAAGCTGGACCCTATATAAAGAAACAACTCAAAGAAAATAAACTATTTATTTATGGAATGGCTGCCGATCAATCAGCACAAATTAGGTCAATTACCTATTGGAAAGAGTTTTTGGGTATAAAAGTTCCTGTCTTCACTGGGTCAGAAAGAATCGCTAAGCAACACGATATTCCTGTTATATTTGGAAAAGTTGTTAAAGTTAAAAGAGGTTATTATAAAGTTGTTGTTGATTTAATATCTGAATTTCCAAATGATTATAAAAATTATCAAATAACAGATATATATCTAAAAAAATTAGAAGATCAAATAAGAGAAATTCCGGAATATTATTATTGGACTCACAATAGATTTAAACACAAAGACAAGGCTCCAAAAGATTAATTTACTATTTCTTTAACTAAAGTTTCGATATCTTTTATAAGATTCTGAGCTTTACTTTGCGTTTTTGCTTCACTGTAAATTCTAATTATAGGTTCTGTATTAGATTTTCTTAACTGCACCCAGCTTTCATTAAAATCAATTCTTACCCCATCAATTAAGTCAACTTTATCATTTTTATATTTTTCAGCGATTTGATTTAAAATTTTATCAACATTTATTTCTGTAGAAAGATTAATTTTTTCTTTAAGCATATAATATTTTGGATACGTATCAAGTAATTGACTTGCACTTAAACCACGTTCAATATAAAAAGATAAAAACAACCCTATTCCAACAATCGCATCTCTACCATAATGACTTTTGGGGTATATTACTCCTCCATTACCTTCCCCACCAATTACTGCATTACATTCTTTCATTTTAGAAACTACATTCACTTCTCCAACTGCACAGTAAAAATGAACTTCATTATGTTTTTTAGTTATATCTCTTAAAGCTATCGATGAGGATAAATTAGATACTGTTGAACCAGGGGTTTTTTCAAGAACATAATCAGAACAAGCTACCAGTGTGTTTTCTTCTCCAAAAATCTCACCATTTTCACACACAAAAACTAATCTATCAACATCAGGGTCAACGGCTATACCTAAATCAGCTTTTTCTTCAACTACCTTTTTACATAGTTCGGATAAATTCTTTTTCAAAGGTTCAGGATTATGGGGAAAATTTCCATTTGGTTCACAATAAAGTTCAACAACTTCAATATTTAAAGCTTTTAAAAAATCAGGGACTATAATTCCACCTGTTGAGTTAACAGCATCTACAACTATTTTAAGTTTTTTAGATTTAATATCCTCTTGATTAACTAATTCTAAATTTAAAACAGATTCAATATGAGAATTCATTGTACCTTTTTTTTTTATAATAGTACCTAAATCATAAACTTCAGAGAATGTAAAATCATCAGCTTTAGAAATAGAAACAATTTCGCTACCAGCTTTATGATCTAAAAATTCTCCATTTTCGTCCAATAACTTCAAAGCATTCCACTCAGTAGGATTATGACTTGCTGTTATAATAATTCCTCCGTCAGCATTAAATTTAGTAACCATCAGTTCAACCGTAGGTGTGGTTGACAATCCTATATCAATAACATTTATCCCTATTGAAACTAAAGAGTTTTGTACAAAATTTTGAATCATTTCACCAGAAATTCTAGCATCTCTTCCTATTACTACATTTAACTTCTTATTTGATGAATGTTTCTTTAACCATTGGCCATAAGCACATCCAAATTTTAAAGCATCTAAAGGAGTTAAGTTATTTCCTGCTTTACCACCAATAGTTCCTCTAATTCCAGAAATAGATTTAATTAATGTCATATTACAAATATACGATTTGAATAACTTTTACCTTACTTTTATATTAAAATATAAACATGATTTCTAATTTTTATAAACTTATTCTTCTATTGATAATCCTTTGTTTTTCTTGTGATTCTAATAAAAATGAGGGTTATAAAAACGGAATCGTGGTTTCTGCAAAGATTGAAGCTTCAAAAGCTGGTATCGATATTTTAAAACAGGGTGGTAATGCTTTTGATGCTATGATAGCAACTGATTTAGCTCTTTCAGTTGTGTATCCTAACGCTGGTAATTTAGGTGGAGGAGGATTTTTAGTTTACAGACTTTCTGATTCCTCTTATGGATCTTTAGATTTTAGAGAAAAATCTCCATCATCAGCTACTAAAAACATGTATTTAGATGAAAATGGAAACGAAATTGAAGGTCTCAGCACATCTGGAGCCTTATCTATTGGAATTCCAGGGACTGTTGCGGGTATTTTCAAAGTATATGAAAAATACGCTACTCTTCCTTTAAATTTATTATTTGAACCAGCAATAAAATTGGCTGAAAATGGATATATACTTACTGAAAAACAGGCAAATTCATTAAATTATAACCGAAATACTATCAATAAATTAAATGACACTATTTTATTATTTAGTAAGAAATTTAATAAAGGAGATTTATTTATAAATAAAGCTTTAGGAAAAACTCTAAGATTAATATTGAAAAATGGAAGAGACGAGTTTTATAGGGGATCTATTAGTAAAAACATAATTAATTATGTTAACAGTAGAAATGGTATTCTAAGGGAAGAAGACTTTGAAAATTATGAAGCAGTTTGGAGAGAACCTATAAGATTTAATTATAAAAATTTGAATATTATAAGTATGGGACCGCCCTCAAGTGGAGGCATTGTTTTAGGTCAAATATTAAAAATGATTGAACCTTATGATCTGTCTAGTTATGATCATAATAGTTTAGAATATATTCAATTATTAGTAGAAGCCCAAAGAAGATCTTTTGCAGACAGAGGAAAATATTTAGGGGATCCTGACTTTAATTACATCCCTGTTAATGAATTATTGAAAAAAGAATATTTAAACAATAGAATGGACTCTTTTACTTTTGAAAAATCTACTCCATCAAATTTAATTTCTTACGGAAAATTTGATTTTAATGAGAGCGAAGAAACTACTCATTATTCTATAGTTGATAAATTTGGAAATGCTGTTTCTGTAACGACAACCTTAAATGGTAATTATGGATCTAAACTTTTTCCTTCTGATTTAGGATTTTTTTTAAATAATGAAATGGATGATTTTTCTATAAAACCTGGAAGCCCTAATATGTATGGACTAATTGGAGGAGAAATTAATTCTATAGAGCCAAATAAAAGAATGTTAAGTTCAATGACACCAACAATTGTTGAAAAAAATAATAAACTTTTCCTTGTATTGGGAAGTCCTGGAGGGCCTACTATAATTACTTCAGTATTGCAAACTATACTAAATTCAGAAGAATTTAATTTTAGTATTGATAAAGCAGTTAATTCACCAAGATTTCATCACCTTTTCCTTCCTGATTTGATCTATTACGAAAAGAATATTTTGAATAAATCAAGTAAAGATTTTTTAAATTCAAAAGGTTATTTTTTAAATAAAACAAATAGTGTGATTGGAAGAGTAGATGCTGTACATGTTGATGAAGAAGGGTTTTTGTTTGGAGGTGCTGATAAAAGAGGAGATGATAAATCAATAGGATATTAGTTGAATATTATCTTTAAATTGCTTTAAAAATCGTAAATTACGACCTTGATTTTTTTAAATGAAAAATGTAATTGCGGTCCATGGAGCTAGAGCTCATAATCTCAAAAATATTGATTTAGATATTCCAAGAAATAAACTAGTTGTAATTACTGGTATTTCTGGAAGTGGAAAATCTTCTTTAGCATTTGATACTATTTATGCTGAAGGTCAAAGAAGGTATATCGAAACTTTTTCTGCTTATGCTAGACAATTTATTGGCGGTTTAGAAAGACCTGATGTGGATAAGATTGATGGTCTATCACCTGTCATCGCGATTGAACAAAAAACAACTTCTAAAAATCCAAGATCTACTGTTGGAACAATCACTGAAATATATGACTATTTGAGGTTACTCTATTCAAGAGTAGCTGATGCATATAGTTACAATTCAAATGAAAAAATGATTAGTTATAATGATGACGAGGTTATACATTTAATTTTAAAAAATTATTTAAATAAAAAAATAACAATTTTATCCCCTGTTATTAAAGCTAGGAAAGGACACTATAGAGAACTCTTTTTAAATATAAGAAAACAAGGTTTTTTAAAAGTTAGAATTGATGGAGAGATTAAAGAATTAGTGCCAAATTTAAAGCTCGATAGATACAAAATACATGATATAGAAATTGTTATCGACAGATTACTGGTCAAGGATGACGAATCTTCTTTAAAAAGACTTAAAGAAAGTATGGTTACTGCTATGTATAGTGGAAATGATTCCTTAATTGTTATTAATGAAGAAGATAATGAAACAAAATATTTTAGTAGAAACTTAGTATGTCCTAGTTCGGGAATTTCTTATTCCAAACCTGAACCTAATTCTTTTTCATTTAATTCTCCTAAAGGAATGTGCCTTAAATGTAATGGCTTAGGTACTGTCAATAAAATCAATTTACAAAGCGTAATTCCAGATGATAGTATTTCTATACATTCAGGTGGGATTGTTCCTATAGGATCGCATAAAAATAATTGGATATTTAAACAGTTAATAACCATTTCAGAACGATATAATTTTGATCTTAAAGATCCCATAAAAAAAATACCTAAAACAGCAATTGATATAATATTAAATGGCGGAAATGAAAGTTTTTCCGTTGAATCAAAATCCCTAGGATTAACCAGAAAATATCATATAGATTTTGAAGGTATTATTCCATTTATAGAAAGTCAATTTAATGAAAATCATTCCTCTAGAATTAAAAGATGGGCAAAAGGTTTTATGGTAAAAGAAAACTGTAATACATGTTTGGGTTCCAGATTAAATAAAGAGTCTATGCATTTTTATATTGATTCAAAAAGTATTACTGATTTATGCGCTATGGATATTGTGGTTTTAAAAAAATGGTTTTCTAAAATTGAATCCAAGCTTAGTGAAAGAAAAAAATTAGTAGCATCTGAAATAATAAAAGAGTTAAATAAAAGAATAGATTTTTTGTTAAATGTTGGATTGGATTATTTATCCTTAAACAGACCTTCCAAATCTCTTTCAGGTGGAGAATCACAAAGAATAAGATTAGCTACTCAAATTGGTTCTCAACTGGTTGGAGTTTTATATATTCTAGATGAACCTAGTATTGGTTTACACCAGAGAGATAATTCTAAATTAATAGATTCACTTAAAGGCTTAAGAGATATTGGAAATTCTATAATTGTGGTCGAGCATGACAAGGAAATAATGGAAAAAGCTGATTATATTATTGATATTGGTCCGAAAGCTGGTAAAAATGGAGGAGAAATTATATTCCAGGGTACTTACAAAGAAATGATTAAAAAAAATACTCTTACAGCTCAATTTTTAAATGGAAAAAAAAAGATAGATATTCCAAAAATTAGACGTAAAAAAAATAAAAAACAACTAAAACTGTTCGGATGTAATGGTAACAATTTAAAAAACATTGATGTAGAATTTCCTTTGGGAGTTATAATTGGAGTAACTGGAGTTTCCGGAAGTGGAAAATCTACACTAATTAACGAAACACTCTACCCTATTTTAAATAATTATTTTTTTAATGGAGTAAAAGAACCAATGTCCTATAAAAAGATTTCAGGAATTGATAATATTGATAAAGTAATTGAAATCAATCAATCTCCTATTGGAAGAACACCAAGAAGTAATCCAGCTACCTATACAGGAGTTTACAGTGATATTAGATCTTTATTTACCATGACACCAGAATCTTTAATAAGAGGATATAAGCCAGGAAGATTTAGTTTTAATGTAGTTGGTGGAAGATGTGAAACGTGCCAAGGAGCAGGATTAAGAAAAATAGAAATGAATTTTCTTCCAGATGTTTATATAAACTGTGATAATTGTAATGGTAAAAGATTTAATAGAGAAACCTTAGAAATCAGGTACAAAGGAAAGTCTATTTCAGATATACTTAATATGACTATTAATGAAAGTTGTGAATTTTTTGAAAATTTTCCAAAGATTTTTAGAAAACTTAGAACTATAAAAGATGTAGGATTAGGTTATATAACACTTGGTCAACAGTCTACCACGCTTTCAGGAGGAGAAGCTCAACGAATTAAACTTGCAACAGAGCTATCAAAAAAGGATACTGGAAATACTATGTATATTTTAGATGAACCAACAACTGGATTACATTTTGATGATATTAAAGTGTTATTAGAAATGATAAATAAATTAGCAGATAAAGGTAATTCCGTTATCATAATTGAACATAACATGGACGTGATAAAAACTGTTGACCATATAATTGAAATTGGTCCAAATGGAGGAAGATATGGTGGGGAGATTATTTATAGTGGGAGTCCAGAAAAGTTAATTAATAAGACAAATAGTCCAACAGCTCAATATTTAAAAAAAGAACTAACTTCGATTTAGGTTATGCATAGATCAGATTTAAAAAACTGGAATGAAATAAAAACAAACGACTCATGGTCTGTTTTTAAAATAATGGGTGAATTTGTTGATGGTTACGAAAAAATGAGTAAGATAGGTCCATGTGTATCTATTTTTGGTTCTGCTAGGACTAACGTTGACGACAAGTTTTATAATTTGACAACAGAAATTGCCAAAAATATTGTTAAACTGGGATTTGGAGTAATCACCGGTGGAGGTCCAGGAGTTATGGAAGCAGCAAATAAAGGTGCTAAATTAGCTTTAGGCTCTTCTGTTGGATTAAACATAGAACTACCATTTGAGCAGCATGACAATCCATACATAGATGAGGACAAATCACTTGACTTTGATTATTTTTTTGTTAGAAAAGTTATGTTTATGAAATATTCTCAAGGTTTTGTTGTTATGCCAGGTGGTTTTGGAACTTTAGATGAACTTTTCGAAGCAATTACATTAATTCAAACAAAAAAAGCCGAAAAATTTCCAATTATACTGGTTGGATCTTCTTTTTGGAACAAATGTTATTCTTGGATCAAAGAAGTATTATTAAATGACTTTAAATACATATCTCCTGAGGATTTAGATTTAATTTCTATAGTCGATAAACCAGAAGAAGTTATCGACATCCTTTCTAAATTTTATAATAAAAAATCATTAAGACCTAATTTTTGATTTTCAACAAAGTATCTTTATGAGATTCTTAATTTTGCTTTCAATTTTATCATTTTCTATTGATTTATATTCTCAAGAAAACCATTATAACATAAAGGCTTTTTTCGATATTGATAATAAAGAAATTAACATAAAACAATCTTTAAAATTTATTAATAAATCCGATATCAAATTAAGCTACTTATTATTAAATGATTGGGCAAATTCTTATTC
>CESU01012258.1_pt1 | contig 15218 bp, 14 predicted proteins | sample 531141 | NCBI WGS metagenome assembly CESU01 (sample SAMEA2621401, study PRJEB7988) | marine metagenome | isolation source: saline water (ENVO:00002010), including
TGAGCAGTAAGTCGATACTGACTAACATGCGGGTTATCAACCAAGCCACTTTTAACCATGTACCAGCCTAAGAGCCCCTGACTTCCACCAAGCACTAGCATGACCAACAATCGAGGGCTAAGACCCGGCTTTATGCGTTTGGTAAAATAGAAGAACAAAAAGGGCAGAACAAAAATGATGCCAATAAAACGTCCTAGCATACGGTGCAAATACTCGTACATAAAGATCGGTTTGAATTGTTCCAGTGTCATCGTAAAGTTGGTTTTTTGATATTCAGGAAACTGCTGGTACTTCAAAAACATCGCTTGCCAGTCGGCTTGTGTAATCGGTGGGATTACCCCTTTAATAGGTTTCCAGTCGACCATAGAGAGACCTGAATCAGTCAGTCTGGTGACACCCCCAAGCAGTATCATCCCAAAAATAACCGCGGCACAGATTATCAGCCAGTAGGCTATTTGGCGATTATAGGAGTCGGGATGCTGGCTGCTTAAATGGATGTCCATAATTATCCTACTATGATGTGTTGATGACCTTTAAACCAGCCTTTCTTACGAAAGCGTCGCATATTTAGACTAGATTTAATCGAGAAATCAACAAGCGAGGTCGCATATAGCCAAACTACGTCTGCACCTATACTCACCAATACCCATGGTGCAATTATGCGTGTTAACAGAATACTAAATACCGTCACCATCATTGGATAACGTGTATCTCCAGCGCCTCTGAGTGCGCCGGCCATAGTAAATTCAATGGCTATCATAGGTAGGCAGGCACTAAGAATATAGGTGAACTGAACCATATGAAAAATAACCTGTGGATCATCAATCATAAAGCGCGCTATTTCCTCGGCGAACCAGGACATTAGCATGCCACCTGTAATCATTATGTATAGACTAGTGCGCATGGTTTTCCAGCCGGCTTTATAGGCTCCTGCTAGATCGCCGGCACCTAAATGCTGACTAACTAGTGTGGCGCTAGAAATGGAGAAGCTAAAAGCAACGACAATCACAATACCTAAAATTGACAAACCAATGCCGTAAGCAGCAAATGGCGCGCTTCCATAGCCGGCTAAAAACACCATGAATATTAGCAGTCCACCCTGGAAAAAAGCTTGTTCGAAAGCGGCTGGGAGACCAATATTGAGAAGTACTTTTCCGTTACTGACTAAATCGGGTAATGGATTGGTGGGCTTAAAACGGAAACCACCGAAAATCCAAATCAATAAAAATATGATAATAGTGATGGTCATTGCTATGCCGCCACCGATAGCGAGTCCAGAGACACCCCTTGCCTCTAAACCAACCCAGCCAAAGGTCATGGCAATTCCGAGCGCGAGGCTTAAAGTGACGCCAACAATAGCACTCCAGAGCGGTGTGGTGCTGTCACCAGTAGCACGAAAGGCCATATTAAAAACAAGTGTGGTTAACATTGCTGGAGCGAAGACCGCAGTCCAAAGTACAAAGTCTATCGCTAAAAGATGCGCGCCTTCGGAAAGGCCAAAAATACCTACTAACTGCTCTCGAAATGGGATTGCGAGCCAAGCAAGCAGTAGACCATCTATGAAGAACAAAAATACTGACAGTGCCGCGAAACGGCCTGCTAAGATCTTATTATTGCCTCCCCAGTACTTACCGACCACCGCGGTAGTGCCAGCGCAGAGCCCCATCATTACCGCATGCAAAATAAAGTATAGACGCTGACCAGTGGTGACTGCGGCCACGGCATCAGTACCAAAAGTACCAGCTATTTTAAGAAACGCGACCATCATTAGCATATAGACAATATTGCTAATGATGGTTGGCCAGGTTAGGCGCCAAATATTTAAAGTAGAGATAGGTTCCATTCGGTGCGCATAATAGCACTTGATGAGTAAGGCGGTGACAGCTTTGATCTAAATGCGACTATTTTTATTCGTAAATAGTAGTTACTAGATGCTTGGCTTTAGCCTTGGGTTGGCCACTAATAGCGGTAGTATTTTGGAGCAATCAATAATTATTCTCCCAAAACCCTCCTTAGTGTCCGATTAACGCCATTCTTTCAGATCCTAGTTGCGGTAATAAACCTAATTCGTCATCATCGATCGCTAAAGGTATAGATTTATTTTCATGAGGCGATAATGAGTATTTCAGGACAAGACGTGCGCAATGCTGCCGCACAATTAGAGGGGCATGTGCTGCGCACACCAATGGTTGTTTCTCCGCTTTTGTCGCAGCAGCTTGGCTGTAACATTTACTCTAAGTTAGAGTGTTTACAGTACACGTCTTCGTTCAAAGCTCGAGGCGCTTTTATTGCGATGCAGAGTCTTTCTGACGAACAGAGAAGCACAGGGGTTATTGCCATGTCCGCGGGGAATCATGCCCAGGCTGTCGCCTATCACGCGGGCCAAATGGGCATTCCAGCGGTGATTGTTATGCCCAGCCAAACGCCCTTTGCCAAGATCGCACGCACACGTGCCTACGGTGCGGAGGTGGTACTTGAAGGCCGTAATTTGAATGATTGTGATAGCAAAGTTCAGGCCTTGATCGATAGCCGTGGTCTAACGCTAATCCATCCTTATGATAATAATGAAGTGATGATAGGGCAGGGTACAGTAGGTCTTGAAATGCTGATCGATCAACCGGACCTCGATGTTCTGGTGGTACCCATAGGGGGAGGCGGTCTTGTCGGTGGGATAGCCACTATTGCTAAAGAAATGCGTCCTGACATACGTATTATTGGCGTTCAGACGGAGGCCTATCCCTCTATGCATGCGGCAATGTTGGGCAGGGATATTGTCTGTGGCGGAGAGACTCTGGCCGAGGGTATTGCCGTGAAGAAGCCGGGTGGGGTGACTTTGCCAGTGGTCCAGGCTCTAGTGGATGAAATTGTGCTGGTTAACGAAAAGCACTTAGAGTGGGCAGTTAGTGGTTTAGTTGAGCAACAGCGTATTGTTGCCGAAGGAGCTGGAGCCGCTGGAATAGCTGCGATATATGCGCATCCACAGCTTTTTAAGGGCCTAAAAGTGGGCGTGGTGATATGCGGTGGAAATATTGACCCGCGATTGTTGTCATCTATTCTGAACCGTAACATGGCGATTGACGGGCGGATTGCGCGTCTGCGCATAGACATCTCAGATGAACCCGGTATGCTCGCAGCCATTACGGAGTCAATTGGTCGGTGTGGCGGAAATATTATCGAGATCTACCATCAGCGATTATTTTTTGATGTGCCGGCCAAGCTGGCGAAAATTGATGCGGTAGTCGAGACACGTGGCCCAGAACATATTGATGAAATTATTGCGGATCTGCGTAATAGAAAATTCACGGTTAGACGAATGGAAGAAATGGGGGATTGAGAGTGTTACTCCCTCTATTGTAATGGGCGATGCTCTATCACCCTTGTTGCCCGATAAAATTCTTGGATGCATTCATTAAATGAATATTACTGATCAGGCGAAAAAACAGTTACCACCGAACTGGTTAAACGCACTTGATGATGAATTAAAAAAGCCGTATTGGCTAAGTTTAAATGAGTATTTGCAACAACAAGATGAGTCAGCAAAGATTATCTACCCCCCTAGCGAACACATTTTTTCGGCATTTCATCACACCGATTTAGAGGCTGTGAAGGTGGTGATAATTGGTCAGGATCCCTATCATGGGCCATCTCAGGCGAATGGACTGTGTTTTTCGGTTACCGCGGGGCATAAAATACCGCCGTCATTGCGTAATATTTTTTCTGAACTAGAGTCTGATTTACAGATTCCATCGGCCAATCATGGCTATTTGCAGTCTTGGGCGGAACAGGGCGTGTTTTTGTTAAATACGGTATTAAGTGTTGAAGATTCTAGTCCGGGCGCTCATGCGGGGCAGGGTTGGGAGGATTTCACAGACACAGTCATTAAAATTATTAGTGCTCAATGCCAATCTGTCGTATTTATGCTTTGGGGAAGTTATGCCCAGAAAAAGACCACGCTGATTGACGCCTCAAATCATCTGGTATTGTGTGCACCGCACCCCTCACCATTATCTGCTTACCGAGGTTTTTTTGGTTGCCAGCATTTTTCTTTAGCCAATAGATATCTTCACACTACAAATCGTCATCCTATTGACTGGCGGCTTCCACATTTGATAGATGACCAACCACAGATTGCATTTGAACTTTAGCAAGGAGTCCTTATTTAGTGAAAGAACACGCATGGCAAACACCGAAAAATTTATTGATCGTAATGACGATTGCAATGACCTTGGCCTTTGCCACATGGATGGCCCTACTCAATAATTTTGTAGTTGAGCGAGCGGCTTTTACCGGTAAAGAAATTGGAATTTTGCAAAGTATTCGTGAAATCCCTGGTTTTTTAGCGTTCACAACGGTGTTTGTATTACTGTTGATTAGAGAGCAAATATTCGCCTATATCTCATTGGCCGTATTGGGTATTGGCGTTGCTTTAAGTGGCTATTTCCCTTCCGAAGCCGGACTTTACTTAACGACATTCGTTATGTCAGTGGGGTTTCATTATTATGAGACTGTGAAGCAGTCACTGTCGCTCCAGTGGTTAAGTATTGATGAGGCGCCCGCAGTGTTGGGTAAGTTAATTGCGGTTAGCTCGGTTGCATCGTTGGTGGTTTATAGTTTTCTGTGGTTGGGTCAGGGATATCTCTCCCTGAGTTATGAGACTATTTATTTTGTGGCTGGCGGCAGTTGCTTCATTCTGACACTATTTATGTGGTTAGGCTTCCCGACGTTTACAAGCGTCATCCCGCAACGTAAACATCTGTTGTTAAGAAAACGCTATTGGCTGTACTACGCACTGACGTTTATGGGTGGTGCCAGACGACAGATTTTTATGGTATTTGCAGGCTTTTTGATGGTAGAAAAGTTTGGCTATAGCGTGTCTGATATCGCGGCGCTCTTTATAATAAATCATCTTTTTAACTGGGCGTTTGCCAGTCGCATTGGCGTCCTTGTTGGGCGAATAGGTGAACGTAGAGCACTAACCTTTGAGTATTGCGGTTTGTTTTGTGTATTTACGGCGTACGCATTTGTTGATAGTGCTGCTTGGGCCGGTGCGCTGTATGTGGCTGATCATTTGTTCTTTTCCTTGGCGATTGCTATCAAGACTTATTTTCAAAAAATTGCTGATCCAGCGGATATGGCATCCACTGCAGGCGTTGCCTTTACCATCAATCATATAGCCGCAGTTTTTATTCCCGTGTTGTTCGGGTTGGTATGGTTAGTTTCACCTATGTTGGTGTTTTTAATGGGCTCTGTTATGGCGCTTATTAGTTTGCTGTTAGCTCGCAATATTCCAATGCGGCCTTGCGAGGGTTATGAAGTGGAATGGGGTAGGGTTAAACGCTCAGAGAATAATTTGATCTAAGTGAGATATTTATTTTTCGGTTTCCAAGGGAGGTTTTTTTACTGTGCTCCTTAACCAGTTTAGCTTTGACAGTATTGACGGGGTGAGAGCAACTCGTCGTTCTAAGGAAAACTTACCCGGATAATCCATCATCATTAGCCCGGCGACCATAGTAAGGAGACCTTGGCCGGGTAAAAATAGCATAAGCACGCCTGCGAACAGCATTAAATAGCCAATCATATTTTTGCCGATAAATATGAAAAACCAAATTGCAGGAAATTTATCTTTCCAAGCTGATCTTTGGCGTTTTTTAGACATAAAGTAATCAGTGGGAATCATGGCAACCAGCCACGGCAGAGAGACTAAGCTAGCAAAAAAGACTATCGCTGAGACTAATCCGATAGTAATAAGGATCTCTTGGTTTCCGGTAATCCATAGCAAAATTTCGCTCACGAGCGTTCTAAAATCTCATAGGGTAGCGGCCGTTGAGTGAGGTCAATTAGCCCCACATCAGCATATCTTACCTGAGCACTATCGGCGGATTTAATGGCTAAAACTGCGAGTATTTCAATAGTTTTGTCACTCGCACGTGCCACATTTGTAACATTGCCAATGACTTTACCTTCGCTGTTTATGAGCCCCTCACCGATTGTCGGTAGGATTGACGTTGCTAGTTTAAGGATATACATGCGACGTTTTATAGTGCCCCGATAATGTGCCCGCGCGACAATTTCTTGACCGGTATAGCAGCCTTTTTTGAAGCTAATGTAGTGTTGTGCGTCAAGGTTAATCATTTGCACTATAAAATTATCAGAAGATTCTGCAGTGACATCTGCGCTACCGCTACGGATTCGTAATAAAGCACTATAGCCCTGTCCTGCAGGTGTTAGCTCGCCAGAGATGTTGCTGAGACAAGCCTGAGTTTGTTCAGCGCGCATACTCAGCGAGTATGTCTCAATGCCTATGAGTCGACTGGTCTCGGGGTTGATTCTGTTAGTGATGGTCGTCGCGTTTGGGCCAGATATAAGAACACTCACAAATTGATCAGTCACCTCGGTAATCTCAGTCTTAAAAAACACTGAGTATTTTTTGAAACTAGCCATAGCCAACTCAATAACCGATGGATTAGTTTCCAATAGCAGGTCACCTTGGCTATCCCGATGAATACTGAATAAGAATATTATTCTGCCTTTGGGTGTGAGGTGAGCACCATTAAGTGACGACTGGCTGTCTAGCATGGTTAAGTCGCAGGTTACCTGGCCTTGCAAAAATTTCTCGCTGTCAGGGCCAGACAGTTTTATAAATCCTCGATGATTAATGCTAACCACGTTTTTATTATTTAGGGATGGATAGTCGGTTGGTGATTCACCAAAGGACGTCACCACAGACTGATTATTGCTGTCTATAACAACCTTATAGGTTGGGAAAATATGTTGCCAGTCCATAGGTTTGAATGACTCTGTAGGTTTATGGGTAATTGTCTCTTATAATACCGCTTTTACTGACTGAATAATAAATTATGAATAAAAACCGTCTAGTATGGGCGAGCCGCCGCGGCATGTTAGAACTCGACCTTATTCTCTCTCCCTTCGTAGAAAATGTCTATGATTCACTGACAGAGGACGATCAGCTTCGTTTTGAAGTTTTATTGGAGTGCGAAGATCAGACGTTGTTTATGTGGTTTATGCAGCGCGAGCAGCCAACTGACCCTAACATGCAAAGGATATTGCAAATAATCCGTGAAAGTCGCAAAAAGTTATCAAAGGTTTCTTCTTAAACCATCGAAAATACAGTTCTATGCGAGCTTATTGTTGGTGCTAAGTATTTTTATGTTGCTGGCTGTTCTTCCGATATTATTTTGGCCTAAAGTAATCGCAATTGGCGGTGTTATCCTTTTGCTGGTGCGAATTATTACTCTCTGGCGTAATAGACAGCGTCAGGAACTACTATTTAACCCTGAGGATGATAGCTGGCAGTTAAGTGGGCCTCAGGGATGGCAAGAACTGCGGTTAAAGTCCGATCAATTTGTAACGGCGCGACTCGTGATCATTTACTTCAAAACACCAAAGGGATCAGTCATTAAGCGAGTAATTACTCGGGATGTTATGACGACAACTGATCATCATAAGTTGAGGGTACTTTTATTGGCCCGCAGCCACTAACGGCTTTTCAGTCGTTAAGACAAATGTCGATTGACAATGACATCTTGTCCTGCATAGTTAATTGGCACCATCACGGTATCACGCGCAATGGGAGCGAGTTCGGGATAGTCCAGCGTAAAGTGCAAGCCGCGGCTCTCTTTTCGTTGCATCGCACAACGGATAATGAGTTCGGACACTGTGGCTAGATTACGTAGCTCAAGCAGGTCACGGGTAACCTTACAGTTACTGTAATATTCTTGTATTTCATTTTGCAGCAGCTTAATACGATGCTGCGCTCTCTGAAGTCGCTTGTCTGTGCGCACAATACCGACATAGTCCCACATAAAGCGCCGTAACTCGTCCCAATTGTGCGAGATTACAACATCCTCATCAGAGGAGCTTACTCGCGATTCATCCCATTCAGGAATAAAATCGGGTTCGGTAATTTGAGCGATACCTTGATTGATTTCGCGTGCGGCGCTTTGAGCATAAACTAAGCACTCGAGTAACGAATTACTCGCCATACGATTAGCGCCATGCAATCCTGTAAAGGCATTTTCGCCTATCGCATATAAATTTAGTAAATCGGTTTGTCCGTCACTTGATACCATTATTCCGCCGCAAGTGTAGTGCGCCGCCGGGACAACAGGAATTGGATCAGTTGTTATGTCGATGCCAAAGCTGAGACATTGCTCATACACCGTAGGGAAGTGTTCGATTATAAAGTCCGCTGATTTGTGACTGATATCAAGATACAAGCAATCACTACCCAGTCTTTTCATTTCGTGATCGATTGCTCGAGCTACAACGTCTCGAGGGGCAAGCTCTGCATCAGGATGAAAATTACCCATAAAAGTACTTCCATCAGGTAGGCGCAATATAGCACCTTCTCCTCTCAGTGCTTCGGTGATAAGAAACGACTTAGCCTTGGGATGGTACAAACATGTCGGATGAAATTGATTAAACTCTAAGTTGGCCACTCGGCAACCTTTGCGCCATGCCATGGCTATACCGTCACCACTGGCACCATCTGGATTACTGGTATAGAGATAAGCTTTGCTGGCACCACCGGAGGCGAGAATCACACTCTTGGCGTGAAAAAGCGAGATGACAGAGGTCTTAATGTCTAACAGATAGGCCCCGGTACAACGAATTTTGCGTGAGTTAGTATCTGCTTGGGTGACTAGATCGACCGCGCAGTGTTGCTCGAAAATATCAATATTTTCCGCGGCAATCACCTGTTCGACAAGGGTGCCAGTAACTTCTTTCCCTGTCGCATCTGCCGTGTGAAGAATACGACGGTGGCTGTGACCACCCTCTTGGGTGAGATGATAATTCTGCTGATCGTTTTCTCGAGTAAAGGCAACCCCTTGTTCGATCAGCCATCTCACCGCATCAGGACCATTCTCAACGACAAAGCGTACAGAATCTTCGTGACACAAACCTGCCCCGGCAATAAGAGTATCGGCAACGTGAGCATCAGCGCTATCATTTTCGTCAAATACCGCCGCGATACCTCCTTGTGCCAGCCAGGATGCTCCACCTTGCAGAGAAACCTTACTGATCAGAGCTACCCGCAAATGCTTATCTAGCTGAAGAGCACTGGTAAGTCCAGCCGCACCACTGCCAATAATAAGAACGTCATAAAGATAATTTTGCTTCATTGCTATGCCACATAGATCTGGTCGGCCATGATAGTATAAGATTTTAAATCAAGCGAACTTAAAGCGCCCTTGACGGTCTGTATTTATACGCCGGCGAATGACTTGCTTTACTCGCTTCATCAAGTTTACTCAAGAGTTACAGAAACGGATTACAGAATGGTCGAAAAAAATGCGCAGCCATCGGATGAACAGTTGGTGGTTAGAGTACAGAAAGGCGACAAAAGAGCTTTTGATCTATTAGTGCTGAAGTATCAGCAAAAGGTACATTCGATCGTGGGTAGATTTGTTCGCGATACTGATGAGGTAGCTGATGTCGTTCAGGAGTCGTTTATAAAGGCGTATCGAGCGATACCTAATTTTCGTGGCGACAGTCAGTTTTATACCTGGTTGTATCGTATCGCCGTAAACACGGCCAAAAATTATTTAGTATCACGAAGTCGGCGTCCGCCAGCTTCCGATGTTGATGTGGCTGATGCCGAGTATTACTCAGGGAGTGATTATTTAAAGGATTTAGGGACTCCAGAGAATAATCTCTTCAGAGACGAACTGGAGGCAGTTATCGTCAAGGCAATAGCAGATTTACCCGAGGATCTTAGAACAGCAGTAACCTTGAGAGAGTATGAAGGCCTCAGTTATGAGGGGATTTCCGACATAATGGATTGTCCTGTAGGAACTATTCGGTCGCGTATTTTTCGAGCGAGAGAGGCGATTGACGCGCATGTTTTAAAATTAGTAAATACTGAATAGTTTTTTGGTGAACCTTTTTGATAAGGTTCGGTCATAGAGTGGGTATATTGAAGAGTTGTCAATTTGAGAGGCATGAAGATGGGTCAATATGATGAACAACTAGGAGAGTCTTTGTCCGCGTTAATGGATGGAGAGAGCAGTGATTTGGATACTCGCAGGGTGCTGAAGGAATTAGCCTTAGAAGATAGCCAAAATGCCATGCTGATGCGTGACAAATGGCGGCGATATCACAGCGTGTCCTCGGTTATGAAAGGCGAAGCGGTCTCTAGGATTGACTACTCTGCGGATATTGCCCGTGCTATTGGTGACGAAGCCGTTTTCAAAGTAAATCCGTTGGTGAAAATACTTAGTTCCTCAGGCCGCTTTGCTATCGCAGCATCAGTGGCTTTGGTCGCAGTGTTGGGTGTCCAACAGTTTAACCAGTCAGCTGGGTTACCTGATGATACGGCTGGTTTTGCTTATGTCGATGAAACATCCGTAGAAGGTTTGGTTGGTCCAGTTAACCAGTTCCCTGCAGGATGGGCGTTATCAGAGGAGTTGCAGGTGCGAACTGTTAGTGCAAATAGTGTCGAGAAAAATACTTACTCAGAGCAGGACGCTCGTGCTTACCTTGCTTATGTTTTGGCTAAACATTCTTCGAAGGCGCCCTATGTTCGTAGTCAAGGAATGTTGCCCTATGCTCGGGTAGAAAAACGTATAACGATAACTGATCAGGAATAGCGATTAGCCGTGACGCATTTTTTCAGTAAGAGAATATTCAAAATGGCGGTTTTTATGACCGCCATTTTTATTTCTGTGCCAACCTTGGCGCAGCAAAACAGAGAAGCCGATCAGTTAGTCAAAGGTATGATTGAGGCGTCAAAAACCTTGAACTATTCTGGTCTGGTGACCTATGAAAAGGCAGGACGTTTAAAAACGTCCAAAATGCTTCATCTCATTCGAGAAAATAACATCTTTGAGCAACTCATCCACCTAGATGGTCCTGCAGGCCAGTTTTCATGGCGAAGAATCGATGAAAATTGTGGTTTGGGGGGTGCGCAAGGCGCAGAAACTGGCGCGTTATCCACGTTGGATAGTAGTAGCTTCGAACGCCTCACAGCATCCTACTCTTTCGAAATAAGGGGGCAGTCTCGAGTGGCTGGTCGTGAGGCCACAAGTCTTCTGCTAAAGCCTAAAGATAATTTTCGTCTCCCTTACTTTGTGGCCATTGATAATCAATCTAATCTTATGTTGATGTCGGTGATATTGAATCAGGTTGGAAAACCATTAGAACGATTTCAGTTTGTTGAAATTCAAGTGGGGGGTGATCTAGATTCGATGTCTATTGATGAAGCGGGAATTAATCTCGAAGACTCTTGTGCCGTTGAGTCTGCGCAGCAACCTTTAGACGACTGGACTGTTGGGTGGGTTCCTCCCGAGTTTTTCTTGACGGACTCTGAAAAAGAGCCATTAACTGGGCAGAGTGTTATGAGCTTTTCTGATGGATTATCGGCTTTTACCGTGTTCATAGAGTCTGTGCAAACGAGCAAAAAAATCCCTCCCTTTACCTTTAACCAAGGGGCGACGACAGCGATTAGTTCGAAACTAAAATATAAAGGTGATGAATTTACAGTTTCGGTTGTTGGTGAAATTCCGACTGATAGCGCCAAAAAAATTGTTCAATCGGTGGAGCACTCATCTAAACAGTCTCAACTTCCGTAGTTCAACTATGGTGACTAAATGATTTTTGAGGCAGGAATTGTTGTTAGCAAAGCTAATAACAGCGTGATGGTGGAAACGATTCAAAAGACTGCGTGTGATAGTTGCGCAGCTCAGCCAGGTTGTGGTCATTCTGTGCTCTCAAAACTCACTGGGAACTCTGTTCGGATTAGAGTCCTTATGGGTGAATTTAATGCCAATGAGGTTGCTCTAGGTCAGTCTGTGACCATCGGGATACCCGATCATGTGGTGGTCAAAGGCTCTTTGTTTGTGTACCTAGTGCCGCTATTAGGCTCCTTAATAGGCGCCTGGGTGATGGGCTCTTTTCATAAGAGTGTCGCGCTAGATTTGATGAGCATTATGGGTGCTGCCGTTGGGCTGATAAGCGGTGGAATTTTTGTCCGGTTGCGTAGTCAAAAGGGTCAGGATGAGAGTGAAAGTAATCCTATTTTGTACGAAGTTGGCAATATCCCCGGGGTTTTTGCGGGCGCCAGCTAATTGAGAGGTAAAATTTTGTGGGAGTGTTCAGTGCTTAAAAAAGTAATTTTTACTGTCTGTTTGTTGGCTTTCTGTAATACCAATGCCTATGCGAGCTTGCCTGACTTTACTGTGCTAGTCGAAGAAGCGGCGCCTGCGGTTGTTAAGATCAACACCGTTAGCAAGGCAGCCCCTAAGGGCGAGCAGCCGCGAATACAAGGGCAGATGCCGGAGATTTTTCGAGAGTTACTTGAGAAGCGTCAGCGTCCAGTTCGGCCATCGCGAACAATGGGGTCTGGATTTGTAGTGTCTCCTGATGGTTATATTTTGACCAATCATCATGTAGTGGATCAAGCTGAAGAAATTCAGGTTCAGTTTGCAGACCGCAGTGAATATACCGCTACTGTTGTGGGCTCAGACAGACGCTCTGATTTAGCGCTACTTAAAATTGAGGCTGATGATTTACCGAGTCTTGAATTTGCAGATTCCGACTCGATCAAAGTTGGTGCTTGGGTGCTCGCAATTGGCTCGCCCTTTGGACTCGATTATTCGGTAACGGCCGGTATTATTAGCGCTATTGGGCGGAGTCTTCCCACTGAGCAAGGCGAAAACTACGTACCTTTTATTCAGACAGATGTGGCGATTAATAGAGGTAACTCTGGTGGACCGCTTTTCAATCTGGACGGTCAGGTGGTTGGTATCAACTCTCAGATTTATTCTCCCACGGGTGGCTCGGTGGGCTTGTCGTTTTCGATTCCGGTGAGTATAGCCACTAATGTTGTCGCTCAATTACGAGAGAACGGCAAGGTCAAGCGTGGATTTTTAGGGGTAGGGATTAGTGATGTCAACAAAAGCTTGGCTGAAGCGATGGGGTTGCCGAGTCCAATGGGGGCAGCTATAAATTCTGTGATGTCTGGCAGTGCGGCAGATGATGGAGGAATTCTTCCGGGTGATATCATTGTGAGCGTTGACGGCCAATCGATCTTACGTTCAGGCGATTTGCCGCATATTGTGGGGCTGATCGAACCAGACACAAAGACAAAAATAGTCGTTTATCGAGAAGGGAAGCGTAAAAACCTCACGGTTAAGGTAGGGGCGCTTGAAGGTGATGATAACGTGCTAGCGGGTCTTGATGATGATTCTGATCGGCTTGGAATTTCTGCGGTTGCCGCTGAAAAGAGTCAGCTTCGCTCTCTGCGGTTGCGCGGTGGTGTCGCGGTGTCTGAAGTCATGGCGGATTCACCGGCAGATGTCGCGGGTTTAAGAGTCGATGATATTATTGTTCAACTCGGTTATAGCCGAATTGATGATCTTGATGAGTATCAATCGGTCGTCGTTGAGCTTCCTGTCAACACGCCGGTAGCCATTAGGTTTTACCGCCAAGGGCAGGCTATTTTCAGAACGATTCAAATTAATCAGTAAACTGAGTTATCAGCGCTTTTTCAATGTAATTTGAAGTAAGCGCTGATAGCGTCTGGAGTGCAAATAGGCTAGACTGCGCCCGCTTATTCGAACGGTAGTAAAAATCTTTTGTCTGACCTTAGTCATATTAGAAACTTCTCAATCATAGCCCATATCGATCATGGTAAGTCCACGATCGCTGATCGTTTTATCCAAATTTGTGGTGGGCTCAGTGAGCGAGAGATGGCGGACCAAGTCTTGGACTCAATGGATATTGAGCGTGAGCGTGGCATTACCATTAAAGCACAGAGCGTTACGCTACCTTATGTGGCTGCCGACGGAAAAATTTACCAACTAAATTTTATTGATACTCCAGGGCATGTTGACTTCTCCTATGAGGTTTCTCGTTCGCTTGCAGCCTGTGAAGGGGCACTGCTAATTGTTGATGCGGCGCAGGGTGTTGAAGCTCAGTCCGTGGCAAATTGCTATACCGCGATTGCTCAAGGTCTCGAGGTGATTCCAGTCCTCAATAAAATGGATTTACCTCAGGCAGAGCCTGAAAAAGTAATTAATGAGATTGAAAATATTATTGGTATTGAGGCTGATGAGGCTGTTCGCTGTAGTGCCAAAACGGGCGAGGGTATTAATGAAATACTCGAAGAACTGGTAAAAAAAGTACCGCCGCCAATCGGTGATGTTGACGCTCCATTGCAGGCACTGATTATTGACTCTTGGTTCGATAACTATTTAGGCGTCGTGTCTTTGGTGCGAGTCATGCAGGGAACACTCCAAGTCAAAAATAAGATTGTGGCTAAATCAATCGGCAAGTCCCACGTGGTAGACAGTGTTGGTGTGTTTACACCAAAGCGAAAAGAAACCGGAGTTTTAAGGGCTGGCGAAGTTGGTTTTATGGTAGCAGGCATTAAGGATATTCTTGGTGCGCCGGTAGGTGATACGGTCACCCATTTGAGCACATCAGGTGTTGACTCATTACCCGGGTTCCAGCGCATTAAACCGCAAGTTTATGCCGGGATGTTTCCCATTGATTCTGACGATTTTGAGGAATTCCGTGAGGCGCTAAGTAAATTGGCGGTCAATGATGCGTCCTTGTTCTACGAGCCAGAAAGTTCTGATGCGCTAGGATTTGGGTTTCGATGTGGTTTTCTTGGTATGTTACATATGGAAATTATCCAAGAGCGGCTTGAGCGAGAATATAACCTAGATCTGATTACCACTGCTCCGACTGTAGTCTATGAAATAATTACATCTAAGGGCGAAACGCTTTATATGTCTAATCCCTCAGATCTTCCCGATCCAGGCCAGATAGACGAAATGCGCGAGCCTATTTGCGACGCTAGTATTCTGGTTCCAAAAGAATATGTGGGTAATGTGATTACTCTCTGCGTGGAAAAGCGCGGTGTCCAAAAAGATATGCAATTTGTCGGTGGCCAAGTCGCTATTCGCTATGAACTGCCGATGAGTGAGGTGGTGATGGACTTCTTCGATCGTTTGAAGTCTGTTAGTCGTGGTTTTGCTTCACTAGATTATAATTTTGTGCGCTTTGAAAAGGCGTCGTTAGTCAAGCTTGATATTTTGATCAACGGTGATCGAGTTGATGCCTTGGCAGCAATTACCCACCGGGATTACTCGATCCAGAAAGGTCGAAATTTAGCGGAAAAGATGAAGGAACTGATTCCACGCCAGATGTTTGACGTGGCCATTCAGGCAGCGATAGGCGGCAGTGTGGTCTCA
>CESU01225945.1_pt1 | contig 15108 bp, 13 predicted proteins | sample 531141 | NCBI WGS metagenome assembly CESU01 (sample SAMEA2621401, study PRJEB7988) | marine metagenome | isolation source: saline water (ENVO:00002010), including
GCTTATGCTTTAGTGCTAAAGCAAATAGGCGGTCATAAAAAACTTCCCATTGTTATAGGAGGACATGAAGCTCAGGCAATAGCCATAGAGTTGGAAAAAATGACCCCAAGCAGACCGCTTACGCATGATTTATTTAAAAGCTTTTCTACAGCATTTACAATAGATATAGAGGAAATAATCATTTACAATCTTATTGAAGGAATATTTTTTGCTAAAATAATTGCTGTGCAGGATGGCCGCAAGGCAGAAATAGATGCTAGAACCAGTGATGCTGTCGCAGTAGCGGTTAGGTTTGAATGCCCTATTTATTGTTATGACTTCATTTTGGATTCTGCGGGAATAGATGCTGAAGGAGAAGAAGGAGCATTTAATGAAGACGACTTAGTGGCTTCAGAAGCTAAAATGATAGATGAAAGCGCAGAGGATTTATCTGTTGAAGAATTAGAAGCAAAGTTAAATCAAGCTTTGGAAGATGAAGATTATGAAAAAGCTACCATTCTTAGAGACGAAATCAACAAGCGAACTGGAGAAAGCTAATTAAGGGGTTCTTTTGTTTATGTTGATTAATCTCCCAAATCCCTTCACTTTTCCACATACAGGCTGAAAAGTCCACAAGTTAAACACTTTACCACCCTTCTTTTATATCTTCCGCCCACCTAAACTTAGGGAGTCATATGAGCATACTTAGAGGGTTTATAGGAATAGCCGTTATAATAGGCATAGCCTTCTTGTTTTCAAGCAACAAGAAGAAAATTAATTGGAGACAAGTTGGTATTGGGCTTCTCATTCAGTTGGTTTTTGCTTTCTTGATTTTAAATGATAAGCTTAACGAGTACATTCCCGTTGGGCAGTTTTTCGAATTTATAGGCAGAATATTTACAAAAGTTATAGGCTTCACTCAAGAAGGGACTAACTTCTTGTTCGCGAGTTTTGGTGGTGGAGAAATAGAATCTCCTTTATTGAACTTCGCTATAATCATTCTTCCAACTGTAATATTCTTCTCAGCGCTAACTAGCTTGTTTTACTACTGGGGAATACTTCAAAAAGTGGTATGGGCGTTTGCTTGGATAATGAAACGACTAATGAAGTTATCTGGGGCCGAGAGTTTAGCAGCTGCAGGAAATATTTTCTTAGGACAAACAGAAGCACCTCTTTTAGTAAAACCTTATTTAGATAAAATGACCAAGTCGGAGGTGATGTCCCTTATGACTGGTGGTATGGCCACCATAGCTGGAGGGGTTTTAGCAGCATACATAGGATATTTAGGAGGCGGAGATGAAGCGGAAACTATCCGTTTTGCCAAGCATTTATTAGCCGCGTCTATCATGTCTGCTCCAGCAGCTATAGTGGCCGCTAAAATATTAGTTCCAGAGACGGAAGAATTCAATCGAGAGCTTAAAATTTCAAATGAAAAAATCGGAAGTAACGCGTTGGAAGCGATATCTAATGGGACCTCGGATGGATTAAGGTTAGCGGTGAACGTAGCTGCCATGCTATTGGTCTTTACGGCTTTAATGGCATTTGGGAATGCTGCTCTTATGAAATTAGGACACGTTACTAACTTAAATGGACTTATTGCTGAAAACACACCTTATGCGGGGTTGTCTTTTGATATGCTGCTCGGTTATGTAGGAGCTCCTATCGTATGGCTTATAGGAGTTTGTCAGGAAGATATGCTTCTCGTTGGTCAGCTTTTGGGCGAGAAAACGATTCTAAATGAATTTGTAGCGTATGGTACTCTTGGTGGAATGAAAACTTCAGGTGTGTTTACCGAAGATAAATCCATAGTAATGGCGACTTATATTCTTTGTGGTTTTGCTAACTTCGCATCTATCGGAATTCAAATTGGAGGAATAGGAGCTTTAGCGCCCTCCAGAAAGGGGCTTTTAAGTAAGCTAGGATTCAAGGCCTTAATCGGAGGAACTTTAGCGTGCCTGTTTACGGCGGCTATCGTGGGAATGTTTTATTAAGAGATACTAATTTTGCGTTGCAAAGCATAATAACAAACAAATGGCTGAAGTAGGTATAATAATGGGAAGTAAGTCAGATCTGCCAGTAATGCAGAAGGCAGCTGATATTCTTAAAGAACTGGGAATTACGTATGAAATAACTGTAGTTTCTGCTCATAGAACTCCGCACAGAATGGTGAAGTATGCAGAGGAGGCAGCTGATAGAGGAATAAAAACAATTATCGCAGGGGCTGGAGGGGCAGCACATTTGCCAGGAATGGTAGCCAGTATTACTCCGCTTCCAGTAATTGGTGTTCCTGTAAAGTCTAGTAATTCTATAGATGGATGGGACAGTGTTCTCTCTATTTTACAGATGCCAGGAGGAGTTCCTGTGGCCACTGTAGCGCTAGATGGAGCAAAAAACGCAGGAATTTTAGCTGCACAAGTTATAGGAGTAGCTGACCAGAAAGTCAGAGAAAGGATTATAACATACAAAGCACACTTAGCAGACCAAGTGATGGATATGTTGAAGGATGTGGAAGAGGGAAGTAAATAGATATTGAGCGGAGCAACTTAAGAACATGACAAAAACATTTTACCCAAATGAACTTCCAGTAGGAAAAGTACATGGATTACTCTCAGGAGCTATTGGTCCTCGGCCTATCGCTTTTGCAAGCACCTTAGATGATGAAGGGCGCCCAAACCTTTCTCCGTTTAGTTTTTTTAATGTTTTTAGTGCTAATCCTCCTATTCTAATTTTCTCTCCAGCCAGAAGAGGAAGAGATAACTCGACTAAGCATACTTATGAGAATGTAAAAAAGATAGCTGAGGTAGTGATTAACGTAGTGAATTATGATATGCTTCATCAGATGTCGCTCTCCAGCACTGAGTATCCAAAAGGAACTAATGAATTTGAAAAAGCTGGTTTTACGCAAGAGGTTTCCGAAAAAGTAAGACCTTTTAGAGTAAAAGAAGCCCCGGTTCAGATGGAGTGTGTAGTGAATGAAGTAATAGAATTAGGAACAGAGGGCGGAGCAGGAAACCTGGTGATTTGTGAAGTGTTAGCCATTCATGTGAATGAAGCGGTGATGGATGAAAACGAAAAAATAAACCAGCATAAAATAGATTTGGTGGGAAGATGTGGTGGTAACTGGTACACTAGAGCGTCTGGAGATGCTATATTTGAGGTGGCAAAACCATTAACGACAATGGGAATAGGCGTAGACACTATTCCGGTTGAAATTAGAAACAGTAAGTTTCTTACAGGGAATGATTTAGGGAAATTAGGGAACGTAGAATCATTGCCGAACGAAACAGATGTAAACGACTTTAAACTGATAGAATTATCAGAATTATTTATAGAATTAGAAGACCATCAGCCAGAGCTAGAGCAGAGGCTTCATGAAATGGCACATGATTTTTTAGAGCAAGATCAAATAGAAGAAGCTTGGAAAACGCTTCTAACTTTTAATAACGGATAGAATTAATTTACAAAAGAATAAATAATACAATGGAACTAACAGGAAAGTTAAAAGTTAAAATGGACGAACAAAAGTTCGACAGTGGATTTTTCAAAAGAGAATTCGTAGTTACTACTCAAGAGCAGTATCCTCAGGATGTTAAATTTGAATTATTCAAAGAAAAGTGTGAAATGATAGCCAACGTAAACGATGGCGACATGATTAAAGTTCTTTTCGATATCAGAGGAAACGAGTATAACGGAAAATACTATAATAACTTAGTAGCTTGGAAAGTAGAAGGAGCTTTGGCTGGATCTGGAGCGCCTCAAGGAGAAATGCCGCCTGCACCTATGGCTGCTGCTGCACCTATCGATTTAAGCTCTGAAGAAGAAGACGATTTACCATTCTAAGGAATGAGTTTAAGTGTTGTTTCAGATGGAATTGCTCGGGTTTTTAAAAAACTTCTGCCTTCGCCGTTTGGTATAGCTGTGAGTATAACCTTATTTGTATTTCTGGTGGCTTTGTGTTTCATGAAGCCACCAGAAATATCTGTTTTAAGCCATGCTAAAAGCTTGGCTTTTTCTTGGCAGGAAGGATTGTTTCAGAGTAGTTTGCTCACCTTCGCTTTTCAGATGTCATTTATGCTGGTTCTTGGTCATGCCCTAGCGTTAACTAAACCTTTCAGCAAAGTCATCAATTTATTGACCTCTATTTTTTGCAAGAATACTGCTTTAGCAGCGTTTGGAGTGACACTTTTAACTGTTATGGTAGCCTTGTTTAATTGGGGCTTAGGCCTGATTTTCGGAGCTATTTTCGCACGTAAAGTTGGAGAATACGCTCTGCATCGTAAGATTTCTCTCAATTACCCATTAATAGGAGCAGCTGGTTACTCGGGACTTATGGTCTGGCACGGAGGATTTAGTGGAAGTAGCCTTTCTAAAATAGCAGAACCAGGAGAATTACTAAGTAAATCCCAGGGGCTGTCTGCAGAGAAATTGTCCTTAGTTCCAGAAGCAATTACGTATGATGAAACGGTGTTCAGTTCTATGAATATCAGTATTAGTTGGGCTCTAATATTAATTCTACCAGCAGTAATGTACTGGCTCGGAAAAATGAAACCATCCGAAAAAACGGCAAGAAATTTAACACCAGCTGCAGAAACAACCATCGTGTCTAAAGTTTTAGGAGCAGAAAGAATAGATCATTTGAGCTGGTTAGGAATAGGATTTGGATTACTGGTGCTTCTGGTGGCTTCATTAGTAGCTTGTAATGCTGAAGGTGGAATAACTGGATGGAAATTCATAAACCCCAACTGGATAAACCTGGTGTTGTTTGGGCTGGCTTTGACACTTCATAAAACATTTTCATCGTTTTTAAAAGGAGTAGATGAAGGCATAGGAGGAGCCGCTGGTATACTGGTCCAGTTCCCATTATACTTCGGTATTTTAGGATTGATGACCAGTTCAGGATTGGTGGAATCTATTAGTCATTTCTTTGTTAGTGTCAGTACGCCAGCAACTTATCCTATTTTCACATTCATCAGCGCAGGAATAGTGAATGTTTTTGTTCCGAGTGGAGGAGGTCAATGGGCCATCCAAGGGCCTATTATTATACAAAGCGCTTTAGAAATAGGCGTTCCATTAAACAAAAGTATCCTAGCCATGGCTTACGGAGACCAACTTACCAATATGCTCCAGCCTTTTTGGGCGTTGCCTTTATTAGGAATTACTGGATTGAAGGCTAAAGAGATATTGCCTTATACGCTAGTTTTGATGTTGGTGGGATCGATTATTTTTTTGGTTGGATTAGTTGTTTTTTAAGGGGGATAGCTGAGTGTCTGATTCAATAATTTTCGGTCTTACATTTATTGGTATTATATATCGACTCATGAGATATTTCCATACAGCTAAGACTTTCCTTTTATCCCTAGCATTTGGAATTAAGCTTCTTTGAAGATTACTATTAGCGAAAGAAGCTAAACTCCTGACGTTTATTTTTGTGTGATACAAAAAGCAGAATAGAGTCCTTCCTATCCACAATACGTCAATAATATTATATTAGAAAGGAGCATAGTGCATTTACATTAGTGGCTTGTTAAATCGGGGTTAAATGAATGATCTATAAACTATCTTTGTCAGCCTAATTAACATGAATGGAGTTTCATACATTTTCTTTATCAAACGGCTTAAGAGTAATATTTAAAAGAACTAACCGACCAGTGAGTCACTGCGGTATAGTTGTAAATGCCGGTTCTAGAGATGAGGAGGTTGGCCAGGAAGGGTTGGCTCACTATATAGAGCATTGTATTTTTAAGGGAACTAAGAAGAGAAAAACCTATCATATCCTGAGCAGATTGGATAATGTAGGAGGCGAAATAAACGCTTATACAGGGAAAGAAGACACTTGGATTTATGGCAGTTTTCTGAATGAATACTTAGGTCGTTCTCTAGAGCTTATTTCAGACATTGTGTTAAACTCTACTTTTCCTCAAAAAGAGATAGAGAAGGAAAAAGATGTAATTATCGATGAAATCAGTAGTTATAAAGACAGTCCTGGAGAACAGATTTTCGACGATTTTGAGGAGTTAATCTTTGGAAATCATCCGTTAGGAAATCCTGTGCTAGGCTCAGAAGAATCAGTCGCCAAATTAAGTAGAGATCATATCTTAGATTTCATAGAAAAGAATTATTCGTCAGAGACTATGGTTCTAAGTGTGTTAGGCGATTATACCTTGGCTAAGGTTAAAAAGCTGGTAGAGAAGTATTTTGAATCAGTAAAACGTTCAAGCACTAAAAAAGAGAAGAGAGAAGAGTTCAGGATATATAAGCCTTCAGATATTGAAATAGAAATGGACACACATCAGGTTCATTATATAGCAGGAGGAATAGGTTATTCCAGCGCAGATGAAAGAAGAACACCTCTTCATTTGATGAATAACTATCTGGGTGGTCCAGCTATGAATAGCTTACTGAATCTTGAAGTGCGTGAGAAGCATGGTATAGCTTATAATATAGAGAGCAGTTATCAGCCTTATAGCGATACAGGAGTCTTCGAAATTTATTTAGGCACTGATAAAAAGATGTTTGAAAAGAGCAAAAAGCTTGTGGATAAGCAGCTTAAGAAGCTAAGAGATAATAAGCTAGGAGTTAATCAGTTGCAAACTGCCAAGAATCAGGTGTTAGGTCAAATAGCCTTGGCCCAGGAGAGTGGGGTAGGCACCATGATGGGATTAGGCACTAGCTACCTGTTCTATGATAGAGTAGATACACTGGCTGAGGTGTTCGCTAGAATTAATAAGGTTACGGCTGAAGATGTATTGGGTGTAGCTAATGAAGTTCTAGATACTTCTAAGTTTAGCTCTATTACTTACTTGTAATGAGAATGCCCTTCACAGCTAAACTGTTAAAGGGCATCTTCTAAGATAAATATCGCTTGATATTTTAATCCACTTGATTTGTACTAGAAACCATAGTAGTCATTGATAATAATGAAATTCACACATTGAAATTTCCTAGTCAACCATTAGATGAGTCAAAAGAAAAACTCAACTATATGATTAGAGCTATTCGTAAAGCGCTGAAAATAGTCAACGCCTGTAGAGTCAAAATCAAGATTGTGTTTTATGATACTGCAGTATTAAAAGAAGTAGAAAGCACGGTTTGGAATTCTACAAGAGAAAATGCAGTGCTTAAAAATGGAACTTGTATTGCTTTTTATAGAGTCGTAGACGTAAAATAGTTTAAGACTTAGCTTCTTTCAGCTTCTTGATTTTTACATCAAATATGCCATAAGCGATGGTCATTAAAGGACTTATTAAATTAAAGATGCAGTAAATCCAGTATGTTCCTGTGGCGACACCCAGCACACCTGATTGGGCTACACCACAGGTGTTCCATGGGATGAGTACTGAGGTAACCGTCCCAGAATCTTCCAGGACTCTACTCAGGTTTTCTGGTGCTAATCCTCTCTCTTTATAGGCATCCTTGAACATTTTTCCAGGAACTACTATGGCGATGTACTGGTCAGAGGCTGTTAGATTAAAAAAGACACTTGCTCCAGCTGTGCTCGCTATTAATGACCCTGTGGAATTAACTGCCGAGAGAATAGCTCTTGTTATTCTCTTTAGAAATCCACCAGCCTGCATAGCTCCGCCAAACGTAAGAGCGCAGATTATTAACCAAACGGTATTTAACATTCCTAACATTCCACCTGCCTTTAATAAGTTAGAGCGATTAGCTTCTTCTACTTCGAAGAGGTCATTTATCCGGTCATTTTCTGCTGCGAAAAAATCTGTTGTGTCTAATGCCATAGCATGAAGAATAGCTTTATAACTAGCAGAAGCATAATTGGCTGTTTCTCCTGCAATAGAGACAATAACATCCGGCTGAAAAATAATAGCAAATATCCCACCTAATAGGGCCCCTGTAAATAATGCAGGAATTGTAGGAACTTTTTTAATGATGAGCGCTATAACACCTATCGGAACTAAAAATAGCCAGCCATTAATATTGAACTTTTCAGAGATGATACCTTGCAGCGCTAATACTTTATCTGCATCGCCCTCTCCTCCCTGAACGAACCCAACTATTAGAAATACGATTAGAGCTATAGATATACTCGGAACAGTGGTCCAAAGCATGTGTTTGATATGCGTAAATAAATCAGTACCGGCAATAGCAGGAGCTAAGTTAGTGGTGTCTGAAAGAGGTGACATTTTATCACCGAAGTAAGCCCCTGAGATAATGGCTCCGGCACTCCAGCCTGTGTCTATTCCTAAGATTTGTCCAATTGCTATAAGTGCTATTCCCACAGTGGCTATAGTACTCCATGAACTACCTGTGGCTAATGAAACTATAGCACAAATCACACAGGAAGCTGCCAAGAAAATACTAGGGTTTAGAATTTCTAATCCGTAATAAATCATAGCTGGAACTATACCGCTAATTAGCCAAGTTCCTGCTAGAGAACCTATCAAAAGAAGAATGATTACTGCTCCCATAGCGCTCTGTATTCCATCGATAATACCAGTATAAAAATGCTCGTAATTCCTCCCGAATCTAAGACCGATTACACCAGCTACTCCAGCTGCAGCTAATAAAGCTATTTGATTTGGGCCATAACTAGAATCAGCTCCGAAATAAGTGACATTCAAGGCTAAAAGAGCCATTAACACGATAATCGGAATAAACGAAGCGCCTAAGGTGGGCATTTTAAGATTGGTGTCCATAATTAGGATTTTTTTATTGCTGAGCAATATACTCATCAAAGTTTAAATCTTTTAAAGTTTAATCCAACCCAGTCGCTTAAGTAGAAAACGAATAATAACCTAGCTCTAAGTTTCCTGGTTTTCCTTGATGAATTAATTTAGATGAATGATATTTTTAATGGCTGTCTTATCTATTCTTTATTTAGTTGTTAAATTAAAGAGCCGAAAGGAAAGAAACTCTAATTCACGGGCAGATTTTAAAATTAGAAAAGATTCCTGTAATCAAGTTTCTTAAGCTGTTTGATGCAGTATGGAATAGGGTTAAAAAACCGCTGCTGTTAGTGCTGTGGTTTGTTACTTTTGTAACGCAACAATTAATACTATGAGCAAACCTTCTTTACCTAAAGGAACCAGAGATTTCGGGCCGGCTGATATGGCCAAAAGAAATTATATTTTTGGAACAATAAAAACTGTTTTTGAGAAGTATGGTTTTATGCCACTAGAGACTCCTGCTATGGAATCACTCCAAACACTTACTGGAAAATATGGTGAGGAAGGAGACCAACTGATATTTAAACTTCTAAATAACGGAGACTTTTTGGCTAAATCTGATAAAGAGGCCATAGCTTTAGGGGATAGCAAAAAGGCCAGTTTTTCTTTAAGTAAAAAAGCACTTAGGTATGATTTAACTGTGCCTTTTGCTCGATTCGTGGTTATGAATAGAAGCGATATAGCCATGCCTTTTAAGCGTTACCAAATCCAACCTGTGTGGCGTGGAGACAGACCTGGAAAGGGACGCTATCAAGAGTTTTATCAGTGTGATGCAGATGTCGTAGGTTCTGCTAGCTTGCTGAATGAAGCTGATTTAGTGCGCATATTTGATGAGGTGCTGACTTCCCTGAAGTTAGAAGGTGTGGTTATCAAACTGAACAACAGAAAGATCCTTTCAGGATTAGCACAGTGGATAGGTAAAGAAGATGACTTGACTAATCTTACTGTCTCTATAGACAAGTTCGATAAGGTCGGAGTAGAGGGTGTAGAAAAAGAATTAACCATTAGAGGATTCACGGAGCTTGAAATAGATAAGGTGAAAAGGTTCCTTTCGGTTACTGGAAGTATCGAAGATAAACTAAACTGGATAAGTGAGAATCTAGATTCCTCTGAAGCTAAGAAAGGGGTAGAAGAGATAAGAGAAATTATAGGAAAAGTAAATATTACTGGACTGCAGGCTGCAGCACTAGAATTGGATTTAACCCTTGCGCGAGGGTTGAACTATTACACAGGAGCTATTTTCGAGGTGATCGTAAAAGAAAGTGGGATGGGAAGTGTATGCGGTGGTGGTCGTTATGATGACTTAACTGGAGTCTTTGGATGGCAAGGAGTGAGTGGAGTAGGAATTTCATTCGGTGCAGAGCGTATCATGGATATTATGAATGAGAGAGAATTATTCCCATTAGATACTGCGGTAACTACTCAGCTCATGTTTGTCAACTTCGGAGCAGAGGAAGAAAATTACTGTGTGAAGTTAGCAGCCGAACTGCGTAACCAAGGCATTAAGACAGAGGTTTACCCTGAATCTACTAAAATGAAGAAGCAGATGTCTTATGCTAATGCTAAGAATATACCTTATGTTTTACTCATAGGTTCTCAAGAGATGAAAAGCGGAGAGTTAACGCTTAAAAACTTGGATTCTGGAGAACAAACCAAAGTGAAGAAAGAGAGTTTATTCAGTCTTTTTAGTTAAGTTGAAATTCAAGAGAAAATAAACTTTGGCTTCTTTCATAAGTTAAAAAGCACTTCTGCATAGAGCACAAATTCGTTTGCCCTAGTAAGGTTCTGTTTTTAAAAGGAGAGACTCTATCTTAACAGAATAAAAAAAGCCAACCTCCAAGTTAATACTTGAAGATTGGCCTTTAAATAAATTAGTAACCGCTATTTATTTTTTCTTACTAATATCCCATCTAAATCCAGCATAGATGTTTCTTCCAAACACTGGCGCCCATATTAAGCTGGCATCAAAGAGTTCGTTAGAAGTATCATCACTGCTGATGATGGGGTTGTTTTGTCTAAAGTTTAATAAATTTTCTACTCCTAAATAGAAGGAGAAATTATTAGAAAAATCGCGAGTCACTTGAGAGTTCAAAATAAAGAAATCTTCTGTATCTCTATTCTCATCAAGATCAGCTTTTCCAGAAAGAGGAAGCCTCTGACTGCTCGTCCAAAGTGTAGTTAAATCGATTAACCATCTCTGTCCATTACTGCCTTTTCTAGTTTTATAAGCAGTATTGTTAAAGATTCTATTCTCAGGGATAAGAGGAGGGTTGATTAAACCTTGCTTATAATCAGCCTTTACATCCAGGTATCTGTAGGCAAATTTAGATTCCAATCGTTTTAAAGGTTCGAATTTAAATTCAAATTGTAGACTGTTAGAATAGGACTCTCCTTCTAGATTATAGAAAGCTACCTCACCAGGAGTTTCCCTATCTACTGTTACCTGGTTAGTAAACTGAGTGTGATAAAAGTCCATAGCAAACATGGCAGGTCTATACCCAATCTTAAATTTGTTCGTATAGCTAGCTCCTAAGTTAACAGCAGTTTCTATGTCTAATCCATAGGCATTAGAGCTATAATCTGCGGGAAAGGAAAAATCTCTATTGCTGGCTAGAAGTCCTACATTATCCATAATAATAACTGGAGAACGATGTCCGATTCCTGCGGCTACTTTAAAAGCTTGAGTCTTTGTAAATGAATATCTGGCGTGAACCCTCGGACTAAAAAGCGCACCATATAAATTATGATAATCTCCTCTAACTCCCGATACCAAGACAAATTTATCTGAAGGTTTCCAAGTGTTTTCAAAGAAAACTCCAGGAACCGTCTCTGTTCTATCAAAACTAAGTGTATCTAAGTCTTCGTAGTACTTGTCATACTGTCCGCTTACCCCAGCTGTAAAATCCCAGTTGTCTGTTTGCTGGCAGGCGTAAATTAGATTCACTCTAGCATACTGATGTCTTCCCTCATAACTTCTGTCTCCTAGAGAAGTATTCTGCACGTTATATCCAGCAGTTACTTGACTCCCGAAACTCTGCCAAGTCTTCTCTGGCCATACATAACCGGTCTTAGCAGAAAATGTAATATGCTCGCCATTTAAGTCCACCTCCCAGGGGTTAGGAGTAGTTTCATTTTCAATCTGACCAGCATTGGAAACTGCATTCACATAATTTAAGCTGTAATCTCCATTCCATCCTTTTCCGCTTCTCCATAACCAGTTATTTCTAACAACTAAGTCTAAGGTCTGAGGCATATCATAGAAGCCGTCATTATTTACATCATTCTCTCTATCGTTTCTTTCAGAGTGAATGAGTAGAATAGAGCTCCATTTCGTATTAACCTTAAATGGTGCGTAAGCGTTTAATTCAACTCTTCCGCCAGCATTCCCATACATGTTTAAGTGCATTCCTTCAGCTGTTTCTGGATTAAATGTAGCCACGTTAATCTGTCCCGTCAAACTTTCAAAACCATTGGTTACCGAGCCTGCTCCCTTTGAAATATATATGTTATTAATCCATGTACCCGGAATTCTACCTAATCCATAAGCGGTAGATAACCCTCTCACGGCAGGAATATTATCCTGTGTGATTTGGACATATTTCCCAGATAGACCGAGCATTTGAATCTGCCTAGTTCCTGTAACCGCATCCGTAAAACTAGCATCTATAGAAGCATTGGTCTCGAATGCCTCACTTAGATTACAGCAGGCCGCTTTGCAAAGCTCAGCAGTAGTAATTACCTCTGAATCTCTAGCATCTATAAGTGAGACTTGCGTTCCTAAGAGCTCCTCCTCAATTGTCGCCTCGTCTATATTTACTCCATCGGCAGGAATTAAATCGATGTGCATAAACTCGCCAGTAGCTGTTATAATTAAATCGTTATATCCTATAAACGAGATTAAAAGAGTGTCTTGGTCACTTATCTGTGCGATAGTGAATTTACCATCTTCGTCTGTAGATACACTTGGCATTCTAAGGCCTATGACAGATACATATGCACCCACGAGTGCATCATGTTTTTCGTCATGGACTTCTCCAGTATGTGTTTGTGCGTTTATAGCTGATACTAATGTCATAAAAGCCATTAGCCCGAAAAGCTTAATGCTCGTGGTCATGGCTGTCATTTTCATCGTGGTTATGCTCTTCCTCATCTGAATCATGCTCTCCTTCACCGTGAACGTGCACCCTGTACTTACAGCAGCCATGAATTTTATCATACTGATCATCAGAAGCCTTAGACTTATTGGTATCGTGGCCCACAGCATTAAGTGATTTGTGGAGTTGTTCTTCAGTTATTTTGGAAGGAACATAAGTGATTTCTAAATTATGAGTAGCCAGTGTGTATTCGAAGTATTTTACTCCTTTTACATCTACAGTGCGTTCTATTCTTTCTTTGCACATCTCGCAGGTTCCGCCTACGGTTAGATTTACTGTAACTGGTTTATTTGATTGGGCATAGGTTAATGTACCAAGTAGCATTAGTCCTATAAATATGAGTTGTTTCATTGTATTTTTTTTATTGATAAATAAGAGGGTTATTTTTTCTAGCGTTGCAACGCTAGAAAACCTTTATAAACAAAGCCTACGAAGCAGGTTCTGTATAATAATACTCAATAAGTCAACCGTAAAAAATGAAACTAGAGTGAAGTAAATACAAGGGAAAGGACTTTGGTGAGCCCCTTGCTGGAGCATCCAGAGCCAAAGTTTGGGAATCAATAACTTTAATGAAATGGACACCCTCATTCGAAAGGGAGTTAGCTGCATTTGGAATGTCTACAACTTCAAAAGTGAATTCTGTGTCTAGAGTAATAGTTACATTCTCATTAGAACAGCAGTCATCTTCGCATGCACCCAGGCTATTATCATGTTCTTCATTGGTCTCTTCAAGGATGTGACAGCAACTGATATTTTCTGAGATAAATGAGAAACAAGTTAGTTCGCCTTTACAGAAATGTAACGAGATGCTTATTCCTACAGTTATCACAAAGTAGTAAAAAGCTGATATGAATGCCGCTGTTCTCACATTCAAATATACGAAAAAAACACAATTTAGATTTCGTAAAGCCTTTATCTTTGTGTTCAAGTTCAGAATCATTATGATTACAGAAATATTAGAAAAAGTGTTTTTACCCACTAGTCATGGGGAATTTGAGATGGTCGCATTTGAGAGTGGGGTGAAAGACTTTCCTCACCTAGCTCTATTGACCAAAAACTTAGATACAGCTAAACCTATTTTAACTAGAGTGCATAGTGAATGTCTTACGGGAGATTTATTCGGTTCTTCCCGGTGCGATTGTGGAGAACAGCTAGAAGAGTCTTTATCCAAAATAAGTGAAGAAGGTGGCGTATTACTATACTTAAGGCAGGAAGGAAGAGGTATAGGCCTGATTAATAAAATGAAGGCATATAACCTCCAAGACGATGGAATGAATACTATAGAAGCAAATCATGCTCTTGGTTTTGGATCAGATGATAGAAATTTTGATGTGGTCATTCAAATGTTTAAACTATTGGAAATAGACAAAGTGAAACTCTTGACCAACAATCCTAAGAAAATTGACATATTTCAAGATACTGGAATAGAATTAGTGGAAAGAGTTCCTCTAGTAATAGAGGCACATTCGGGTAACGAGGCTTATCTAAAAGTGAAAAAAGAACAAATGGGTCATCTTTTTGGAGTGATTAAAGTAGCATAGTTTCAGATTTGGTAAATCTGAAATTATAGAGGAGGTGGACAATCAAAAAGTAGCTTGCATAGAAAACGAAAGAAGAGAAGAGTTTTACTCAAAAAATAAATCCTGCGCCAGCCTAAATGTATTGGCGTGGGCCTCAATGATTACTTTAATATCTTCAGAATAACCGCCACCCATACTGCATACTACCGGAGCTTCCAGTTCCAGGGCTTTTTCTAAAACTATTTCATCTCGTTTTTTACATCCAGATAAAGAGACTCCTAACCTGCCAAGCTTATCAGTTTCTAGAATATCTACACCACACTGATAAAAGATAAAATTAGGCTGAAACTCTTGAGTAACAAGTTCTAAATGAGTTACTAATAACTCTAAGTAACCCGTATCTGTTATCCCATCTGCAAGAGCAATGTCCAAATCGCTAGATTCTTTTCGCTGTGGATAGTTATTAGCTCCGTGCATTGAAAAAGTAAACACAGCATCGTTTGATTTGAAAATCTCTGCAGTGCCGTTTCCTTGGTGCACATCTAAATCTACGATGAGAATTCTGCTAGCTGCTTTTTTTTCGAGTAAATCTACTGCTGCTAAAGCTTGGTCATTCAGCAGGCAAAACCCCTCTCCTCTATCCGTAAAAGCATGGTGGGTTCCACCAGCTATATTCATGCTTATTCCATTTTTGATGGCATGATAGGCGCATTCTACTGTTCCACCCATAATGGTTGTTTCTCTTTCTATGAGTTCCTTTGAATGAGG
>CESU01015562.1_pt1 | contig 15081 bp, 17 predicted proteins | sample 531141 | NCBI WGS metagenome assembly CESU01 (sample SAMEA2621401, study PRJEB7988) | marine metagenome | isolation source: saline water (ENVO:00002010), including
TGGTGTACAACAAAAAACATACAATTATAATTAAAATCAATAATTTCTAATAAATTGATACATTAATAGATTTAAAATCGATAAAATCATATTAACTAACGATACTATTAATAAATCCCTATATAAGTCAAATAAAACTATTGTAGTGCTAATGTATTGGCGCATAATAGCTTTGTAGTACTTATTCAAAACATAAAAAACAACTAAACTGAGTATTAGAACTTAATTTCATAAATTTACAAATCACTTTTAAAACAAATATAACATGAGTAAATCCTATTACGACCCTTCAGATTTAAGAAAATTTGGAAATATTACTGAATGGAATGAAGAACTTGGGGGTAAGTTTTTTGACTACTACAAAAAAGTATTTGAAGAAGGCGCTTTAACAGCGCGTGAAAAATCGCTTATTGCACTCGCTGTATCCCATGTCGTAAAGTGCCCATACTGTATAGACGCATATACACAAGATGGTCTACAACGTGGAATCACAAAAGAAGAAATGATGGAAGCAGTCCATGCAGGTGCAGCGATTGAAAGCGGAGCGACCCTAGTTCATAGTGTACAAATGATGAATAAATATAAAAAATTATCCATGTAATCGATGCTTCTAAAATCCCTCAAAAAACGTGAAAACGAACTTGCTAATGCCAAAAGACAATTAGAACTACTTTCAGGTGGTGTTTTTGAAACTGGCGAACTTCCAAAGTTTAGCGCTCAACTAGAAGCTCTAAAACAGTTACCCTTAAGACCAAAAACATTAGAAATTCTACAAATAAACGTTGGATACATGTGTAACCAGGTTTGCGCTCATTGTCATGTAGACGCTGGACCCGACCGAAAAGAAATCATGACGCGTGAAACTATGCAACAATGTTTAGATATCATAAAAGAAACTGGTGCACACACCCTAGATCTCACAGGTGGGGCTCCGGAAATGAATCCCGAATTTAGATGGTTTATTGAAGAAGCCAGCCAAATTGGAGTGAAAGACTTTATAGTTAGATCTAATTTGACAATTATAACAGCCAACAAAAAATACTACGATTTACCAAATTTTTTTAAGGAACATAACATTCATGTGATCTCATCTATGCCGCACTGGACAAAAGGAAAAACAGACCAGCAACGGGGCAATGGAGTATTTAATGCCTCGATAAAAGCACTAAAAATGCTAAACGCTGTAGGGTACGGCATGCCAGAGTCTAAATTAAAACTTGACTTAGTTTATAATCCTTCAGGTGCATTTTTACCTAGCGATCAACGTGCTTTAGAATCTGATTTTAAAAAAGTGCTATTTTCAGACTTTGACATTCAATTTCACCAGTTATTTTCAATTACAAACTTACCGATAAGTCGATTTTTAGATTACCTTATAGCCTCTGACAATTATGAAGATTACATGTATAGCCTTGTTGAAGCATTTAATCCTGCAGCAGTGCATAGTGTGATGTGTACTAACACTCTTTCTGTGAGTTGGGATGGATGGCTATATGATTGCGATTTTAATCAAATGTTGGAATTAAAAGTCAATAGTCCTTCAAAACATATAAGCGAATTTAACAAAGAGGCTTTAGAAAATCGAACTATTTGTGTCTCGCAACATTGCTATGGCTGTACTGCTGGCGCAGGAAGTAGTTGTCAAGGAACAGTAACCTAATCAAATGAAAAAACTAATTACTATTTGTATATATATGTTTAGCATTAGCGTCTTATCTCAAACCACTATTGATGAAGTATTGAATAAATACAATGACAATTCAGTACCTTATATAAATGTGGATACCCTAAAAAAAAATGCACATCAAGCTTTGATTTTAGATGCCAGAGAAATAGAAGAATTTGAGGTAAGCCATTTACAAGACGCACAACACATCGGATTTAAAAATTTTAATTACTCTATGATGGATAAACTTATGGTAGATTCGTTAGGTGATAGAGATACGCTAATTATTGTGTATTGTTCGATTGGGATTCGGTCTGAGATTATTGGAAAAAAACTAATAAGTCACGGTTTTACAAATGTGTATAATCTCTATGGAGGACTCTTTGAATGGGTTAATAAAGGCGGAAATGTCTTTTGTCAAGGAAATATAACCCAAAAAGTACATGCATATTCAAAAAAATGGAGCCGCTACTTAACAAAAGGATTTAAAGTATATGAATAAAAATCTGATCATTGTCTTTGTTAGAACACCCGAACTCGGAAAAGTAAAAACACGGCTTGCCAAATCCATTGGAGACCAGTCTGCTTTAAATATTTACAAACTTCTATTGAAGCACACAGCAGCAGTGCTTCATGATTTGAAATTTGATAAGTTAGTTTACTACTCCGGGAAGGTGGAGGAGGAAGACTTTTGGGAGTCGAATCTATTTCAAAAAAAACTTCAAAAAGGAGCAGATTTAGGCGAACGAATGCAACATGCCTTTGAAACGGCATTTAACCAAGGCTATGAAAAAGTTATTATTATTGGGAGCGATTTATTTGAACTTAAGCCAACTCATATAACTACCGCCTTTGAAGTGCTAGAGTCTCATGAAGTTGCCATAGGCCCATCTTTGGATGGTGGCTATTATTTACTGGGAATGAAACAACTTGAACCGGCTTTATTTAAAAACAAAAAATGGGGAACAGATTCAGTATTAAAAAACACTTTAAAAGATTTACAACAACAAAAGGTTAAACTTTTGGAAGCCTTGAACGACATTGATACATTTGAAGATTTACTACAACAGCCGGAATTATTAAAAAATATTTAATACTATGATACACCTAATTGAAGAAACGACAGATTATCTAAAAGAAAAAGGCTTTGATACTCCCGAAATAGGAATCATTCTTGGCACCGGATTAGGACAGCTTATTAACCATATCGAAGTTATTAGTGAAGTGAGCTATAATCACATTCCAAATTTCCCCACAGCCACTGTTGAATTTCATAAAGGCAAACTCGTTTATGGAATCCTTGAAGGAAAAAAAGTCATCATAATGCAAGGGCGTTTTCATATTTATGAAGGCTACTCGCTTCAAGACGTTACCTATCCGGTGCGTATTATGAAAATGCTAGGTATTTCCACTTTACTCGTTTCCAATGCTTCTGGGGCTCTAAATCTTAATTACAAAAAAGGAGACTTAATGCTAATTGATGACCATATTAACCTACAGGGTGGATCTCCTTTAGCCTTTAAAGGGGTTGAGCTTTTGGGAGAACGCTTTGTAGATATGAGTGCACCCTATGATACAAAAATAAACTCTATGTTTGAAACCATTGCTGCAAATAACAATATTAAACTTCATAGCGGAGTTTATGTGAGTGTGGTGGGGCCTCAATTAGAAACACGAGCAGAATATAAAATGCTAAAACTAATGGGAGCTGATGCAGTTGGAATGAGTACAGTTCCAGAAATAATAGTCGCTAACCATCTTAATTTGAAAGTAGCAGCCGTGTCTGTTTTAACTGATGAATGTGATCCTGAAAACCTTAAGGCAGTCAATATCTCCGAAATTATAGAAATTGCCTCAAAAGCAGAACCCAAAATGATTATATTATTTAAAGAATTAATAAAAACCCTATAAATGAGCTACCTAAACACAACCCACGACGTATATAAACAAGCAGCTCTAAGTCCAGATATTGGACTATGCTGTACAACTAACCCTATATGGGAGCTTCCAGGATTAAAAATTCCGAAAATCATGCAAGAAATGAATTATGGTTGCGGAAGTACCGTTCATGCTCGAGACCTAGCCAATAGTCCTAAAATCTTATATGTTGGGGTTGGAGGCGGAATGGAATTATTGCAGTTCGCCTATTTTAGTCGTCAAAAAAATGGTGTTACAGGTGTTGATGTAGTAGATGAAATGCTGGAAGCATCAAAGAAAAATTTTACAAAAGCAGAATACCAAAACTCTTGGTTTGATAAAGATTTCGTAAGTCTAAAAAAAGGGGATGCCCTTAACTTGCCCGTTGAAGATAACAGTATTGATGTGGCTGCACAAAATTGTCTGTTTAATATTTTCAAAATAGAAGAGCTAAAAAAAGCAATTTCAGAAATGTATCGAGTACTAAAACCTCACGGAAAATTAGTAATGAGCGACCCCACTTGTGAGCAACCTATGAATCAATCTTTGAGAGAAGATGAGCGCCTTCGTGCTTTGTGCTTAAGCGGCAGTATCCCTATTGCTGACTACGTAAAAATGCTAACCGATGCTGGATTTGGAACGATTGAAATTAGAGCTCGAAAGCCCTATCGAATTTTGGATCCGCTACATTATGATACAAACGAATTGATTTATATTGAATCCATAGAAGTAGCTGCAATTAAGGACCCCATGCCTAATGATGGTCCTTGCGTATTTACAGGGAAAGCTGCTATTTTTCATGGTAAAGATGATTATTTTGATGACAAGGCTGGACATGTCTTATTAAAAAATCAACCCTTATCAATTTGTGACAAAACAGCTGCTGCCTTGTCAAATTTAAATCGAAATGATATTTATATCAGCAAATCTACATTCCATTATGATGGTGGTGGCTGCTGTTAAAACCTGAGAAATAATGCGTATTTTAATCTTAATCTTACTCGTTAATTTCTGGGCCTTAAATGGACAACCTGAAGATCACAGCCTATGGACTAGTGTTCTTCAAACCTATGTTTCTGAAAATGGAACGGTAGACTATAAAGGGTTACAAAATAATAAATCTGTTCTTCAAAGCTATCTAAAGATATTAAGTGCTAATGCACCTAACAATAAATGGAGTATCGACGCTAAAAAAGCCTATTGGATAAATACCTATAATGCATTTACTATTCAGCTTATTCTTGAAAATTACCCCCTAAATAGCATCAAGGATTTGAGAAGACCATGGGATCAATCTTTCATTAAAATAGATGGAAGAAAAATAGCACTCAATACAATTGAACACGAAATACTAAGACCTATGGGAGACCCAAGGATACACTTTGCAATTGTATGTGCTTCAAAATCCTGTCCAAAACTTTTAAATTATGCATACGAATCAAACTCCTTAGAACAACAACTAGAACTAGTCACAAAGGGATTTATAAATGATCCTTTAAGAAATAACATAAATCAGTCTAACATCAAAATATCTAAGATATTTAAATGGTTTAAATCTGATTTTCCCAGTAGAGAAGCGTTCATTACCTTTTTAAATCGCTACAGTAAAATCAAAATATCTGCAGAAGCAGAAATCAATTATCTTAACTATAGCTGGAACCTTAATGAATAGTATTTCTATTGTAATACCGGTTTACAATGAGGCTAAAAGTCTTCATTCATTTTTAGTGTATTTACAAAAAATGAATTCAAATAACATCATTGAGTTCTTGGTGGTTGATGGTGGAAGCAACGATGGCTCTAAAGCAATCGTTTCGACATTTTCTAAAAAGCACTTAAAATTTAAAAGTATAGACAGTCCAAAAGGGCGTGCTATTCAAATGAATATAGGCGCCGCACAAGCATTGGGTGAAATTCTGTATTTTTTGCATGCCGACTCCTTACCACCTGAAAAATATGATGAACATATAATAGAAGCTGTGAGCTCTGGCGCAGAGTCTGGCTGTTTTAGAATGAAATTTGACAGCCAACATTGGGGACTAAAAGTTGCGGGGTGGCTAACTCAGTTTAACTCAAAGTCATGTCGTGGTGGTGACCAGAGTTTATATGTGGAAAAAACCTTGTTTGAGCAAATCAAAGGTTACAATGAATCATTTTTAATATATGAGGATAATGAAATTATTAATAAACTATATAAGCAATCAAACTTTAAAGTTATTCAGAAGTGGCTAACTACTTCTGCTAGACGTTATAATTCAAATGGAGTTTGGAGATTACAGTTTCATTTTGTAGTAATTCATCTAAAAAAATATTTAGGAGCCAACGCAAAAAAATTAGAAAGCTATTATTTAAATCATATTAAGTAACTTTGAAAAATATTAAATATTAAATATTGAAAAATGTCTAAACAATCCCCTCCAAGTCTTTTAAAATGGGGGCTTAAATACTCTCTAAGTGCCGCTGTAGCTGGTATAATTTGTTGTGTAGCTCCAGCAGTCCTATTCATGTTTGGTATTATGGGTGGCGTATACGCAATCTCTTTTGCTGATTTTTTTTATGGTGATGATGGAAACGAGGGAATAGGTTCATTAGTCCTGAAAGGAGTAGCTGTGTTAATCGGTTTATATGGAGTATATTCTTTTAAGAATAAACAAAACCAATGTTCTATTGACCCTAATAGAAAACGAAAAAATCTACTAATTTTAGTGATGATAATTACTGTAACAGGCATTGGGGTATTTCTGAGTTTAGAGAAATGGTCTGCATGGTATTTCAATACTCGTATTGTACCAGCTCAACAACTAGAACTAAAACAATAAACTGATTGACTCTAAATATTAAAGTAATTATTCCAGCTTTCAACGAGGCTAAATCCATAGGGAAAGTAATCAAACACCTTCCTTCATATGTTAATGAAATTATAGTAGTAAATAATAACTCTACAGATGAAACTGCTAAAAATGCAAAACAATATGGAGCGACAGTCTTAACAGAAATCAATAGCGGATACGGTAATGCATGTCTTAAGGGCGTTAAATATATTGAACAACAAAGAGAAAAAACAGATATCGTAGTATTTTTAGATGGAGATTTAAGCGATTATCCAGAAGAACTTACAAATATTATAGCTCCTATAATTGAGAAAGATATTGATTTTGTTCTGGGTGCACGCGTAAAACATAAGCGTGAAAAAGGAGCGATGCAGCCACAGCAAATTTTTGGAAACTGGTTGGCTACTTTTTTAATGAGATTGTTATATAAATCTGAGTTTACTGATCTAGGGCCTTTTAGAGCAATTAAATACGAGACACTACAAGCATTAAAAATGCAAGACCCGACATATGGCTGGACAGTTGAAATGCAACTAAAAATATTAAAAAAAAAGTATAGATATCATGAAGTACCCGTTAAATATCGTAACAGAATTGGTGTATCTAAAGTATCAGGTACGCTTAAAGGTAGTATATTTGCAGGAGTTAAAATATTAACTTGGATACTAAAATACAGCTTTAAGTAATGCTTTTAGAAATTATAATAATTCTAGTTTATTCCATTGCGCTCATACTCATTTTTATGTATGCCCTTGCACAGTTAAATTTACTTTTTAATTATTTAAACTCACACAAAGGGAATGAAACCTGTCCCAAATTTAATTTGTCTAAAGAAAATGAAACCCCTTTTGTAACCATACAACTTCCTGTTTTTAACGAGATTTATGTAATGGAAAGGTTATTAAAAAATATAGTTTTAATTGATTACCCCAAAGATAAATTAGAAATCCAAGTTCTTGACGATTCAACCGATGAATCTGTAGAATCTACCTCAATTTTAATTAAAGCATTACAGAAAGAAGGCTTTGACATTCATCATATACAAAGAGAAAACCGTGAAGGGTTTAAGGCCGGAGCTTTAAAAGAAGGACTTGTCATCGCAAATGGGGAATATATTGCCATATTTGACGCTGACTTTTTACCTGAATCAGACTGGTTAAAGCGTACAATCCCTTTTTTCAAAGATGAAGATATCGGAGTGGTTCAAACACGTTGGAGTCATATTAATCGTAATTATTCAATACTTACAAAAATACAGGCCTTCGCATTGGATGCACACTTTACATTAGAACAGGTTGGAAGAAACTCCAAAGGTCACTTTATTAATTTTAACGGAACTGCAGGTGTTTGGCGTAAAGCATGTATCATTGATGCTGGAAACTGGGAAGGAGATACCCTCACTGAAGATCTAGATCTGAGCTATAGAGCTCAGCTTAAAGATTGGAAGTTTAAATACTTAGAAGAAGTTGAGACTCCTGCGGAACTTCCTGTAGCTATTAGCGCAGCGAGGTCTCAACAATTTAGATGGAATAAAGGAGGTGCAGAAAACTTTCAAAAAATGATGTGGCGTGTTTTGAAAAGTAATAATCTTTCTTTCAAAACAAAAATACATAGCTTACTTCACTTACTAAATAGTACAATGTTTTTAAACATCCTAATAGTCAGTGTTTTAAGCATTCCAATGTTGTATATAAAAAACGAATATGAACACTTAAAAATGTACTTTTATGTCATGAGTTTCTTTGTGTTAAGCACAATTATATTTTTTATATGCTACTGGTTCATGTACAAAAAATCAAATGGGTCTGGCATAAAAAGCTTTATCAAATATGTGGGATTATTTTTCACTTTTTTCTCAATTGCTATGGGGTTCTCGCTACATAATTCTATTGCTGTTTTAGAAGGTCATTTTGGAAAGCGTAGTGACTTTGTTCGTACGCCAAAATTCAATATCAACACACTCTCTGATGGCTGGAAGAAAAACAAATATCTAAAGAAAAATATTTCAGTAAATGTCATATTTGAAGGCCTTCTTATGCTTTATTTTGCATTCGGGATGTACAGCGCTTTTATAGTTGGAGACCAAGGAGGAGACTTTGGTTTATTCCCTTTCCATTTAATGTTATTTCTAGGTTTTGGATTTGTTTTTTTTAAATCACTTTCATCCAAAATATAATACTTGTACTGACTTATGGAATTCAATAGGTCAATTTTAAATTCAAAAAACAACGCGGCTCTTGTTGGGTTCTTAAGTATGATTTTATATTTCATATGGGGCTATGACTTAGCGCGCTTTGAACACAGCAAACTACTATTGATATACTCCATGCTTTTTGCTGGATACTATTTTATTGTAAAACATTCAAATATCCATGAGAATTGGCTAAGCGCTTTTGCTTTTTTATTCCGCCTTGTCTTTGTATTCACACTTCCTAATCTATCTCAAGACTTCTATCGATTTATATGGGATGGCCGGATTATTTTAGAAGGACTAAACCCTTACTTGTGTACCCCTAATGAGTTGTTAGGGTTATCGCCTGAACTTATCCCTGATATGAGTATACTTCATGAACGCATGGGTGTCTTAAGCGCCAAACATTATTCGAGCTATCCTCCAATACATCAGCTACCCTTTGTTATTGCAGCACTGATTTCTAAACACAGTATTTTAGGATCTGTTGTGATACTACGTGTTATTTTAATCAGCGCTGACTTAGGCATTCTTATTTACGGAAAAAAACTACTTAAAAAACTCAAGATACCAACACGTTCAGTTTATTGGTTTATTTTAAACCCTTTGGTGATTATTGAACTGACTGGAAACCTTCACTTTGAAGGACTCATGCTGTGTTTTTTAATCATGGCTCTGTACTTCATTCACAGCAAAAAATGGAAGATTGCCGCCGTTACAATGGCCTTGTCTATTGCGGTAAAGCTAGTCCCTATTTTGAGCCTACCTCTTTTCATAAATAAATTAGGATTGGAAAAAAGTATTCGATTTTATAGCTTAACAGCAATAGTTTTTATAATTCTTTTTCTTCCTTTTGTTAATTTTGAATTCTTTGAAAACTACAGCGCTACAATTGGGCTCTGGTTTTCAAACTTTGAGTTCAATGCGAGTATTTATCACTTATTAAAATGGGGGTTAACTGAAATAAATGGCCTAAATATCACAAATAGCATGGGAGCTATCGTAGCCTGTGTTCTCGCTATTCAAACGAGCTATCAATTGTTTCTGAAAAAAAAGGGGACCAAATCGCTTTTACTAATGATTTTTTGGGTCTTAAGCGGCTATTATTTTATTTCAACTACCGTACATCCATGGTACATCAATAGCTTATTACTACTCTCTATATTCACAAACTATCGGTTTATAATATTATGGAGTTATACACTGATATTTAGCTACTTTGCTTATGGTGAGTTTAGCGTTAAAGAGTCTAGCATCTGGCTGAGTCTGGAGTATGTTCCTGTTTTTATAATGCTTGTATGGGAGCTTTACTTCAAGGAAAAATCAAAGCATCATTAAATTACTAACTTCTTGATCTGAAAGGTGTTTCCAATGCCCTCTTGGAAGGTCTTTCTTGGAAAGCGGCCCAATAGTTACACAATCCATTTTAATAATGTCATAGTTAAAGTGATCGAAAATCTTACGTAAGATCGTATTGCCTGTATTTTTAATTTGAAGTCCTATTTCATTTTTGGGAGCCCCATCTATAAAACTAATAGCCTCAACAGAAACTAATTTCCCTTCATACTTAAAACCTTCTTGAATACTTTTTAAATGCTCAAATTTAAGGGACCTATCTAATTCCATATGAAACAACCGTACGACACCATGTTTGGAATTGGTAAATTTGGAATGCATTTGCTCGTCGTTAGTAAATAAAATCAATCCTAAAGAGTTTCTTCCTAAACGTCCAATAGGTCTAATTTTGGCAGCAGTTGAGTTCGCTACTAAGTCCATAACCGTTCGGCCCTTACCTTCACTGGTTGTTGTGGCAAAACCCTTCGGCTTATTAAGTAAAACATAGGCTTTTTTCTCTGGATTGATTCGGGCGCCATCAAAGCGAACATCATCATCTAGGAGGACCTTGTACCCCATCTCAGTCACGACTTTTCCATTTACAATAACACTTCCAATACTGATGTGCATATCAGCTTCACGACGTGAACACATTCCAGAGTTGGCTATGTATTTATTTAAACGAATCTCATCAGGATTTGAAGAGGCTTTCGATTTAGATTGAGATGGCTTAAGTTTTTTCTTTGAATAAGAGGTTTCTGGCGACTTTAATTTTGAGGGCTTAGATTTTCCAACTCGTTTGTCTGAATGATAATTCGCTTTTGCCATAATTAATTTTTTGCAAATGTAACGCATTCAAAAGCAATGCGTATTATTTTCTATTTATAATATTTTAGACGAAACAAGGCTAGGGTTTAATAATATGATGCTAAAAACCCCTAAAAACACAACTAACTTTAGTAGAATATGAATCTTTGAATATTGCTGACGATCTTGAGCCTTGGTAAGCAGTATTAATACAATAAATAGTAAGCTAATACTTGTGTAGAAGAAATAATCCATCTGTTCTAAATTATACGAATTTAATAGAAACACAGTGACAAAAATATTGCAAGCGACCAGGACTAGAATCACATATTTGGCGTACTTCTCTCCGAATAATACTGGAACTGTTTTGTAATTTTGTAACAAATCTCCTTTTAAATTCTGTAAGTCTTTTACTAATTCTATCATAGACAAAATAAGAAAGAGATAAAACCCAAATACAAATATTAAACTACTAAAGTTTTTGTAATACAAAAAGATAGCAAAAAATGGTGTTATCGTTAAGATTGCGGATGTTAAATTCCCAATCAATGGTCTTTTTTTTATTTTATGAGAATAAAACCAAATCATAAAAATATACAACGAAAAAAAGATTACAGCACGAAAAGACACGTAACTGGCGTTAATTATGACTAAAATATTTAATATAAAATAGAGCATCAATTTAGTGTTTTGACTCACTAATCTCTCAATGGTAACTTGTTGAGGCCTATTAATGCTATCTTTTTCACTATCATAAAAATTATTAATAATATAGCCTGACGCAATTGCTGCTACAGACGATAATATTAATGCAAAAAGAGAACGGTCTAGTAAAACTTCAGAAAGAGATTGAGAAGGTGCCATTATGAAAATGGCCGTAATGTACTGTGCAACTACAATCACAGCAAGGTTTAAGCCCCTTACGACGACAAACATACTAAAAAGCTTTAGTATTAGTTCTTTTTGGGCTTTATTAAACATAACAGTAGTTTAGAAATTATAAACAACTTCCAACTTATAATTTTCAAGGGACATTTTAGCTGCTTCAAGATCTTCAGTAAAGCCTAAAATATAACCGCCACCTCCTGATCCACAAAGCTTTAGGTAGTAGTCATTTGTATCTATACCCTTTTTCCATATGGAATGGAATTGTTTTGGAATCATTGGTTTGAAATGATTCAAAGCCACCTTAGAAAGTTGTTTAGTATTTGATAAAAGTGATTTCAAATCTCCTTTCAAAAAATCCTCAACACATGCATCTGTATGCTTAATGAATTGATTTTTAAGCATCGATCTAAACCCTTCATGCTTCATCTTTTCCATGAAAATACCCACCATTGGAGCGGTTTCCCCTATGATGCCACTATCTATTAAGAATACAGCGCCTTTACCGTTTGTATTTTGAGATGGGATTCCTGTCGCTTCTATATTATCTTGAGAATTTATAAGAATAGGAATACTTAAGTAACTATTTAATGGGTCAAGTCCAGATGACTTGCCATGAAAGAAAGATTCCATTTCAGAAAAAATAGCTTTAAGTTTAAGTAACTTTTCGCGTGTTAAATTTTCTAGTACGGTGATTTTATCGTTGGCATATTTATCATAAAGTGCCGCAACAAGAGCTCCACTACTTCCTACTCCGTAGCCTTGAGGAATAGAGGAATCAAAATACATACCTACATTGACATCCTTTTGTAATTGATCTAAGTTAAAGGATACCAGCAAGGAGTCTAATGAAGCCAAATATTGAATAAATTTCTTTAAGTTTCGATTAGATTTTATTGCAGAATGATTTGGATTTTGATCTGTTTTTAAGGCACCGTTATAAAAATTATAAGGAATTGAAAGCCCTTTAGAGTCTTTTATGATTCCATACTCTCCAAAGAGTAAAATTTTAGAATAAAAAAGAGGTCCTTTCATTTGTATGAATTAATCTTAATGCGTTTGCTTCCAATCACATTACAAAGATACATTAAATTTTTATTGGTTGTGCACCCTCCCCTAATGTGTCTTCAATAAATTGCTCATTTTGACAGTGCATAACTAAGCTTGTTTTGATAAAATCTCGAATTTCATTTGCTTCATTTTGTGGATATAAAACATGAACATTAGCGCCTGCATCTAAAGTAAAACAAATATTAAGCCCTGTTTTTTTTCTAAATGCCCAAATTTTATTAATAATTTCCAAGGTATTTGATTTCATCAATATAAAGTAGGGATCACTGCTCATCATCATGGCATGAAGAGTGAGGGCCTCCCGTTCAACAATACTAATAAATGCAGCTAAATCGCCTGTTTTTAAAACTTCAATGAGTGCATCCATATTAGTGTTTGCCTGTGCAAAACGTTCTTCAGCAAAGGGGTGGCCATGCATTAAATCATGACCGACTGTACTGCTAACTTGCTTTCCCCCTTTATCAACTAAAAGGATTGTATCGCAAAATTTATTAAAGTTTGTGTGGACCTCATAAGGATACTTAATTCCTACTAAATCCGAGCTGCCCGCAATATTAGCATGTGTTCCCCACACAATAAGAGTTCCTTCAATACTTCTACAGGCACTTCCAGAACCAAGCCGTGCTAGAAAAGATGCTTTTTTATTAAAAAACGCTTTGGTAATTTCAGGGTTTAAACGTTGTTCCAAATGGACTAAGCACAAGGCTAAAGCACTCATGCCAGATGCAGAAGAAGCAATTCCAGAGCTATGAGGAAATGTGTTTGAGGTCTCGATCGTAAAATGATATAGACTTAAGAAAGGCATATATGCTTCAATTCTTTTAAAAAACTGTTCAATTTTAGGTTTAAAGTCCTTTTGAAGAACGCCTTCTAAAAATACCTTAAAAGAAAATCCTTTAGATGTCTTTTTCTCAAATTTAAGGGTTGTGAGTGTTTTGCATTTATTGAGTGTAAAACTAATTGAAGGATTGGCAGGGATTTGGTGTTCTTTTTTTCCCCAATACTTTACCAAAGCAATATTACTTGGAGAACTGTAAGCAACATATCCGCTATCTAAAAGAGATTTGTAAGGCTTTGGGATGAATTCAGGTACGATCATAAAATTGTCATGAATAACAAAGATACTAACTTCCCTTTATTTATTTGTTATTTTGACAAATGTTGTGCGGCAATAAAAGCACTTGTCCAGGCATTTTGAAAGTTAAAGCCGCCAGTAACTGCATCTATATTGAGAACTTCCCCTGCAAAAAACAAGTTCTTATAATGCTTACTTTCAAAATTTTTAAAGTTAACTCCCTTAAGCTCAACGCCTCCAGCGGTAACAAACTCTTCTTTAAATGTGCTTTTTCCATCAACTGTAAAAACAGCTTTCGTTAATTGACCTGCCAGTGTTTGCATTTTAACTTTATTCACATCTGCCCATCTAAGATCCGGTTGAATTTCAGATGCTAAAACTAATTGTTCCCATAGTCTTTTGGGCAAATCAAATTGAGCTGATTTTAAAATTGTTTTTTTTGGTGATTCTTTTTTTATTTCCAATAGTTGCGCAACACACTTCATCATTGTTTGCTTGACAAAGTTAACTTGAATTTGAAATTTATATTTTTTTTTAGCTAGTTCTATAGCTCCGTAAGCGGAAAGTTTAAGAATTGATGGAGCACTTAAGCCCGCATGAGTCACAAGTAAAGGACCTTCTGATTCTAAATGACTATCTAAAACAGAAACATGAACATCTGTAGCAACAACACCAGGAATTTTTTTAAGTCGTTGATCTTTGATGTTAAATGTAAATAATGATGGTACTGGAGAAACTACCTCATGTCCCAAAGACTCTAACAACTTCCAAATCTTTGGGTTACTACCCGTAGCTATTAAAAGTTTGTTCGCTGTAAAAAGCCCATTTTTTGTCTCTAATTCCCAACTATCATTTTCATAATTAAGGCCTTGAACCGAATGATTTAATAAAACCTCTATTTTGTATTTTGCTACTTCTTCTAAAAAACAATCTATAATAGTTTGAGATGAATTTGACTCAGGAAATACCCGGCCATCCCCTTCGATTTTTAAGTGTATGCCACGCTCTTCAAACCAAGCCATTGTATCTCCTGTCATATAAGTATTGAATGGACCTCGCAGTTCTTTTTCGCCTCTAGGGTAATTTAAAACCAATTCTTGCGGACTGAATTCCGCATGAGTCACATTGCAACGACCACCACCCGAAATTTTCACCTTAGATAATACGTTGGACCCACGTTCTAAAATAGCAATTTTAAGATTTGTATTTAAAATAGCTGTATTGATTGCTGCAAAAAAACCCGCTGCACCTCCACCTACAATTAAAACGTCGTATTTATTCACATGTTAAAAGTATAAAAAAA
>CESU01022278.1_pt1 | contig 15075 bp, 13 predicted proteins | sample 531141 | NCBI WGS metagenome assembly CESU01 (sample SAMEA2621401, study PRJEB7988) | marine metagenome | isolation source: saline water (ENVO:00002010), including
ACGGGCAAAGAGCACGTTTGGGATGAAGGCTTTGGTTATTTTGGTGCTGCGGCACACACGCTTTCTCTAACTGCGGATCAGGCTTACGGTATTGCGAAACGTAAAGACATGGCTTCGGCTGACGTCAATGGTGATGGTGTGGTTGATCTGAAATCAGAAATGGTGTTCGGCCCTGCATATTATGCGGCGGCATTCGATCGGGCAGGGACAAAAAGCACAAGTTACCTCCAAACTATAATGCAGGCTTATTTTGACGGTCGTCAGCTAATCACATCGGCAAAAGGCGCTGTACTCACGAATGCGCAGCGTTCATCGTTGAAAGCGCATGCATCTACTATTGAGTCTAACTGGGAGCAGGTACTAGCTGAAGCCGTGTTTAAGTATGCCGGCTCCGCTTACAAAGATATCAATAAAATGCAGGCGGACGATGCAGATGTAGCTAAGGCATACAAAGGCTATGTTAAGCATTGGGGCGAATTGAAGGGTTTCTCAATGGCGCTTCAGAGTGGTCGTAATAACTTAGGAGAGACCGCTGGAACGATGAATGATTTGATACTATTTGGTCCAGTAACCTTGGATAATTCCTACGTCACCGGCGTAACGCCAAGTGGTGACTTCAAGCGTGAAAAACGCATGACTTGGAATGACTATCAACTACAGCTTCTGAAGGTACAGCAGCTAATGGTTGATAAGTTTTCAGTAGCATCTCGGGTTAACGACCAGCTGGCCGATTTGGGAGCGCTCGCTGAGATGCTTGGCGACCAAAGTAACGCAGAGACTGACTAAAACCCATATCTGGGTGGCCAAAAAATTCTGGCCACCCAGTACTGTCATGTAGGGGTGAAGATGGAATATACTGCGATATTCGATGATTTCTTATCTGACTTCATTGATCCCAAAAAAAGAATATTTGTAGGTTATCTCGGGTTATCCCTCATTATTGCCTACGTATGGCTGGTAGCAGTGCGCCGCAGCACATTGAAAACTGCCCACGCTCAAATATTTAATCGCAAAGTATTTTTTTCAAAGTCTGCGCGAGTAGACTATAAACTCTTTTTTATTAATCGAGCTTTTTCACTTTTGGTTTCGCCTTTACTCATCACCCAGATCGCGATTGCAACTTTTATATTTTATGCGCTTCATCGGCAAAATATCGTTTATTCTGGACAGTTTTCAGATGCTAATAAAACCTTTGTGGTGGCGCTGTTTTCTTTAAGTATGTTTATTGCTGACGATTTTACTAAATATTTTTTACACCGATGGATGCATCGCTGGCCCATGCTGTGGGCATTTCACAAAGTTCACCACTCAGCTGAGACTATGACACCTATTACAGTCTATCGCGTACATCCGGCCGAGGGAATATTATATGGTCTGCGTAGCGCTGTCGCACAGGGCATTGTGATTTCTACCTTTATCTTTGCCTTTGGTAATATTGTAGATATCTATACGATTGTTGGTGTAAATATTTTAGTATTCTTTTTTCACATGGCTGGATCTAACCTTCGGCATTCACACATCAGTATTGGGTATTGGAAGTTTTTGGAGCATGTTTTCATCTCACCAGCCCAGCATCAATTGCACCACTCAGTTGCCGACGAGCATCACGATAAAAATTTTGGTGCGGCGTTAGCAATTTGGGACTGGCTCTTTGGATCGCTTCATCTATCCGAAGCAGAAAAAGATATTACCTATGGCCTTGGATTGACTGAGAGTGGACCCAAGACGATAGTCGATATGTATATTAAACCTTTTCAAGATATATCTAAAATACTTATTCTTAACGTTAGAAAAGTTCGAAAGTTATTATTTTTATCATCCAGCGAGAAACCTTTTGAGGCCCGCTTTGGGCCCAAGTTATAAATCCAGTCACATTCAGACAGAGTGATTGTAAACTCCCGTTATAGCTCCCAATGGCCTGGTGTCTGCTGCACTCAGTCTGCTGGGTGAGGATCTTCAATGTGTGAAGATGACACAAAACGCAGCCGAAACTTGGGATTTTATATCCGAAAAAAAAGGATAGTCGAGGTTTGGAACAAGATTTGCAGTGTAAGCATCTTGGCCGATTGTGCGATGGATTGGCCGAAAGCATTGTGACTAGTAATATTCATCAAGAAACTCTCCGTGCACTCAAACAGGTGAATACGCACCGCCCAAAGGTCGCACATCCCATCCTGTCTGAAATAGGCGACTTGCTTTAAAGTAGACTGGCCAAGCCAAAAAATAATTGTCTATAATGAGCTTACTTTTGAGTTAGCAGCGTTCTGTCAGACAAAATTATATTAAGACGGGTAGAAGCCTTTGTCGCCACATGGGTGACAAAATATTTTTAACCTGCTGATTAGCTCCAATTGACGGATTTAATTTGAATATTAGCGCACCTAATAATTAGGCATAAGCCCCGAAGCAATCAGCAAACTGCTAGTGCTCGGGCCGCTTAATTTCAATCAGAAGATGCGATTGAACACATTAGAAATTAAGTAGCGTAATCCTGATACCCTTGCTCGCTCGGAATGAGATCTCAGATACCACCACTTATTTGATCGTGAAGGGCGTAATATTCGCGCCAATTTAGCCCTCGTTTGAGTGTAAAATATCAGGAGTTAGTTTTTTTGTAATTGATTGTGCACCATTGAAATCATTCTCTTGTGCAAATTCTCCCGGGAAAGCGATGCATCGAATATTAGCAGCTAACGCAGCTTTCATACTGATCGCTGTGTCTTCAATCGCGATACACTCCTGTGGATCTAAACATAACATAGTTAAGGCTTTTTGATAGATATCAGGGCTTGGCTTTGGTTTTATGATCATGGACCCATTGCTAATAAAGTTAAAATCAGATCTCACAATGTTATCACTAAGGGTACGAAATACTGCGTTAACGTTGGCTTCAGATGTAGCGGTTACAAATCCTAGTTTTAAACCGTGGTCTTTTGCATAGCTGATAAGATTTGATACGCCTGATCTAAGTGGTATGCTTTTCTCGTTCATAAAGGTGTTGAATATCTCAGTTTTGCGTTGATGCAACTGGTTCACATCTACTAGGGTGCCGCATTGATTGGCAAAATCTTGTATTCGTTCGAGACCTCCTGACTTGGTAAGCATCTCTCTATATGCTTCGACGTCCCAGTCCCAACCAAGTTTAGCTTCCGAAAACGCTTGGTTGAATGCACGTCTCTGAATTTCAGATGTTTCAATCAGAGTGCCAATGGATCCGAAGAGAATTGCTTTAAGCTTCATGACTTTGAACTTTCGTGTTGTTGACATCTGCAGTGTAATTTTTGTCGTCACCAACGCAGTTAGCCGGAATCACGTAAATTATTCGTCCCATTCAAAATTATAATTTTGAGTGGGACTATATATTTTAATTAATAATCGCTTTGGATCAACTTAGTGTTTTAACTACTGCAACCATTACCAAAGAATACAACGCTATACCGCCACCTATCAGAAAAGTGGCCCAGTTTTTACTCACAGTTGCTGTTGCCAATGATCTCACCTGGTACATCAAGTCTGGCCAAGTGTAAGAGACGAAGTCGCCCTGCGTAAAAACTGCTTTGATATGGCCGTTTTCATCTACTACAGGCAGTCGCCTAAACCGTTCGTTTGACATTATCCGAAGCCAGTCAATTAAATCATCTGTCTCGTTTGCAACTCGTGGGTTTGCAGTCATAATATCTTTTACAAGGGTTGAGCGCGCATCCAATTCTTTACCTACAACCTTGTTCATAACATCGCGCTCAGTGAAAACGCCTATCACCGTTTTTAGGTTGTCGATTACAATTACAGCTCCATAGTTTTTTTCTGACATCGCTAAAACGGCATCAAATACACTAGTTTCAGGTGCGCAGGTTAATGGTTGTTGTTTCAACCGGTATTCAGGCCGGTCCATTAAGCGGTTGCCTGGTCTATCAGATTTTGTGGCCATAATTTTATTTTCCTTACTAAACTAGTGGGGATTTAACCTTTCTGCTCTAAAAAGCAATACAGTTCTGCTGGAATCTTTAAAACTAGCGTTGTTTCCCACATTTAAGTCGAGAAAGATGGATCCCATATGATGGCTGCTGAGCTTGGCTTTGGGTCCCCTCTGCAATGCTTAATTATGTTTGGTGCTGTTGAGGTTCGACAGACAAGTGGCTGGAGTCTTAATGAAAGTACTTTATTTTATGGACCCACTTCGAGCAAAATGACTTGGTCCTTATAATCACTCGTGCGAGGGGTCATGCGCTGGCGTCGTGATATTTATAGACATGGGATGCTTGGGAATTTGTCTGGCGTGGTCCTGTCGCAATGTGAGGCGTTGACACATAGTAACTTTAAAAATAGAAGTTAGTAAATGAAAAATTAAAGTATTAGATTATGAGTCGAGCCGATCTTCCCCTGCAATCTTGCTCTATCGCACGCGCTGTGGCTCAGGTGGGCGATGAATGGACCATTCTAATTCTGCGCGAAATGTTTCTAGGGACACGCCGTTTTGATGATTTTCTGCGCCAGACTCGCATGTCCTCACATCTTTTGGCAGGGCGTTTGAAAAAGCTGGAAACGCTGGGGGCCATCCGGCGCGAAGCCTATTCTGAACACCCTCCTCGCAGTGAATATCGCCTGACGACAATGGGCCGCGACCTTTGGCCGGTAATCATTGCGTTAAAACAGTGGGGTGACTGCTGGCTTGGCGATGGTGATGCGCCAGTTCAGATTGTGCACAAGGGCTGTGGGCGCCTTACGAAACCGCAAATAACTTGCCCAGATTGCGGGCAGGTGATGGGTGCGCGCGATGCTAAGGCTGAACTAACAGAATCCTATGAACGAGAGCGGCAAGCTGCCTGGAGACATACATGAAAACCCGGATAACAGACCTTTTTGGTATAGAGCACCCGATTATTCAGGGTGGCATGCATTACGTAGGCTTTGCCGAACTTGCAGCTGCAGTTTCAAACGCTGGCGGCCTTGGGACCATTACTGGCCTTACTCAGAAAACACCAGCAGATCTATCGAATGAGATAGCCAAGTGTAATGAGATGACGAATAAGCCGTTTGCAGTCAACTTGACCTTTCTGCCAACTGTCAGTTCGCCTGACTACCCCGGCTACGTAAAAGCCATCATCGAAGGTGGCGTACGAGTCGTAGAAACTGCTGGTCGTAACCCGGTGCAGGTCATGCCTTACCTGAAGGACGCAGGCATTAAGGTGATCCACAAATGCACTTCGGTCCGCCACGCCCTGAAAGCGCAGGAAATCGGCTGTGACGCAGTTTCGGTAGATGGCTTTGAATGTGGTGGGCATCCGGGCGAGGACGACATACCCAACATGATCCTTTTGCCCCGTGCTGCAGATGAGCTGGAAATCCCATTCGTATCCTCTGGCGGGCAAGCCGATGCGCGGTCGTTGGTAGCCTCTCTCGCAATGGGAGCCGATGGCATGAACATGGGCACCCGGTTCATGGCGACAGTAGAGGCACCGATACACCAAAACGTCAAAGATGCTATTGTAGCGGCGTCCGAGCTCGACACCCGCCTGATAATGCGCTCCTTGCGTAATACCGAACGCGTACTGAATAATCCAGCTGTAGAACGTGTGCTGACCATGGAAAAAGCTAAGGGTAGTGATATCACCTTTGAGGATATTCTGACCGATGTCGCGGGCGTATATCCTAAGGTGATGATTGATGGTGATATGGATGTAGGCGCTTGGTCCTGTGGCATGGTTGCTGGGCTGATCCATGATATTCCAACCTGTAAAGAACTGATTGATGGGATTATGGCAGAGGCGGAAATTCTTATCCGAGCGCGCCTCGAAGGAATGCTATCTGACGTCAAACCTGCCGCTGCATGAGGATAACTAATGAATTATGAAACATTAAAATTTGAGTTGGCCGATGGCATCGCAACGATCACGCTTGATCGAAAAGACAGCCCCGCTAACGCGCTGAACGCACAGCTCGCAGAGGAACTGTTTGACGCTAGCGTTCGCTGCGGCGCCGCTAATGTTCGTGCTGTTATCATCACTGGAGCTGGTAAAATGTTTTGCGGTGGCGGCGATTTAGCTGAGATGGATGCGGCACCCGATAAACATGCTCATCTGACCCGAATGGCGACGATGCTGCATGCAGGTTTGTCGCGCTTCGCCCATATCGACGCGCCAGTCATTATGGCACTGAATGGTACCGCTGGCGGCGGTGGGTTTTCGCTTGCTCTTTCTGGTGATTATGTGATCGCATCTGAAAGGGCCAAGTTTGTCTCAGCGTATACAGCATCGGGGCTAACCCCTGATGGTTCGTCTACTTACTATCTGGCAAAACATATTGGTCTGTTGCGCGCCAAAGAATTAATGCTCACTAACCGTGTTCTGACAGCGCAAGAGGCGCTAGATTGGGGGCTAGTGAACAAAGTAGTTGCGCCAGCAGAGGTGCTGCCAGAAGCGCAATCAATAGCAAGACACATTGCGGCTGGGCCAACTGCGGCTTATGGTGGCGTCAAACGATTGCTTGATACAGCATTTTCTGATGGCTTAGAGACTCAGCTAGATCGCGAGACGCGTTCCATAGCTGACGCTATGCGAACTAGTGACGGACCAGCTGGAATTGCGTCATTTTTAGCTAAACAAACGCCAACATTTACAGGAAAATAGTTTATTAGTTTTGCTAGTGCCCTCTTCGGTTGCAATCATCTCGATGGAAGTAATTGATGGGGCTCGTTTGCAGGCGCCACGCCCTCTAAAACCTGACGGATTGCTTAAGAAAAGGTGACGTCTATAGGCAATAATAAAATCTAGAAGTAGCACTGCATTTTATTATGTGCGAGTTTTTGCTCAAAATTTTAATTCAGATGAACATTTATACTTTGATTATTTCGCCGTCAATAATCACGTTGGTTGCCTCCATGTCTTTATTGAAAATCGTTAGGGATGCCCTGTACCCAACCTTGATCGAACCAAGTTCTTGATCTAATCCCAGTACGCTTGCTGGGTTTTTGGACGCCATTGCAACTGCTCTCGCCGGTGTGACATTTGCATACCGAATTGTGTTACGAACGCACTCATCCATGGCAATATGTGCACCTGCTAATCGGCCATTATCATCCGTAATTTTGCCATCTTTCAACCGAACGGTTTTCCCATGAATACAGAATTGGGTATGTTCACCGGCAAGCGTACTCATTGCGTCCGTGACTAGGCAAAGTCGATCCGGCAATAATCGTGCGGCGACCGCTAGGTTTGGCCAAGATACGTGGTGTCCATCGGCGATAATTCCTGCAGCAAGCGAAGTTGACGACAAGATGGCACCAACAACACCCGGCGCACGCCCTGTCATCTGGCTCATTGCGTTAAACAGATGGGTGGCGCCTACTAAACCATCTACTTCCGCAATCTTAATTTGGCTTTCTGTCGCATCACTGTGGCCAGCGAACACGATGGCTTTTGCTACCACCAATTTTTTGAGCATCCCATCGGCTTGGTGTTCGGGTGCTATTGTTACGAGCAGTTTACCCCCCTTAAATTCACTTAAATTTTTGATGTCTCTATCTTCCAACGGTCGTATATTGGCCACGGAATGAATACCTGGCTTTTCAGGACTTAAGAACGGACCCTCAAGATGCATTCCTAAAATCCCAGGAACACCTACAGTAACTGCTGCTTCAACGGCCCGCAGTGCTTTTAGATATGTTTCGCCAGGCGCCGTCGTGAAAGTTGGAAGAACGTGGGCCGTGCCGCCTTGGCGCGCCCCGGTTGCTATTGCCTCTATGGTTTCAATCGTTGGGTCATCTGTGAATTGCCGATCCATCGCACCATTGATTTGTATATCAATAAAACCGGGCGCAACGATTGGGGCGTTAAGCACATTAAGAGGAACGGCTTTTTCATTAAGACAGCAAAGGCTCTTTATCCGCCCATTCTCAATTTCGATGAGGATGTTAAACCTAGGTTCGAGTCCACCATCGAAAAGTGTCTCTGCAAAGACAAATTGGATGGATTCTTTTCTCGCCTTCCTACGTAACATTACTTACTCCGGAATGAACATATTCGTAATAGTCCCGCATTTTGAGGTCACGGGCAGCTTGGTCATCAAGAATGACTAGCGTGTTTGGATGCAATTGCAGTGCTGATGCAGGACAGGTAGCGGTTACTGGACCCTCTACCATCTGCGCAACTGCAGGTGCTTTCCTTGAGCCAGTCGCCAAAAGAAGGCACTGGCGGCTATCTAAAATTGTGCCAACGCCCATTGTCAGTGAACATAGCGGCATTTTATCTATGTTTTTAAAATTGATTTTGTTTGCTTCAAGGGTAGTTTTTGTCAAAGTCTTAATGCGAGTTCTTGAGGCCAAACTTGAAGATGGTTCGTTGAAACCAATGTGTCCGTTTTCACCGAGGCCTAGTAATTGCAAGTCAATGCCACCAACATCAATGATCAGTTGCTCATAACGACTAGACTCCAAAAATAGATCCTTGGCATCGCCAGCTAAGAAATGAGTGAGAGCAGGATCGAAATCGGCATGTGAAAATAGGTTATTCTGCATAAACGTACGGTATGAAGCTGAATGGCCAAAAGGAAGGCCGACATACTCATCTAAGTTGAACGTCGAAATCTCTGAAAATGATAAAGGTTCGGTTGTTGAGATTTCCAATATTGTACGGTAAAGCGCAATCATTGTCTCCCCTGTAGCGAGCCCAAGGACAGCAGTTGGTTTTGCTCTGACTTTGTCAGTAAGAGTTCTTGCAGCACAGGATACAGCTGCAGCTTCATCGGATAAAATGATTATTTTCATCAATATTTTCTCTATTTGCGTTGAGCAGCGCACCTATTAGTGGGCCATTTTCAGCGAGGTCTGCGGTAACAAGTTCAGCGTGAAATAACTGTGGCATGGCATCCAAGTGTTTTCGTACACGATCTAAATAGCCGGTGGCCAGGCCAATACTTCCCCCAAACGCTATTTTTGTGATTCCAAGGATTGTGACAAGATCAGCCGCCAATTCGGCAGCCGCGGTTGCCGATCTATCTACTAATTTAAGAGCCCAAGCCTCGCCAGCGTTTGCTTTCTCAAAAACTGTATGGGCGTCAGTATGAGGATATCCGGCCGCGACTGCTGCCGACGCAATTGCATTTCCGCTGGCAACACTTTCGAGGGTGCCATATCGATTAGAATTACAGAGCGTATTGCCGAATGGAGAGGAAGAAAATCCAACGTGGCCAGCAAGACCGCTGGCATCCGTGTGTAAACGTCCATTCAAAATTAGCCCACCGCCAACGCCAGTAGAAATAGTAATGAAAGCAAAATTTTGGTGACCCTCACCAGACCCCAATTGATGCTCGGCTAGTGTCGCCGCCAAAGCGTCATTGATAACGGAGCTAGGTCCAATATTTTTAATCAAATCAGTTCGAAGGGCTGCAGATGAAAATTTTCCCAATGTACTTTGGTTGACAGCAGACCATCTTCCTTCCTCATCGACACGCCCTGTTACGGCCACACCCAACAGATCACCCTTCCGATAACCCAATTTGGACAGCATCTCGGAAATAAGCTTAAGATGAGTGCCATAACTCGCAGTACCAATCGTTTTGCGTTTAATTACATTGAATATTTTTCCAGTTTCAATCTTTGCGACTGCCGTCTTTGTGCCTCCCAAATCAACGGCAAAACCGTTCAATTCGATTTTCTTGTTAGCGCCGCGAATAGACTTTGCGAAACGCTCTGTTACGATCTCAAGCCTTGTTAGCGCGGTGCCAACAGTGACAGCATCTGCACCGGCCCTAATAGCACGTGAGGCTAATTCTGGCGTGTCAAAGCGGCCTTCGGCCATAACAAAGACATCCATTTTTTTCGCTTGTCGGATCAGCTCAAAATCAGGGTTTCTGTTTTTTTTCTCTGTTTCTTGCGTGTAACCCGATAACGTTGTGCCTATAATAATTGCGCCATCGTCTCGTGCTTTTTCGCAATCAGCCAAAGTTGAGCAGTCGGCCATCGCAATTACGCCTGCATCAAGTATGGCCTTCAGAATTTCATCACGACTATCGTGACGAAAGCGATCTGTCGCATCATAAGCCACAACGTCGGCACCAGCTTGAACTAATTTTTTTACGTCATCTAGGAAAACTGTAATGCGCACCGGTGACGTGTTGCTGTCTGATTTTACAATTCCGATGATTGGTGCGGTGATTGCTTGCCTTACTGCCTTTAAATTTTCGACGCCTTCAATGCGAACTGCAACGGCACCGCCGGAAATTAAAGCTTGTGCCATGGCCGTGACGATCTTTGGATGATCCATGGTGCCACCATCTACTGGCTGACAGGATGCGACTAAACCACCTTTCAATTTTTTCAGAATTGATGCTGTCCTGATAGATAGTGTTTTTTGCATTAGTCCTGTCTCCTCTAGTAAAATTGACAATGCCGTCAAAACAGTTCTGGAATAGACTTCCTAGCAGCGAGAGAAATTGCACTAACGTCATCAGCTGTAGCCGAAGAATACGGCCATAATAACGCTGGACCCACTGGCCCCCATCCCCCTGCTGCGGTTAATAATTTATCCAGAGCGGGATCAGATAACCCATCCCTTTTTGCCAATGGAAGAACAAATTTCTTCAGAAAAATTTGGATGCGAATTTCCAGATCTTGTGCGGCATTGGGATCAGAGCCTGCCAAATTCCATAGTCGTACTGCGCCGTTTGGGCTTAGGCATGCAACATTCGAATAGGATCCGTCAGCTCCTTGCGGTCGACCAAATGCGACTGTGTGGCCAGGCACAAACACCGAAAAATCCTCCCCAAGTTTACGGCGTTCTTCGTACCAATTAGTGTCACCACCAGATAGTTTTGCACCTACCAATCCAGGCGCAATTGATCGCAGTTCTGAAAGCTGGGGAAGCGAGAGCCGTACTTTAGCATGGGGTGGGTTATAAATTACCAACGGTGTATCTTGGGCGGAATATTGCATTCCTTCTACAAATCGAAAAACTTCATATGACGAAGGTGGCCACCAGTCGGGAAGTGTGAACTGAACTGCCGTAGCACCAAGTTCACGAACACGCTCGAGCCGTTGCCTAGCGACACGTGGGTTTGTACAACTTACGCCAATCTGAAACGGCTTACCGAATTTCCGTGCAACGTTAGAGACCGTATCTACAATCCTATCGAACTCAGCATCTGTCTGATTATGAAATTCACCAGCGGATCCGTTGGTGTAGATCCCCGCGAGATCGGTTTTGCAAAGGATTTCCAACTCTTCAGTCAGAGCGGTCCAGCTTATCCCCCCACTGTTATCTAGCGGTAGCAAGACCGCGCCCCAAATGCCAGTAGGGCGATCTATACCAAAGGGGTCTTGGGCAGGCTTGTGGTTCGTGATGGAATTCAAATCCCTAGTCATAGTTGATCCTGTGCTTGCTTCACTATGTCTAAGCCGACCATTTTGCTCCAAGCGTTAAGAAGTCTTATCGTGACTGGACCAACCGTTCCATCTCCAATGGGCAAACCGTTAAAACGCGTTGCTGGCATGATGCAATAGGGAGTACTTGTGAAAAATAGTTCATCAGCCGTTGCTAGATCATATGGTTGCAAAATAGTTTCCACTGCAGGAATACCCATTCCATCCGCAAGCTTTAATGCAGTAGATCGACTCATGCCGGCCAAACAATTGGCTGTTGTTGGTGTCTTAAGAACCCCTCCAGATACGACAAATATGTTTCCGCCTTTGTTTTCCGAAACATTACCATGGATATCCAGAATTACGCCTTGCGCCAAAGGATCAACCAATTTGACCTCGGATTCTGCCAACGTATAGGCGAGCCGGCTTCGATTTTTTATCCGAGCATCCAGTGATTGGGTCGGAACTGCTCGGCTCATAGACGTCACTGCGTGGCAGCCATCGGTATAAAATTGTGCCCAACTGCGTAGGCACATGTACTGGGTGAAAATCATAACTGTAGCGCCACTACTGGTTAGGGTTGGGTCAGAACCTGGAACTGACAGTCCGCGAGAAATATTGTGGACAATCCAACAATCCTGGTCGGGGGCATAACATTGCAAGTTGGCTTGGAGCACGTTTTGAGTCGTCCGCAACATTTCAGTGGCATCCATACCAGGATCAATTCGCATTACTTTCAGAGACTTATATAGCCGATCTATATGTTCTGCCAATTTGAATGGATGATGCCCAAATGTCCTCGTAGATTCTGTAGCCGTATCGCCTAACATAACCGCGCTATCAAAAATGGATATTCGTGCTTGCGACTCTGGAACCATGGTCCCAGAAATATAAACTTGTCGTTCAAACATCTAACTTCCCTTTTTTAGAAGGTGGCCGACGCAGCCTAACCTAATTGAGGCGACTGAAGCCGCTATGGCAAACCGGTCCATTAAGCTCATCCATGATACTCCGACCGCCCTCACATTCCTGAATAAGCGCAAATATTGGCTCTAACGCCGCAAAATAGTCGTCTATGATTTTTTGAGTATGCTCTGTGCAGACATAGATGCTGCTTGCCGCTAGAAACCCTTGTGTCAGCATCTGTTGGGTTATCAGAGTTTTGTAAGCCAAATTATTCGGACTATTAAACGTAAAGCTAGTCAGAGACGGTATGCCGCTAGTTGAAATTGGCAATTTATACTTTGCACCCAACTCATGCCAGCGCTGCGTAATACCATTCCCAGCAGCTACAATCCCATCCCACGGGTTCTCTTCTTCCATAACATCAAGTGTCGCCAAAGCAGCAATCGAACCAATGCGTTCTGTCCAAAACGTACTAGATATAAAAGTGGACTGTGCCGCTTGCATAATCTCGCGTTTACCCAGAACTGCGGTCACTGCATAGCCATTTCCAAGTGCTTTACCAAAGACGGCCATGTCTGGTGACACGCCAAAATTTAGATGTAGGCCACCGAAATTTTGCCGGAAGCCCGACGTGCATTCGTCAAAGATCAAAACGATGCCACGGTCTGTTGCAAGCTTACGGATCTTTTGAAGGAATAACCCTTTAGGTGGCTGGTTACGCATCACCTCCATCTTAATGGTGCCGATGTCTTTTTTTTCAATAAGTGAAACGAGCCCCTCAAAATCATTATAGCGAAATGGGTGCGTGCTACCGTTTAGGTTTTGGGGAACACCAGTTGGATTCAGCCCTGGAAGTAGATGGTCATCCAGTTGGCCAGTATCGCTCAGGTTTGTAGCCAAATACCAGTCGTGCCAACCATGGTATCCACAGATTGCAACGTTGTCGCGACCACTAGCTGCGCGTGCAATACGTATAGCAATGGCATTTGCCTCGCCACCGGTCCGCGCGAACCGAGCCATATCGGCCCAAGGATGTAAGTCCACCAAGCGTTCGGCCAAAGCGACTTCTTCGGGCGCATTGAGCGTGGACAGGTTTCCGTCGCCGATACTGTTTCGAACGGCTTCGTCAACTTTGGGATGCGCATATCCTAAGACATTTGCTCCAATGCCCATGATCGACATATCAATATACTCTGTGCCGTCCAGGTCCCAAACACGCGCACCTTTGGAGCGGCTGTAGTATGCAGGCCAACCGTCTGGCAGAAACATCTCTGGCCGTTTGGACAAAAGCATATTGCCGCCCGGTATAAGGGTTTTAGCCTTTTTCCAAAGACGCTGACCTTTACCTATTTTTGCCATTTTCCTGTCCAAACTGGATTAGAGGACGTCAAGAAACGCGACGCCGTTAATATTTCGATCTTGCTTGAGTTTACGCCACGCGGTTTTTAGACTTTCCTCTTCCCCTTTGGTAAAAAAATTATCAAATGGCCTTCGACAATATCCTGCATCCGCCCCTTGCCATGCCATACCGCGCTTGATGACGGCGGTAGCCGAATAATTCAGCGAAAAGAAAATGATCGCGTTCGCCGTTGCCTGCAACTCTTTTGCAAGAGCCATGTCATTCTTGGCAACAGCGTCAGAAAGAGCGATAAAAACCTCAGGTATTAAATTGTAAAAAGACCCAATGATTGCGTCCGCACCAAACCCAAGACCAGCCATTGCCAATTCATCGGACCCAGAAAAAATGCGAAAGTCCGCACCGATTTCTTCCTTAATGCGTAAAAAATCGAATACCGTTGGCGCCGTGTATTTAATTCCGCCAACACCCGGAATGGCAGCAAGCCTTGCGATCTGGTCAAAGCCCAACATCCCAGCAAGAGGTATATTATAAACCACCATGGGCAGGTCAGTCGATTTGGTCAGGTCTGTATAATAATTAACTACCTGATCAGCTGTAAAAGGCCAATAAAAAGGCGGCACAGAGGATATCGCATCCACACCAGCGGCCTGCGCCTTTTGGGCTAGGTCCACCGACAGATGGGTACCAATTGCGCCCACATGGGCTATCACTGGAATTCGTCCTGCAACCTGATCAACAACAACTTCAACGACAAATGCACGTTCATCAGGTGACATCAAGAACGTCTCGCCGGTGCTTCCGGTTGTATACAGCCCACCAACACCTCGCTCGATCAGAAAATCAACGCAGCTGCGCATCCGCGTTTCGTCAAAGTGTTCATTTTCATCAAAGGGTGTAATCAGTGCGGGAATGACACCCTTTGCATCGCTCAGATCAAATTTTGGCATTATATTTTCCGTTCATGGCTATTTGGATCGTATGGGTTTCATAATCTGGCGTTCAACTGTCTATGGGGTTTCAGGAATTTTAATTAGGTGGCAGGATGCAAAATGGTCGTGCCCATCAACAACGTAGCGTTTCAGGGCGGGCACATCAGATTTGCATTTGTCAAAAGCCTTGGGGCATCTTGGATGAAATGGACAGCCGCTCGGTGGGTTAACTGGGCTTGGCACATCGCCCTCTAGGATAATTCGTTTGGTTTGCTTGTCCAAATCAGCCACTGGGATGGCCGACAAAAGCGCCTCTGTGTAGGGGTGCATCGTATTCGAATACAGATCCTCGGATCGGCACAATTCGACAATACGTCCAAGATACATAACCGCGATCCGATCGCAAATGTATTCCGTGACGCTAAGATCGTGAGTGATGAAAATATAGGTCAGCTTTCGTTCTTCTTTCAGCTTCATCAGCAACTGAAGAACTTGTGCTTGGATAGAAACATCAAGCGCACTGACCG
>CESU01048889.1_pt1 | contig 15062 bp, 17 predicted proteins | sample 531141 | NCBI WGS metagenome assembly CESU01 (sample SAMEA2621401, study PRJEB7988) | marine metagenome | isolation source: saline water (ENVO:00002010), including
GATTTTAATGATAACCCCAGTGACAAGAGTGTTAAACCTATTTTAAATACCATTTTTAAAAAAAGTAAAATTAAAGAGGGCCAACTTTTTAATCCTATGGAAGAACTCTACAGAAAGGGCTACGGGTCATACAGATACAAAGGTAAATGGGACATGATTGATCAATTCTTATTGTCTAAAAATTTGGTTGATAATAAAAATGGTCTGTTTTTTTTAAAAGCTTCAGTGTTCAATAAAAAATATTTGATTAATCCAAGTGGAAAATATGAGGGATATCCCTTTAAAAGTTTCGCAGGCGGAAAGTTTTTAAATGGATATAGCGATCATTTTCCAATTTATCTATATTTAGCCAAAGAATATTGAATACCAAATAACACTCTCAATGATTCAAATATTTATAACTGGAGGTACTTTTGATAAGAGTTATAACCACAAAAGTGGAAAATTATTTTTTGAAAAAACACATCTTCCTGAAATGTTAAAAAGAAGTAAATCACAACTTGATATTGAAATCAAAACACTAATGATGATGGATAGTTTAGATATGAAACCTGTAGACATCCAAAAAATTATAGCCAATTGTAAAAAAACAAAAAAAAATAAAATAGTTATCACCCATGGAACAGATACAATGGTAAAAACTGCCAAAGCAATTGCCAGTGAGAAAATTGATAAGACAATAATTTTAACAGGTGCTATGATTCCATATGCTTTTGGAAGTTCATCAGATGGGTTTTTCAACCTAGGCTGTGCTTTATCCTATGTTCAAACTTTAGAAACGGGAGTATATATTACAATGCATGGTCGTTACTTCAAATGGGACCGGGTCATTAAAAATTCTACAAAAGGATATTTTGAAAAAAAATAAAATTAATTTGACTTACTCCATTTTTTATTTATAATTTATTTTTAATAAATAACCCAAATTTATTTTTACCATAGTATAAAAATAGTTAAGTGAATAGATGGGAAATGCTTAAACCATTATCTTTAAAATAATAATAACTTAGTGATGCAAATCAGATACCTCAAAAAATGATATTTAAATACGGGATAGATAAGTTAACGATACCAAAAATTATTGATATTTCTAGAGGAAAGATGGAGGGGATATTAACTAGTAAAATAATTAAACTAGTCAAAGAATCTAGAGAAAAAGTAGAAAAAATAGCAAATGGATCTAAAGCTGTTTATGGTATAAATACTGGTTTTGGACCATTATGTGATGTGCAAATTAGTTCTTCAGAAACAAATATTTTACAAAAAAATCTTTTGTTGACACACGCCGTTGGAGTTGGAGAAAATATAGATAAAAATCTGTCTAAAATTATGATGATCTGTAAAGTACATGCACTATGTCAAGGCTTTTCTGGCGTTCGATTGGCCTTAATCGAAAGGATTATTTATTTTATTAATCATAATTTACTGCCAACTGTACCTAAACAAGGTTCAGTAGGAGCATCAGGAGATTTAGCTCCTTTATCTCATCTATTTTTGCCAATAATTGGCGAAGGAGAGTTTTGGATAAACCAGGATATTGTTCCTGCAAAAGAAGTATTAGCTAACCATCAATTAAAAATAATTCAGTTAGAAGCAAAAGAGGGTTTAGGTTTGATAAACGGCACTCAATTTATTCTCGCACATACCATAACTGGTTTAATAAAAATGGAATACTTATTAGACTTAGCTGATGTTTCCGGTGCGATGAGCATCGAAAGCTATAGAGGAAGTCGTTCTCCTTTCAAAGAAGAATTACACAAAATCAGACCTTTTAAAGGAAGTTTAAAAGTAGCCGAAAGGATGCGTTATTTATTTAAAGATTCTCAAAATATGAACTCTCACGAAAAATGTGAACGTGTTCAAGATCCATATTCGATGCGTTGTATACCCCAAGTTCATGGGGCTTCTAGAAATGCATATTATCATTTATTAAAATTAGCCGAAATAGAAATGAATTCTGTGACAGATAATCCTATTATTTTAAGTGAAAACGAAGCTATTTCAGGTGGTAATTTCCATGGACAACCCCTAGCAATGGCACTAGATTATTGCTCAATTGCAGCTTCTGAGCTAGGCAATATTGCGGATAGACGTTGCTATTTGTTATTAGAGGGTAAATATGGCTTGCCCAGATTATTGACAAAAAAGGGCGGGATAAATTCTGGCTTAATGATACCACAATATACAACAGCAGCTTTGGTTACTGAAAATAAATCTTTATGCTTCCCTCCTTCAGTAGATAGTATTCCAACTTCACTGGGACAAGAAGATCATGTTTCTATGGGTAGTATTTCTGGACGCCAATTTAATCAAATTCTAAAAAATTTAGAAAAAATACTAGCAATTGAATTGCTGTATGCAGCGCAAGCTTTGGATTTTAGAAGACCCAATACATTTTCAAAAATTATAGAAAAAAATCATTATATAATAAGAAATAAAGTCAAAAAGCTTGAAGATGATCGGCTTTTAAAAGAGGATATAAAAAACATGATTCAAATAGTAGAAAATAAAAGTATTATAGTCAACTGTAATTAAATATGACATTTAAAGAAGAAATATTACAAGGAATTCCTAAGTCCTTACCAACTACAAAACCTTACTCAAAAGATGCTAATAGAGCTCCTAAGAGAAAAGAAATTTTGTCTAAAGAAGAAAAAAAATTAGCTATAAAAAATGCCTTGCGTTATTTTCCTAAAGAGTGGCATCAGGAATTATCCTCTGAATTTGCTCTTGAATTAAATGAATTTGGTAGAATTTACATGTATCGATTCAAACCAACTTATAAAATTTTTGCAAGACCAATCTCTGAATATCCTGCTAAAACACAACAAGCCGCCGCAATAATATTGATGATTCATAATAATTTGAGTTCTGAAGTCGCACAACATCCAGAGGAATTAATAACATATGGTGGGAATGGTGCTGTTTTTCAAAATTGGGCACAATATCTTTTGGTAGTGCAATATTTAGCAATTATGTCAGAAGAGCAGACCTTGCATTTGTATTCTGGTCATCCAATTGGCTTATTTCCATCTTCTAAAAATGCGCCAAGAGTTGTAGTGTCCAATGGAATGATGATTCCTAATTATTCCAAACCAAATGATTGGGAAAAATTTAATGCTTTAGGTGTTACTCAATTTGGTCAAATGACCGCAGGTTCATTTATGTACATAGGTCCTCAAGGTATTGTTCATGGAACTACAATAACGTTAATGAACGCATTTAGAAAAATATTAAAAAAGGGGGAGAACCCCAGTGGAAAAATTTTTTTAACCGCTGGCTTAGGCGGTATGAGTGGAGCACAACCAAAAGCAGGAAATATTGCAGGATGTATTACTATTTGTGCAGAGGTAAACAGAAAAGCAGCTGTAAAAAGACATCAACAGGGTTGGGTTGATCTTTTGATAGACGATATTGATGTTTTAGTAGAAAGAACCCTAAAAGCAAAAAAAAATAATGAAGTAGTTTCTATCGCTTTTATTGGAAATGTCATTGAAGTTTGGGAGTATTTTGATGAAAAAAATATCTTTATTCACATTGGCTCAGATCAAACCTCTCTACATATTCCTTGGACTGGGGGCTATTACCCAATGGACTTGTCATATGAAGAATCAAATATTTTAATTAGGAAAAACCCCAAACTATTTAAAGAAAAAGTACAAGAGTCTTTAAGAAGACATGCCAGTTCTATTGAAAAACATAGTAAAAAAGGAACTTATTTTTTTGATTATGGCAATGCTTTTTTATTAGAATCCTCAAGGGCTGGGGCGGATGTTATGGCAAAAAATAATATTGATTTTAAGTATCCTTCTTATGTTCAAGATATTTTAGGTCCAATGTGTTTCGACTTTGGTTTTGGCCCTTTTAGATGGGTTTGTGCATCGGGAAATGAAAAGGATTTAGATAAAACTGATCAAATTGCTACAAATATTTTACAAGAACTAATGGTTAATTCTCCATTAGAAATTCAATTACAAATGCAAGACAATATTACATGGATTAAGAATGCAAAATCTAATAATATGGTAGTTGGATCAAAGGCAAGAATTTTATATGCAGATGCCGAAGGACGAATAAAGATAGCAGAAGCTTTTAACAATTCTATTGCAAAGGGTGAAATTGGACCTATTATTTTAGGTAGAGATCATCATGATGTTAGCGGAACAGATTCGCCTTTTAGAGAGACTTCTAATATTTATGATGGTAGTAAGTTTACTGCTGACATGGCCATTCATAATGTTATTGGAGATAGCTTTAGAGGGGCAACTTGGGTATCAATTCACAATGGTGGCGGAGTTGGATGGGGGGAAGTAATAAATGGTGGTTTTGGAATGTTAATAGATGGAACAAAAGAAGCTGAGAAAAATCTAAAAAATATGCTTTTTTTTGATGTGAATAACGGAGTTGCAAGAAGAAGTTGGGCAAGAAATAAAGAAGCTCTTTTTGCAATTAAAAGAGAAATGAAAAGATCTCCTAATTTAAAAATCACTTTACCTAATTTGGTAAATGAAAATATATTAAAAGATTTATTTTAATGAATATGCTTTTTACCAATATTAAAGAATTAGTTCAAGTTAGAGAAATTTCCATAGATTTTCTTTCTGGAAAAGAAATGAATATTTTACCCACTATCAAAAATGCTTTTTTATTAGTTGAAAATGGATTGATCTTAGACTTCGGAACAATGGAAAACTGTCCAAAAACTAAATTTAAAATAATTGATGCTAAAGGGAAAATGGTACTTCCCTCTTGGTGCGATTCTCATACCCATCTAGTATATGCCGACAATAGAGAAAGTGAATTTGAAGACAGAATTAATGGACTTTCTTATAAAGAGATTGCAGATAATGGAGGAGGAATTTTAAATTCCGCTAAGAAGATTCACGCTATTTCAGAAGATGCTTTGTATCAAAAAAGTAAAACCCGTCTCGAAGAAATTATAAGACTTGGCACTGGGGCTGTAGAAATTAAATCCGGTTACGGATTAACTAAGAAATCTGAACTTAAGATGTTGCGTGTTATTAAAAAATTAAGAGATAATCACCCTATTGAAATAAAAGCTACATTTTTAGGAGCGCATGCAGTTCCCAACAAATATAAGGATGACAAAAGTGGTTATATAAAAATGTTAATTGAAGAGACACTCCCTGTAATTCAAAAAGAAAATTTAGCAGATTTCATTGATGTTTTTTGTGAAACAGATTATTTCTCAGTTAGCGAAACTGATCAAATTTTAAAGGCTGGATTTAAACAAGGTTTGGTTGGTAAAATTCATGTAAATCAATTCACTGCGTTTGGAGGAGTTCAAGTTGGAATTAAAAATAATGTTTTGTCAGTCGATCATTTGGAAGAAATGAGAGACGAAGATATGCAAGCTTTAAAAGGAACCAAAACAATGCCAGTTTCATTGCCTAGCTGCTCCTATTTTTTAAATATTCCTTACACACCCGCTAGAAAAATGATTGATTTAGGTTTGCCAATAGCTTTAGCTTCAGACTACAACCCAGGATCTTCACCCTCTGGAAACATGAACTTTGTAGTTGCTAGCGCATGTATAAAAATGCGAATGACAACTATGGAAGCTATAAACGCTGCAACAATTAACGGAGCGTATGCTATGAATTTACATAACAAAGTAGGTTCAATAACTAAAGGTAAGTTGGCAAATTTAATTTTAACAAAAGAAATTGATTCTTACAATTTTATTCCCTACTCTTTTGGGAATTCTTGTATTGAAAAAGTCTTTTTAAATGGTGAAGAAATAATATAAAATAATGAGTTTGTTTAAAGAATTGAAAGTTATTTATCAATGTGGTAATAAAAAAAATTATTCATGTAGGAAATCTGAATTGAAAAATCAATATTGGCATCAACAATTAACTTTCTCTTGTATAGAAAAAACACAAAACAATAACTCAAATAGTATTGGTATAATTGGATATGAATGCGATGAAGGTGTTAAAAGAAATCAAGGAAGAATTGGAGCGCGTAAAGGACCAAAAAGTATTCGTAAAAAATTAGGTAAACTTCCCTTTCATTTAAAAAACAAAAATATCATAGATTTTGGAAATGTAATTTGTGTTGATGATTATATGGAAGATTGTCAAAGAGCCCTTTCTAAAAGTATTAGTACATTAATTAAAAATAAAGTTTTTCCCATTGCGATTGGAGGTGGGCATGATATTGCTTTTGCTAATTTTAATGGCATAAAAGATGCCATTAAGCACTCACCGAAAAATAAGATAGGAATTATAAATTTTGATGCACATTTTGATTTAAGAAATATAAAAAATAAATCAAATTCAGGTACACCTTTCAATCAAATTTTAAATCAAAACAAAAGTGCCTCTTACTTTGCTATTGGAATTCAACAACAATCTAATATTAAAGAACTATTTGAACTTGCAGATAAAAATAAAGTTACTTACGTTTCAAATCTAGATTGCGAAACTTTTAATGATAACTTAAAAGAAAAACTTTATAATTTTATTAAGAAAGTAGATTTCCTGTATTTAACTATAGATTTAGATGGATTTTCATCAGCTTATGCACCAGGTGTTAGCGCTCCATCCCCAAATGGTTTTAGCCCAGGTTTTATATACAAGGTTTTAAACTTTATACTTAAAAGTAAAAAAGTAATTTCCTGTGATATTGCCGAACTAAACCCCAATTTTGATATTGATCAAAATACGGCTTTACTAGCGGCTAGATTGGTAGATTATATAGCTCAAAATATAAAAGTTTAATAACTTTTTGTATTAAAAACTAGAGTGCAATTCTTTAAAAATATCACGCTCTGTTAATATAAATATGTTTTGTTAACTTTAATAAAACAGTAAATAAATAAAATGAAAATATTAAAAAAAGAAGATATTCCTAAACTTGGAAAAAAAATAAGTAAACTAAAAAAGAAAATAACAAGAACAAATTTTAGTGGAAAAATGGAAAAAGTTGAATTTAGAAAAATGAGAATTAAAAAAATAAAAAAACAAATTTCAGAAATTTTAAAAAAATAAAAAAAATCTATTTAGTCATGTGTTTTTTAGGAATTACTTTTCCTTATTACCATTTAATAAATTTCCTTTATGATAATCAGTGGTCAATGAATGGGTTTTTGGCTGAGATATTTTCATCACATCCAATATCCATGATATCTATGGATTTAACTGTAGCTGCTACATCCTTTTTGTTTTATATTCTTCATCAATACAAAACAAAAAAAATAAACCCAACAAAATATTTAATTAGTTTATTCGTAGTCGGTTTTTCACTAGCCCTTCCTTTGTATCTTTACGATACACACCAAAATAAATAAATTAGATGAGGGAAGAATTCAATGAGTCTTTTAAACATTTGAAAAAAGACCCAATAATGAAATCATTAATAAATAAATTCGGAGATAAGATAACATTACACGGAAGAAGTGATAAAAATCTCGCTAAAGCAATTTCTAAACTTATTATAGAACAACAAGTTAGTTTCAAAGCTGCTATTACCATAAAAAAAAGATTTGAGACTTTGATTGCAGGTATGTCGTGTCAGGATGTGATTTTAATAGAAAACGAAAAATTAAAGTCAATAGGAATCTCTTACAGAAAAGTGGATTATATTAAGAATGTATATTCATATTTTTTAAATTCAAATTTTGACTTTTATTCACAAAATACCGATTCTATAATGAAAGAACTTACTAAAATTAAAGGAATTGGGAAATGGACTGTTGAAATGTTCTTAATATTTATTTTATTTAATAAAGATATCTTTTCAAAAGGAGATTTAGCATTAATTAATAGCATTAAGATTAATTATGATATTAAAGATTTGAGTGAATCTAATTTGGACAAAATAATCGAAAAATGGTCACCTTATAAAACTATAGCTTCCCTTTTATTGTGGGAATCAATTGAAAATAAAATATTTGCTTAATATTTATAATCATCAAAAATACCAAAAAATAATAAAAACAATAAAAAATGATTAAAAAATGGCAAAATATCACAAAAAAATCACTTTTTTAAAAAAAGTCACTTTTTTATATTTTATAAAATAACTGTAGTACATTTGTAAATTATTTTTGAAATCTTGTTAAAAAATTATTCAAAAGAATTTAATTACAATTTAAAGTTGGCATTTCCTGTTATTCTTGGAATGGTAGGTCACATATTTGTTTCTTTTGCCGACAACATAATGGTTGGCCAACTTGGAGCTGCAGAATTAGCTGCAGTTTCTCTTGGTAATAGTTTTTTCTTTATTGCCATGTCTCTTGGCGTTGGCTTTGCTTCAGCAATAACACCAATAGTAGCTGAGGCAGATTCCTCTAAAGACATAATAGGAGTAAGAAATGCTTTTAAGCACGGTTTAATATTATGTTCTATTTCAAGTGTTTTTTTATATGTAGCGATGGTACTAGCTACCCCTTTTATGTACAAAATGAATCAACCAACTGACGTTGTTGACTTAGCAATCCCTTATCTAAATATCATTTCACTTTCTATAATTCCACTGGTTATATTTGAAGCATTAAAAAGATTTTCCGATGGACTTTCTAGAACAAAATATCCTATGTACGCAACTGTTCTGGCCAATATTATAAATATCATAATTAATTATCTGCTAATTTTTGGGTCTTTTGGATTTCCAAAATTAGGAGTTGTTGGTGCAGGCCTTGGGACACTGATCTCGAGAATTATAATGGTTTTTTTCTTATGGATTATTTTTATCAAAAAAGAAAAATTTAGACTCTATGTTTTTGACCTTAAATTCAAAGTAATAGATTCAAAAATATTCAAAAAAATTATTAATATTGGATTTCCATCCGCTTTACAAATGCTCTTTGAAGTTGGGATGTTTACAGCTGCTATATGGATTAGTGGTGTTCTGGGGAAAAACTTTCAAGCCGCCAACCAAATAGCCTTTAATTTATCTGCTATGACATTTATGGTTGGTGTTGGATTAAGTGTTGCAGCAATGATAAGGGTTGGTAATCAAAAAGGTCTTTCCGATTTTGTTTCCTTAAGAAGAATCGCATTCTCTGTTTTTATTTTAACGCTGTTAATTGAGATTGTTTTCGCTGTGATGTTTTTGTTGCTTAGAGATTGGCTTCCAACTCTATATCTTGACACTAATAATATTGCAAAGACTCTTGAAAACTCAGAAGTTATTTTAATAGCTTCTGAACTTTTAATTATAGTGGCCTTATTTCAAATTTTTGACGGATTGCAAGTTGCCATTTTAGGTGCTCTAAAAGGGATGCAAGACGTGAAAATTCCTACCTTGATTACATTTATAGCATACTGGATAATAGGATTCCCTATTTGTTTTTATTTAGGTCTCCACACTCCCTTGAAAAGTGCTGGCATATGGATAGGATTATCTGTAGGCCTAGTTTCCGCTTCAATTATGCTTTTTATAAGATTTAATTATCTGACCAAAAAACTAATTATAAAAAATTAAATTTAACATTATATCCAAACATCATTTTTAGCAGTCAGTTCGTTTTTTGTTAAATCTCCTGTGTTTACTACTCCTTTAGGCTCTATTAACATTATTTTAGCTTCTTTATCAGCACAAGGAAGATGCTCTACTCCTTTTGGCACTACAAACATTTCCCCCTCTTTAAGATCAACATGACCGTCTTTGAACTTAATTTTTAAACTTCCTTGAATTACAATGAAAGCTTCATCAGTATTCTTGTGAGAATGCCATTTAAAATCTCCTTTTATCTTTGCCAGCTTAAATTGATAATCATTCATTTCAGCAATCACTTTAGGGGACCATGTGTTTTTAAAAAGCTTGTACTTTTGATGAAAATTAATAGCCTTATAATCCATAATAATCTATTTTTTAATACAATTTAATAAAATATAGTTGACATTTTTTTTAAATTTGTCAAAAATATTCACAATGAGATCACACCTTTCATATAGATCTGGAAATCCAGCTTTAAGTTCAAAAACATTCGATAATATAAATAGAAATAATAACGGCCCCTTGATAAAAGAAGATGTCATGACTATTAAAGGCACCGTGGACAAAACGGCCATATCATTGCTTTTAATGTTAATGGCTGGTTATTTTTCTTTTGCTGAAAACTCAATAATTTATATGCTAATTGGGGGTATTGGGGGATTCATTGTAGCTATAATTACAATTTTTAAAAAACATTTGTCTCCTATAACAGTTCCTTTATATGCAATATTAGAGGGACTTTTGCTGGGTGGAATTTCCTTTATGTATGGTCAACTTTATGAAGGAATTGTGTTTAATGCTATTATGATAACTATCTCTATATTATTGTCATTACTTTTTGCATATAGATCTGGGATAATTAAAGCAACTGAAAATTTTAAATTGGGAGTTTTTGCCGCTACTGGAGGAATAGCACTCGTTTATTTATTTTCTTTTATAGCAAGTTTCTTTGGTGCAGGATTTTCAATTATGAACCCTACCAATGGATCATTAATAAGTATAGGATTTAGCTTAGTAGTAATTGTTATAGCATCTTTAAATCTTGTACTAGATTTTGATTTTATTGAAGAAGGAGCAGAAAAAGGAGCTCCAAAATACATGGAATGGTATGGAGCATTTGGACTTTTAGTTACCCTAATATGGCTTTACCTTGAAATATTGAGACTATTATCAAAGCTTAATTCAAGAAGATAAGTTAGTTCGATTCTATTTTTCCGATAAAATATGTTTTGGCTTTGCCGCCTATTAAGACTCTGTTTCCATTATTAAAACATTTTATACTTCCCCCTCTTTTAGAAATTTGATGAGCTATTAAGTTTTCTTTTTTTAATCTTTTAGCCCAAAAAGGAGTTAAAGAGCAGTGTGAAGAACCTGTCACCGGATCCTCTAAAATAGATGATTGAGGGGTAAAATATCTAGAAACAAAATCACAGTTTTTTCCTTTGGAGGTAACAATCACTCCACCAGGATCAAGATTTATTTGGTCAAATATTTGTTTGTTAATTTCAATATTTTTGATAACATCTTCATTTTTATAAACCAGTAAATAATCTCTTGATTTATACACTTTATCAGGCAAAATATTTAAAGCCTTTAAAATAACTTTTGGAAGTTCTGAACTAAAAGGAATTCTAGATGGTAAATCCATCAGATAATAATCCTTTTCAAAAGTAACTGTCAATTCTCCACTTAAGGTTTCGAAAATTATCTTGTCGTTTTTATAATTTAAAATTTCCTTTAGACAGTGAGCCGCAGCAAGAGTTGCATGACCACATAGATCCATTTCAATCTCAGGGGTGAACCATCTTAAACAAAAATTTTTGTCTTTTTTTATAAAAAAAGCTGTTTCTGCTACTCTATTTTTTTTTGCAATATTTAAAAGAATATTATCTGGTAGCCACTTTACTAAAGGAATAACACAAGCTGGATTACCTTTAAACATTTTATCTGTAAAGGCATCAATTTGATATAAATCTAATTTCATTATAAAACCTAAACATAATTAAATTTTAATTAGATTCCCAAAAAGCAAAATCTCCAGGAAATAGCCCAACGTCATATGACGCAACTTCATTGTTTAATAGATCAACGACTTTAACCTTATTAAAATCGGTATAATTAGTTAATCCAAAATAAATATATTCTCCAATAACTTCAACAGAGTATAATTGAGAAGGCTTATAAGAGCCTAACTTTGATGCTACAATGATTTCTAAATCACTTCCAAGTTTAGCTGCCCCTCCATCAAAAGATCTTAAAATTTCTGATTGATAATTCATTACTGAACCACCACAAACAATTCCGGAACCATAATAATTTATATCCACTTCTAAATCAATTTTATTTAACCTTGAAGTGCCATAAAAAGCATTATAGTTTGAATCATAATACGTATTTGCTATATAAACTTCGTTATTTTTTAGTGTTATTGATGTAGGGCCTTTACCAACTTCATGCGTTTCTAATATCGATTTAGATTTACTGCTAATTTTTAACAATTTGTTGCCGTCACTATAATCGTTATTCATTTGGATTCCAACCCACAAGTTTTCTCCGTCAACTTCAATAGATTCTGGTTTACCTTCAACTTTAATTGAGCCCTCAATAGCATACGTGATTAAATTTAAAATTTTTACATCACTAGTATTCCAATTTGTAAAATATAACTTGTCATTTAAAATTTTCATTTCTCTAGGACTTGAGTTATCAGTACTAATTTCAATTCCTGGTAAACTTAAACCCTCATTTGTAATATCATAGGCCATAATTTTGTGACTGTTATTTACTAAAGCAAAAAGTTTGTCTTTATAAACTTCAATAGATTGAACAACATCACCGACATTATCAATATTCTTAACTTCTCCAATTTGGTTAATCATATATATGGAACCGTTACTAGCTCCAAATTTACCCTCACAAGCAACAAATACCCATTGATCTTTTGGAACAGATTCATTAACAGGATCCGATTCACAGGAAATAATCCCCATTAACACAACAACAAATAATAATTTTTTCATATAAATATTTAATAATAAATTAATTTAAAATTTGAGTGAAGATTTGACAATAAAAAAAATGAAAGCGTCTGCTTTAGCAATTTTTTTAAGAGGTAGCAATCAGTCAAATCTTTCCTCTAATTTTAATTATGGCGTAAAACTAATAAAAAAAAAATTAATTTTAAAAGCATTATTTACTTTTTTGTCAAGAAAATTAAGAAGGCTTACAAGTAGTTAATTTTCAGAATTATACAAAAAAATAATATCAAGAAAAATCTATTTTTTTGAATCTTTGTTTGGAATTCTACCAAAGTTTCCTGCACCATCGTAATCCAAAGTGTCGGTTTCTATTTTATTATTAGTGTCTTTCTTTGATTCGCCGGGAATTAACAAAACTCCAGTAATAAAAACCCCAAAGACCGCAACTCCAATAAAAAAGATAATTTGAATACTCATTTTTTAAAGATTTGCTTAATATATGCTCCAGCTGCAAGTATAGACGGAACCCAGATTCCTACATACAATCCCTCTTGTTGTTGTCCATTAAACCATAGAGAAACAGACAAAAGAAAACTTATAAAGGCTGCTAACAGTATTAGATAATCAGATTTTTTCATGATTTAAAGTTACTAAACATGTTTTTCAATTAAAGTAGAACTTACATATTTATTCAATTTAAATTCGTTTTTGTAAAATATAGTAATTACGATTGTAAGGAAGAAGTATAACAACATTAGTACATAAGAATAAAAGAAATCTGTTAATAAAAACTTACTCATTGTTAAAGATGATATTAAAAATATAGCTGAAAAGGATCTTAAGATTTCGAAATTTAAAGCCCAAGATTGAAAATCCATTAAAGAGGTGAACCCAAAAATTGATATTGCTATGATAAAGCCATACATCAATTTAAATTCAATACTTAAATCTGAAAAGTTATATAAAAAGAAAGTCAGTAAAAGATTTATAGAAATAAAATGAAAAAGAGCAATGCTTTTTATAAAAATAGAATAATTAGGACTATACTTAGCTCTTTCATTAGGGTTTTCTGTGATTGGTCTTGGGAACTTATCTATAACGTCTGCTGGCCTCCAACCTGTGGGCATGAACCAAACTCTTAATTTATCTTTTAAACTATTCGTATAATACGCATCTTGAATAACATTCCAGGCGTGTTGAAAATTTATTAAAAAAGGATTCCAGGTTTGAACAGGTTTTAAAACACCATAAACAGGTGGTTCTTCGTCTAATTCTTCTTGAAAAGTTCCAAAGATACGGTCCCAAACGCAAAAAATAGCAGATAAATTTTTATCGATATAAATTGAGTTAATAGCATGGTGAACTCTATGCTGGGAGGGGGTAACTATTATGTATTCTAAAAAACCTAATTTCCCTATATGCTGAGTATGGTACCAGAACTGTGCAAATAAATGTAAAGGAGCTAGCAAGGCAATAATATTTGCAGGCACTCCTAATAGTGCTGCGGGAATTAAAAATAAAGCACCAAATCCTATCCAAGAAGAGATACTTTGTCTTAAAGCACAAGCTAAATTAAATTCCTCGCTACTATGATGAATCACATGTCTATTCCAAAAAATATTAACCTTATGATTAAGTCTATGATTCCAATAACTAGCAAAATCTATACAGACAAAAGCAACTAAATACAATGTTAAACTTGATTCTAAATTAATAAGAGCAATACTTTTAAGAATATATGGATAAGAAAAAATTATTAAAACTAAACCCAAAGAATCTTTAAGGATATTAGTCATTCCAGAGCTTAAACTAGAAAGAGTGTCCATGAAAGTATGGGTTTGTTTTTTGGTAAAATGACCATACAAAATCTCAACTAAAATTAAAATCATAAAGCTGGGAATGACAAGTAACAATATTTCAGCATAATTTAATGAAAATCCAGATTTTACCATTTTAAAGTTATTTAATTTTAAGTTATATAAATACTTTTTAAATTAAAAGAAAAACCCTCAACAAGCGAAGGTTTTTCTTTTAATTTAATTGTTAATTTATTTTTATTCTTCTGTTGCTGGCTCCTCTACTTCAAGAGATGCAACAAATCCAGAAGCATCAAAATAATCTCCGCCAGAGATGATAAGACCGTCTTTAAAGTCCCAAGTATGATACGTACTTAGTTCCCAATTTTTTCCAGTTGCAGAATGAACACCTGTCCAAGTTCCATAAACTCTAACGCTTCCATCTTGGACACCAGTTTCAGCTAAAACTCCAGGTAAATAATCATTAGTAGGTGTGAATACTACATCCTCCATTTGATCTTGCCAGCTTTTCAAATATCCTCCATATTCTTCCTTGCCAACTGGTGATGTTCCATAAAAAGGAGGTTGCCACTGGATATCTTCGTGAGCCATGTCTAATTGAGCTTGGTGATCAGCTTCAGAGCCCTGTAATTCTAATTGTTTTTTAACGATTTCAACATTTGCAGCGAAATCCGGGTGTATTCCTTGTGAACAAGAAATAAATATGCTTATGAAAGCAATAAATAATAATTTTTTCATACTAATTTTTTTTATTTATTACTAAAATACATAAAACGTTGTAAATGATATGAATAATAAT
>CESU01027244.1_pt1 | contig 15021 bp, 12 predicted proteins | sample 531141 | NCBI WGS metagenome assembly CESU01 (sample SAMEA2621401, study PRJEB7988) | marine metagenome | isolation source: saline water (ENVO:00002010), including
ATCTCATTAGCGGTAAACCATTCTGAAATTATATTGTGGCCTTCATCCATTTGAACCCAAGAATTATTGGAGCCTGTTCTAAACCAAATTCTAGTAAAAGTCACAAAATTAAAAGTAATAATTACTCCCAAAATTTTATTCCACCACTTTGATTTGTTTTTCCAGGGGCTAATATTTTTCCATAATTTATAAACTACAATTCCAATTCCATTTAATCCTCCCCAAAGAACAAAGTTCCAACTGGCTCCGTGCCATAGTCCTCCAATTAACATGGTAAGCATAATATTAATATTGGTTAAATACCATTTATTAAATTTTGGAAAAATTTCTCCTAAAAGTAAAGTTGAAAAAATGATAGAAATAATACCAAAAAGAAGTGCTAAAGATCCACTAATTAAATAAACAAAAAGAACAATCATTGACAGTGCAACATAACTAAAAATAGACCCTCCTCTGTTTCCACCCATAGGTATATATAGATAGTCTTTTAACCAGGAGGATAAAGAGATATGCCACCTTTTCCAAAATTCCCCGCAATTATCTGCTTTATAAGGAGAATTGAAATTCTTTGGCAACCTAAAGCCAAGGGTTAATGCAATTCCAATAGCAATGTCTGTATAGCCAGAAAAATCTGCATATACCTGTAACGAATATCCATAAAGAGCCATTAAGTTTTCAAAACCAGAAAACATTGAAGGATTAGCAAATATTCTATCTACAAAATTAACTGCAATATAATCTGCTAATAAAAACTTTTTTAAAAGTCCATTTATTATCCAAAATAATGCAAGGCCAAATTCTTTTTTAGTAACACTGTAAGGTTGGTAAATTTGTGGTATAAATTCTGAAGCTCTTACAATTGGCCCCGCAACTAACTGAGGAAAAAATGAAACATAAAAACCAAAGTCAAATATACTTTTAACTGGGTATAATTTTTTTCTGTAAATATCTATTGCGTAAGACATAGTCTGAAAAGTATAAAAGGATATTCCTATTGGTAATAATATTTGGTCAACTCTAAAACTAGAGCCACTAATTTGATTTGTAAATAATGCAAAATGATTTATTGGATGCCAATGCGAGCCAATAATTGAATTAAATGAATCGGCAAAAAAGTAGGCGTATTTAAAATATATTAAAATAATAAGATTGATCGAAACACTAATTCCGAGCAAAATTTTTGCATTCAGTTCTTTTTTAGAAATAAAAATTGCTTTGCCAATATAAAAATCTGCAATGGTAGAAAAAAGTAAAATTGAAAAGAAAAATCCACTTGTTTTGAAATAAAAATATAGACTCACTAAAAATAGAAAAATACTTCTTAGCCGTATTTTACTGTGTATTAGACCATAGCCAATTAACACAAATAAAAAGAAGATCCAAAAAGGATATTCAGTGAATATCATAGGATGCTCAGAGTTAGACAAAAATGGTGAAAATAACCATTCAGAGAATTTATTTAAAGAAAAATTATCCATTCTTGGTTATGTGATTTTTATAGGCCTCCATTAAGGCTTCAAATAGCAAATCTCCAATCAAATTATAACCTTTATAATTAAGATGCAATAAATCTTTTTTAGCTAAGCCGTCCGAGTGCCACTTTTGGATAGAGTTGAACCCTCCCATTATCTCAAACATGTCCCATATAGCTAACTTTTTCCTTTTTGCAAGATAAACCATTGCTTCTTTTGCTTGATAAACCCTTTCATTTGGGTATTTTCGTTGATAGTAGCTGTCGTTATTGGTTGTAAATAAAATTGCAGCCTCTGGGTTTACAGAATATATTCTTTGTATTAAAGTGTCGTAATTCTTGATATAAGATTCTTTTGAAAAATTATTTTCATAAGCGTCGTTTATCCCAATAGAAAATATTACTAAATCTGGAGGCATTAAATCCAACTGTTTTTCTAAATTAACGCATCTTAAGTAACTTGGGACACTTGCCCCATTAACGCCTATAGAATGGTAAGATATACCATGCTTATTATTATTAAAACAAAATCCAAATAAAGAGAATTTTGATTCAATATTTTCTTTTTTGACAATAGAAAAAGACAAAGAATCAATAGCGGAAGAAAGTTGGTACTTGATATGCCCTTCTAACTTTTCGGAGCAAATTAGAATAGTAGAATCTACTATTAAAGTGATATCGTAATTGTCACTTGAGTCTTCAAAAAAAAGATCTATTTCTTGAAATGAGTCAAATTGATTTCTAGGATTTTTAAACCATATATTAATTACAGATGAAGTGTCTAAAAGTTCTGCTCTTGCACCTAAAAGCCCAAAAGGCCCTTGGTGATAATTCACTGAATTTCTGTAGCCTTTCCATTTTCCAGAATGGGAAGATAAAATAATTGGAGATCCGTTAGATTTAATTAGTCTAAATGGAAAAAAGAAACCTCTACCTGCATTATTAAAAGGTAAAGAATGTTGGAAATTTTCTCTTAAATTATTGGACCAAATATCGGCCTGTATATGAGATCCTCCAAAATGGTAAATATTTAAATTCTCATTTCCATTTTCGTACTGCCTATCTAATTTTCTAAAAAATTTACTCCATACTTTGTTTCCATAGATTTTTAAATGGTTAAGATCTTGATTTATATATGGGTATTTATTGTAATTAACAGCATTGAACTGAGCAAAAAAATTGGACGAAATTAGCACTGATAAACAAAAAATGAATCCTGGTTTCTTAATCATCTTTTTCTTTTAAATAGTTTTTATAATCCACCATAAAATCCTCAATAAAATAATCTGCTATTTTCTTTGCTCCAGAATTAGTAAAATGGATGTAATCTCTGGACGCTAAAGAGGGCTTTTCATTTACCCATTCTTGAATTGAATTTTCTCCACCCATATTTAGATACATATCCCAAAAACATGAATTTGTTTCAAAAGCAGCTTTTTTAAGTTCCTTAATTACGTCTTCGAGGATGGGATAAGTAATGAATTCAGTCTTTTGTTTTTTAGCCATATCTGCTGGACCAACAACAAGCACTAAGGCGTTTGGATTAATTCGTTTTAGTTTTAAAATTTGTTTCTTAAAATAGCTCCCATATTTTTCAGCTCTTTCTTTGGATTTTATGTAAGGAATAGTATTCCCTCCAAACTCTAGTATTAATAAATCTGGAGAAAGTAATTTTTGCATTTGACTTAGGGAGCTATAATCCACTTTTGAAAATTCAGTCCCAGAAGCACCCCTTAAAGGAATATTGTCCACTACAACTCCATTTTTTCCTTCTAAAGAAATTCCATATATGATAGGAGATGTATTTGAGCTGAATTGGATGGTCATTGATTTTGGCGCTTTACTAAAGTTCAATTTTTTCAATGTTATTTCAGAGTTCTCATATAAAGTATCCAAATGAAAAATAGAGTCATTAACAAGCATTCTTAAAATTGTTTTTTCTTTAGTTGTATAATAGATTTTTATAGTCTTATAATCTCTACATAACTTATAAGATTTTGTGGGTTTATTAATGGCTAATGATCCATTAAAGAGATAATTGGAGTCTATTAATAGTGAGTCTAATTCCATCTTACAAAAAGAAAACAAAGCACCATATTTTTTATGATTAACACTTTTGTCAATATAAGGACCAAATCCTATTTTCCTAACCCAGTTGGTGGTTGGAACATTTTTAAGGCTGATTTTTCTTGTTGCTGGAATGAGAGCAAATAAACCTACTCCGTTTCCACCAAATTCTTTTTGTAAACGCTCTCTAAGTCTCCCCGATATTCTGTCCCCTTCAATTTGTGAATCTCCATAATGCATGATTCTTACTTTTTTAATTCTAGCATTTTCTAATTTTTTAAAAAAAGAAAATATCATTGATCTATTATTTTCTGGGTACTGAATTTTTTTTAAAGAAAATCGTGCTGAATCTCTTTTTCTTTTCTCAAGCATTAAAACCAAATTGTTCAGACTATCTAGTTTCATTTTTTCTCTTTCTTTAATAGAATCTTGATTAAGAATTATTTCAGGAACCTTTACAATAAATGGAATTGGAGTATTAAATTCTTCTTTGGAAATAAAGTCAAAATTTATATTATTAAACTTGATTCCATTGAAAGGGAAAATCCAAAATAATATTAAAACAAGAGCATATAGTCCTATTAAAAAAGTTAGTGGATAAAGGGGTGTTATTTGTTTGTTATTTTTAATTTTTGATTTTGATTTAATTCTTGATAAACATTGTATCTACATATATATTTTATAGATGTTTCTGGATTTTTTAAAGCTACTTCCCAAAAGTATTTCTCTTTGATGACTGTATACAAATAAATCTTAAAATTTGAATTAAAAAACTTTGAAAATAACTTTAATTTTTGCCCTTGATAGATCATTGTGCTAGTTAAATTATTCCATTTCATGATTTGGGCCACAGAAACTTTATAATCAATTGCTATCTGCCCTAAAATATCTCCATACTTTATTGTGTAAATTAAAGGCTTATTAGCAGATTGTTTCTTTAGAAATAGGTTATTAGTCATGGAGTCTTGAAATTCAACTATTTCAGATTGTCTTTCTAGAATGAAGTTTCCAAGCTCTTTTTTTAAAACCACAGGATGATTTTTGGGAATCAATTGTCCAGTAAGAAATGGGTTTTGGGCATTAATTTGATTAAAATCGATGATTTTAAATTGTGCAATAGCATCAAATAAAAGATCTTCTTTGAAAGAAAATTTTTGGTAATTTTTATTTAAGGTTTTATAATTGCCATCAAAGTCTTTTAAATTAAGTTGATTTAACCAATTAATAAGCTCAATATTTTGCAGATATTTAATATCTATAAATTCCTGAGCAACATCCCACTTTTTTGATTTTGATTCTCTAAATATATTAGAAACATAACTTGGCGAAGTAATAAAGGCCAATAGTGTCCATTTTTCAGATTTGTACCTTTCCATTAAGAACTTGAGTTGTTTTACTGCTGCTAAAGTTGCTAGTTGATCGTTCATTCTTTGATCAATATGAGAATTTATTTGAAGATTTTTTTTAAGGGCTGTTATGTAGCTTAATACCCAAATTCCTTTAGATGAAAACTCTGTTGTATGGCTGGACTTATATCCAGATAAGACCAAGGGTAAAAATTCAAATGATGTAGGGAGCTTGTTTTCTTTTAAAATAGAGTCAATATAATAAAATTTGACCCTCTTTATCTTAAGCAGCTCATTGAGCTGTTTTTTAAAAGCTCTGAAACACTTTAACTCTTCTGGGATATTTTTTATTGGCCCTCTATTTGAGTTCTTTAGCTCTAAATGAGAGATTTCAAATAAATAACAATCTGAGGTGTTTTGAGAAATAAAAAAAGGGAAAATTAAAAACTGAAAAGCAATTAAAATTAATGGCTTTTTAAACGTGAATTCAATTATAAATTGTTTAGAATAGAAAAACATGTTCACCTGAATCTGTTCAATCAAATAATTGAACATTTTTTATATTTTGTTAATACGAATCATCACCTTAAAGTATTTAAATATAGTTATTGTAGCGAAAAAAACTATTTATACCACGATTGTACTTGTTCTAAAAGAATTGCAGGAACATCAAGTTTGTTCTTTTTACGGTATCCATTTAGTTTTTGATGAACTGCTGTTGGCTTAGCTTCTAAAAGTAATTCTTTGGAGGTGTAACCACTCTCATAAATCGGAACTATCCAATGATATGGAATATTTATTTCAAGAAATTCACTTTTATTAGGGCCTGTTTCCCATTTTTCTGGCCTCATTTGGGGGAAAAATAAAACTTCTTGGATAGACGGTTGATTGCATAAAAACATAACTAATCTATCAATACCAATACCCATCCCTGAAGTGGGAGGCATCCCGTATTCCAATGCTCTTATAAAGTCTAAATCAATAAACATAGCCTCTTCGTCCCCTTTTTCTGCCAGTTTAATTTGATCCTCAAACCTTTCTTTTTGGTCGATAGGATCATTTAGTTCTGAGTAAGCATTGGCAAGCTCTTTTCCATTAACCATTAACTCAAATCTTTCTGTTAACTCCGGATTGTCTCTATGTTTTTTGCACAATGGAGACATTTCTAAAGGATAGTCAGTAATAAATGTTGGTTGTATGTAATTGCTTTCACACTTTTCCCCAAAAATCTCATCAATTAACTTTCCTTTTCCCATTGCCTCAGTAACTTCAATTCCAATAGATTTACAGGCCTCCCTCAACTCTTTTTCTGACTTATTAGAAATGTCTATCCCAGTATGTTCTAAAATAGAATCTGTCATTGAGATTCTTTTATATGGTTTTTTGAAATTCACTTTTTCATTTCCAATCTGAACTTGAGTAGTCCCTAAGACTTCGTTACAAATGAATTCTAGCATTTCTTCTGTAAAATTCATCATCCAGTGATAATCTTTGTATGCTACATAAATTTCCATTTGTGTGAATTCGGGGTTATGAGTTCTATCCATACCTTCATTTCTAAAGTCTTTGGCAAATTCATAAACTCCTTCAAACCCTCCTACAATAAGTCTTTTTAGATATAGCTCATTGGCAATTCTAAGATACAGCGGAACATCTAAAGCGTTGTGGTGAGTTACAAACGGTCGTGCTGATGCTCCACCAGGAATTGTTTGTAAAATTGGTGTTTCCACTTCTAAATAATCTTTTTGAGAAAGAAAATTTCTCATAGAGTTAATAATCTTAGTGCGTTTTATAAAAGTTTCCTTTACATTTTCATTTACAATAAGGTCAACATACCTTCTTCTATATCTTAATTCTGGGTCGTTAAATCCATCATGAATAATTCCTTCGTTATCAATTTTTGGTTGAGGTAAAGGCTTTAAAGATTTACTTAGCAAATGGAATTTATCTACGTTTATAGAGATTTCTCCAACCATTGTTCTAAAAACTTTTCCTTCAATACCAAGAATATCTCCAAGGTCCAACCATTTTTTAAAAAAATCGTTATACATAAATTTATCATCTGATAGACAAATCACATCTCTGTTAAAATAAACTTGTATTTTTCCTTGGGAGTCTTGAATAGTGCCAAAGCTAGCCTTGCCTTGAATTTTTCTTCGCATTAATCTACCTGCAATAATAACTTTTTCTCCTTCCTTGAATTTATCTAAAATATCCACAGAATAATGACTAATTTTAAATTCTGCGGCTGGGTATGGATTAATTCCGTAATCTATGATCTTCTGGAGACTGTCTCTTCTGATCTGCTCTTGTTCTGAAAGCATCTAATTTAACGAACTAAAATGCCCGACACTTTTGTTACTGGATGCGGGTTAACACAAAGTACTGGAATTTTTAAATCATTAGCCACAATTTCTTCTTGAAAAGAATTTTCAAAAAGGCCTAAAACTGTTTCATCTGCAAGATTCATAATGGTTATCAAATCAGCATCTACTTTTTTGGATAGTTTAAAAATACCTTCAGTTAAACTATCTCCTTGTTCCACTAAGTGGGAGGAGTTTTTAATGTCTTTAGATTCTAAATAATTACTAGCCCAAATTTGGTTTGCCTTGAGCTTGGTTTTAATAAATTCATCTGAAACATCGTTGGTTAATAAGTGTACTTCAGAATCAAAATAATTAGCAATTTTTGCTACCAACTCTAGTTTTTGCTTGGTTTCTACATTTAAATCTAGAGGAACAACAATATTGTCATATCCGTTAGAGTTCATCAACTTTTCCTGAGTAACAATAAATGGTACTGGTGAACTAGTAATAACTTTAATTGCTCTACTACCAACTAATTTTTGCCATCTACTAGCCTTATGAGTTCCCATAAAAATTAGAGAAATTCCCAGCTCAGCTGCTACATCTCCAATATCTTCAAATATATTTCCAATTCTAACAAAAGATGTTATATCACAGGTATTTGAAAAAGAATTTCCTGAAGTTATCTCCCTATTTAACTTGACTTTAGCTTGTTCAACATCTTCTCTAGAATTTACAACATGCAATAAAACTACATCTGCATTAATAATTTCTGCAAATTTTATAGCATGTTGCATAGCGGACTGAGCTACCTGTGAAAAATCTGTTGGAACTAATAATTTGGTATTCATTTTATATACTTTTTAAATATTGGTAATATTTTAGTTTATATGGGTTAATAAGCTTTAATCGTTTCAAGCTGTTTTCTCATTAATAACTTCTTTAGCTTCCACTCTTGATTCTTCTGAAGAAGTAATGTCTTTAAGAACTGCTCCCATTTTACAATTTCCTGAAAATATTGCTCCAGGCTCAATAGAAAGTTTATTTGTGGAAATCTCTCCCTGAAGTTTTGCAGTGCTTTTTAACGTAAGAAGTTCATCTACTTCAATAATACCGTTTAATTTACCTTCTAGATCTGCATTTTTACAATAGATATTTCCATCTATTTTACCTGTTGGTCCTAAAACCAATCTCCCTTTTACAGTTATAGTTCCTTTAAGGTAGCCGTCAATTCTTATATTGGAATCAGATTTAATATCTCCCTCAATGTGTGTACCTTCAACTATTCTGTTAAGCCTCTCAGGTGATTGGTTATTATTATAATTTGCCATGCTCTTGTCTGATTTAAATACCATAATTTATTTGCAAATATACAAAAAACAAGAAAGTTAGCTTATTGATAAAATTCTTCAAAAAATTTGAGGTAATTATCTGCATTTTTTTCTAAATATAATTCTTTAAAGTTTTGTGGAGTCACCACAAAAAATTTCTCTTTTCTATAGCTTTTACTAGCTCCATTATTGACTTTAAAAGTTAGGTAATAATCGAGTGCTTTTTGACTATTATTAAAACGTTTAACAATTATCATTTGGTCTGATGTATTCAAAAACGTACTGGAAACTTTTAATTTTAAATCTGAAAAATTAACCGAATTAAAATCTGACACGTTATTTTTTGCCTTATTAATAGAAAATCCTCCCTTTGGAGCAATTAAAACAAAATAATGTAAAGTATCGGGCCTAAAATTAAATTTCCATTTTTCTTTTTTTATTAAATTTTGGGCAGTTTTAATTTTTAGATCGTTTAAAACAGCAATTGCTTGATCTGCAATATCTGTACCTAGACATTGACTTGATACTAATTTTAAAGTATTTATTAATTCACGACTATTATTTGCAGTGTCGTTCAACTTTTTTAAAGAGTAGGCTTTTAACAAGCCATATTGACAAATCAGAGGATTGGTCGAGTCTTTGATTTTATAGGAGCAATTTTCTAAAACTTTAGCGTAGTTTCCACCTTGGTATAATGTGAATAACTGGGAATAAAATTTTTGTTCTTTTTTCTTTGCTTTTTGGAAGTCATTTAAATTTTCGCCTCCAAATAAAAGTTTTGAATATTTGCTTTTCGGATATTTTTTTAATAGCAGTTCCTTCATTTCATTACTTTCTTTTGCTTTCTCTAAGTCTTGGTAAATATTATGTAATTCGTAGATGGAAGCAATGGATTGATTTTCAGGTTGGTAATTTTCAATTATTCTTTTAAAATATTTCTCTGAAAGTTGAAGATTCTTTGTCTCATAGTGGTGTATTAGACCAAGGTTAAATAGTGAAATCATAATAGAATCGTTCATGGATTTCAATTGATTTTGGTCATCGCATGGAAGGCTTTTGGAAAGATCATCAAATAATTCACTGTTTAAAAAAGAAAGAGTAAGTTCTTCATTATCGTCTAAAAAAATAGCAGTTTTAGAACCTCTTCTCCAGTTGTCTTCTGGTATTCTTTTCCCCCATTTTTTATCAAATTCAACTTTACCACGCTCCAACATTTTTTGGTCCCATATGAAAAAAGGTTGATTAATTGGGCTATTGTTAATAGGAATAGACAATTCTTTATTAGAATTAGTTAATAATGGTGCTTCTAATTTTTCAGCTCTTTTAGCAAGTTCTAAATCTAAAACTTGATATATCTTATCTATTCTCTGCTTAGGATTTAAAGAGCATATGGCAAATAAACTGTCGTTTTTTTCTATTAAAGTTTTATTGATAAAAATATTTTTTAGCAGCTTGTATTTTTTATCAACTTGGTCTTTGTTTTTGTAGTCTATTGATGATAATTTTTGAATTGAATCATAGTAGAAGTAGGATGTAATGTACTGGGGCTTTTCAAAAAATAAATCCCCCATTCTTTGCATAGATTTAAGTTTTTGAGACAAATTATTTGTACTTAAGTTAATTGACTTTTGAAGTTGTTCTTTCCCTAATTCTTCTTCATTATTTTTAAATGAAATTTCAGCAAGGGCATAATAAATTTGATCGAAATATTCAATGTTTTTATCGTCCTTAAGCATCTTTAACAATTGTAATTTGATAGCTTTAGAATCTCTTCCGCTAAAAGAAAGAGCCCTATTAATTTTTGCCTGAAAAGCCATTTCATATTCGGGGTTTCTTTCTACTACTTCTTGATAGTACAAGGAGGCTTTAAAATTGTTTTCTAAATGGTATAATTGAGCGAGAACGAAAAATAATCTTGTTTTAAAAGCTTTTTTGTGTTTGTTGACAATGGCAATTTCTAAGTTTTCTATAGCTTTTTTATAAGACTTACTTTGTATATAGAGATCCGCTAAAGTTGGATAAATTTCATTAATGATATTTGAAGAAATAAGGGGCTCTTTACTCTCTAAATAGTCCATTCTTTCGTCGTAAAATAATGCTATTTTTAATTTTTGTTTTGGTGTAAGTTTTTCTTGATTTTTGGATTCTAATTGTTGTTCCTCAAACTTAATAATTAAACTTAATAAAATTTCTTCTGCTTCGTCAAAAGCACCCATTTCTATAAGAACTTTCGATTGCCAATAAATACTTTTATAGTAATTGTCCTCAATCTCATAGTGGTTTTCCACATATTGAAAGATTTTCAATGCTTTTGAAAGATTTTTTTTATAAAATCTTGTTTTACCCATTGTCATCCAGTTATCATCAATGTATTTACACCACTCGCTATTTCTATTTTTTCCTTTTTTTGCATGTGGCATTCTATGACTGAAAATAACAAGTTCACATTTTCTGTATGCAGTATCCATTGGTGCATACCAGTTTTTGGACTGTTGATCGTCGGGAATAGGAAAAATTGGTAAAATTAAATCGTAATTTTCTTTTCTTGTTTTTAAAAAGTCATTATAGGTTACTTTGATAATTTCATTGGCATTAAAAAATCCGTTGTATTTAGCATGTAAATTATGAAATTCCCTGTTTAAAGCTTTATTTTTTTCTGTAGAGCAGGACCAAATCAATAGAAATACAAAAAATATAATAAAGGGCTTGATCAGTTTCATTAAAAAATTATATCTGTAATATTAACTGCAATCTATTGAACTTATTGTATTAGTTATTTATTCAATTAAAGATTGTTTAATTTAGAGTAAATATATTTGAGATATTTGCATAATTAATAAATAAATGGGCAAAACAATAAAAACTAAATCAAAGTTCACAATTTGGATTAAAAATCTGCAAGAAAAAAAAAGAGTTGTAGTCCTAGACGAGGGAAGTTTTGAAGAAAAAAGAAATTTCACTACTTCCAAGTTTTCTTTATTATTATTTTTCCTTTTTTCTATAATTGTATTTTCAATTTTATTTTTTCTATTGATATCCTACAGTTCTATTAAAAATTTTGTTCCAGGATATCCCAGTGTGACAACTCAAAAAGAGCTTATAGATAAGAATATAGAGCTGGATCAAAAACTAAATGACTTAATTAGTAAAACAAATAAAGAAGAACAATATATAGCTAACATCCAAAAAATTCTCAATGGAGATATCCCAATTGACAGAGATAGTTCAAAAAGAGTCTTTAAATCACAAAATATAAATACTAAAAATGAACTTTCATTCTCTGAAAAGACAATGAGAGAAAAAGTTGATAAAAGAGAGAAATACGATATTGACGTGATTCCTGGTGGTGCTCTAACAAAGGATGTTCTTCCTGAGTTATTACTTTTCCCTCCTATAGTTGGAGAATTAACTAATAAAATGAATATTTCAGCTGGGCATTTTGGGGTAGATGTTATTGCTCCTAAAAACGAAGCAGTGGTTGCTATTCTTAAAGGAACCATAGTATATCAAAATTGGTCTCCAACTGATGGACATGTTGTACATATTCAGCATAAAAATAATTTATTATCTATTTATAAGCACAGCTCAGAAGTTCTAAAAAAAATAGGAGATTATGTAGATGCAGGAGAGCCAATATCCATCGTTGGTAATAGTGGAGAACACTCAACAGGTCCTCATTTACATTTTGAACTTTGGCATAATGGTTACCCGATGGATCCAGAAAAATTCATCAATTTTCAATAAAGTTTTTTTCTTAAGTTCATTATACGTAAATTTACGTGCTATTTCAAGGAATGAAAGAATTAAAAGAATTTTGTATTCCATTTTCAAGCCTTAAACTTGGATCAAATTTTTTTAACTTTGAAATAGATAAATCGTTCTTTGATATTTTTAATTTTTCCCGCTTTATCGGATGTAAAGTTTCTTTAAACTTAGAATTCAGAAAAGAGAATTTAATAATGGATTTAAGGTTTAGTTACAGTGGATATTGCGAAGTTTTATGTGATAGGTGTCTAGACTTAGTAAAAGTTCCGATTAATAATAAATTTAATTGTCTGATCAAATTTCTTCACCAAAGTCAAGAAGTCATCAAGGGTGATATTTTGTACCTCCCTAATGATAGCTTTGAATACAATATTGGCCAATTATTTTACGAATACTTTTTAGTGACTTTTCCCAAAAGAGTTGTTCATAAAGAAAACCATTGTGATAACAAGCAAATAAAGCTATTGAAAGAATATTCGCAAAAACAAATTAAAACTGAGCAAGACCCAAGATGGAATAAATTAAAGAAATTAAAGAAAGAAAATTAAAATATTTTAAATAAAAAGTTATGGCACATCCAAAACGAAAAACATCCAAAACAAGGAGAGATAAGAGAAGAACTCATTATAAAGCAAGTTCTCCACAATTAGCTACTTGTCCAACTACTGGTGAAACTCACTTGTATCACAGAGCTCATTGGTCTGAAGGGAAACTTTATTATAAAGGTAAAGTTGTAATGGAAAAAGAAGCAGTAGCTTAACTTTTTTTGAAAATCGGATTAGATATTATGGGCGGAGACAATTCTCCAGATGCTACTTTAAGTGGTGCCTACCTAGCTTCCAAAAAACTCAGCAAAGACGAAACTATTGTTTTAGTCGGAGACGAAAAATTAGCAAAAAGTTGGTTTAAATCACATGATATAGATCCTTCAATTTTTGAATTTCTACATGCAGATGAGGTTATTTCTATGAACGAACATGCTACTAAGGCGCTTAGAAAAAAACCCAATAATAGTATTTCAATTGGCTTCAATGCATTAAAGAATAAAAAAATTGATGTTTTTTCTAGCGCAGGAAATTCTGGAGCAATGCTTGTTGGCAGCATGTTTTCTATTGGGCCAATTAAAGGAGTTATAAGGCCAAGTATAACTTCGGTTTTGCCAAAAAAAAATGGGGGTGTTGGTCTAATTTTAGATGTTGGTGTAAATGCAGATTGTAAACCAGACGTCTTATTTCAATTTGCGATATTGGGAAGTCTTTTTGCAGAAAACATCTACAATATCAAAAAGCCAAAAGTCGGTCTTTTAAACATTGGAGAGGAAAAGGGGAAAGGAAACTTACTAACTCAATCTGCTTACCGTTTATTAGAAGACAACGACGATATTAATTTTGTTGGAAATGTGGAAGGAAGAGATCTTTTTAATGAAAAAGCAGATGTTATAGTCTGTGATGGGTTTACTGGGAATGTGGTTCTTAAACTAGCAGAATCTTTTTATTCTTTAATTAATCAGAAAAATATTAGAGACGACTATTTTGATAGGTTTAACTATGAAATTTATGGTGGAACGCCTGTTCTTGGTGTGGATGGAAACGTTTTAATTGGACATGGTATTAGTAATGAAAATGCCATAAAAAACATGATTTTGTTAGGTAAAGACCTAATTAATTCCAAACTTAATTCTAAAATTAAAAAAGCCTTTAGATGAATAAAATAAATGCAGCGATTACCTGTGTGCATGGTGTCGTTCCTGAAAAAATTCTTTCTAATAAGGACTTAGAGAAAATGGTAGACACAAATGACGAGTGGATTACCTCAAGAACTGGAATAAAAGAAAGAAGAATAGTAGCAAATGGAGAAACGCTTTCTGATTTAGGAAGTGAAGTAGTTAAATCTATTTGCAAAAAAAGAGGAATTTCTCCACTTGAAATTGACATGATAATTGTTGGTACTGTTACTGCTGATCATAGTTTTCCCAGCACCTCCAACATTGTCTGTGATAAAAGTGGCGCAACCAATGCATGGGGTTTTGATTTAAGTGCTGCTTGCTCAGGATTCATCTACTCCCTTGTTACCGGCCAGCAATTTGTTGAATCTGGAAGATATAAAAAAGTTATTGTTTTAGGAGGGGATATTATGTCTTCTATTGTTAATTATAAGGATAGAAATACTTGTGTTATATTTGGAGACGGATGTGCTGGAGTATTATTAGAGCCTAATGAAGAGGGAAATGGAATAATAGATTCTATTTTGAAAGCGGATGGTTCTGGAAGAAAATTACTCATCCAAAAACATGGAGGTTCGGCTTTCCCAATCACTAAAGAAAATGTTGGACACCCAGATAATTTTATTTTTCAAGAAGGTAGATCAGTTTTTAAATTTGCGGTTACTAAAATGGCAGATGTTTCTGCTGAAATAATGGAAAGAAATAATCTTACAGGAACTGATGTTGATTGGCTAGTACCTCACCAAGCAAACTTAAGGATTATAGATGCTACAGCTAATAGAATGGGATTAACTAAGGAAAAAGTAATGATTAACATTGAAAAATATGGCAATACTACATCTGGAACTATTCCATTGTGTTTATGGGAATGGGAGAATAAATTAAAAAAAGGTGATAATATAGTATTAGCCGCCTTTGGAGGTGGATTTACATGGGGCAGCGTTTATTTAAAATGGGCATATTAATAAGATAATTAAGGATTAAATCATTTTTATTTTAGATTTACATATTA
>CESU01104371.1_pt1 | contig 14922 bp, 12 predicted proteins | sample 531141 | NCBI WGS metagenome assembly CESU01 (sample SAMEA2621401, study PRJEB7988) | marine metagenome | isolation source: saline water (ENVO:00002010), including
AAAAAAAATCACATCTAATTTTCTTTCAAAAAAATGAATAGTTTAACTGTAAAAAATTTACTAAAAGAAGATCCAAGTTTTCAAAAAGTATGTATCGAAGGTTGGGTAAAAACATTTAGAGCAAATAGGTTTATTTCATTAAATGATGGGTCTTGCTCAGAAAATATTCAATGTGTTGTTGATTTTGATAATACGGATTCAGATATATTGTCAAAAATTAGTACTGGAGCGTCTCTAAAAATTGAAGGAAATCTTGTGGAAAGTCAAGGTAAAGGTCAAAAGTCTGAAATTAAAGTTGACAACATAGTTATACTTGGTGAATGTGACATGAATTCTTACCCTATTCAACCAAAAAAACATTCTTTGGAATTTTTAAGGGAAAATGCTCACTTAAGAGTTAGGACTAATACCTTTAGCTCTATAATGAGAGTAAGATCTAATCTTTCATTTGCGATTCACAAATATTTTAAAGAAAAAGGATTTTTTTATGTAAATACTCCAATTATCACTGGAAGTGATGCTGAAGGTGCAGGAGAGATGTTTAAAGTTACTACACTTGATATCGAAAAAACTCCTTTAAACAAGAAAAATAAAATTGATTATGAGGAGGATTTTTTTGGAAAAGAAACTAACCTAACAGTTTCAGGACAGCTTGAAGCAGAAAGTTTAGCAATGGGTCTTGGCAAGGTATACACATTTGGTCCTACATTCAGGGCTGAAAATTCTAACACTTCGAGGCATTTGGCTGAGTTTTGGATGATTGAACCAGAGATGGCCTTTTATGATCTGGAAGATAACATGGAGTTGGCTGAGGAATTTATTAAATATGTAATAAAAGATCTAGTTAATGAATGTCCAGAAGATCTTGATTATTTGAACAAAAGACTTCTATATGAGGACAAATCTAAGCCAATGAACGATAGAAATGAATTAAACTTATTGGAACGATTAGACTTTGTTATAAATAATGATTTTAAAAAAATAACCTATACTAAAGCCTTCGAAATTTTAAAAAATTCTAAACCTAATAAAAAGAAAAAGTTTAAATACCCTATTTTAGAATGGGGAGTAGACCTACAAAGTGAACACGAACGTTTTTTAGTTGAAAAACATTTTAAAAAGCCAGTAATTATATATGATTACCCTGCAAAAATTAAAGCTTTTTATATGAGAATGAATGAAGATGGAAAAACAGTTAAGGCGATGGACATTTTATTTCCAGGGATAGGAGAAATAGTTGGAGGTTCACAAAGAGAAGAAAGATTAGATATTTTAAAGACCAGAATTAAAGATTTAAATATCGAAGAGAAAGAACTTTGGTGGTACTTAGATTTAAGGAAATACGGTACAGTAAAGCATAGTGGATTTGGCCTTGGATTAGAAAGATTAATTTTATTTGCTACTGGAATGTCTAACATTAGAGATGTTATTCCTTTTCCAAGGACACCTAAAAACGCAGAATTTTAATTCAATACCTTTCTTCGAAGTGTTTTTCGTATTTTTATTTGAATTAAATTTCAATGCTTAATCAACGTTTACAATTAAAATTATCTCAAAAGTTATCTCCTCAACAAATTCAGTTGATGAAACTGATACAATTACCTGTACTGGAACTCGAACAACGCTTATCTAGGGAAATCGAAGAAAACCCAGCATTAGAAACCGGAAAAGAAAATGAAGAAGATATTTACGAAGAATCGGAAGATTACAATGATGAAAACATAAATGATGATGAAATTAATGTAGAGGAATATTTAAGTGATGACGATGTGCCTGATTATAAGTTAAAATCAAATAATCACAGTGCAGACGATGAACAAAAAAACATTCCCTTTATATCAGGTATTAGTTTCAATGAGTTTATAAAAAATCAGCTTCAAACATTTTCTTTCAATAAATCAGATATTGAAATTGCTCATTTTCTAGTTGGCAGTATTGATCAAACAGGATACATTAGAAGAGAATTACTAGACCTAGTAGATGATTTAGCATTTACTATGGGTATTTACACTGATATTGATTCAGTTGAAAAGATTCTCAAAACAATTCATTTGCTTGATCCACCAGGTGTTGGTGCGAGAAACCTTAGAGAATGTCTAATAATACAATTGAGGAGAAAAAATCTATCTATAGCAGTAAATAATGCTATTGAAATAATAGAAAATCATTTTGACATGTTTATCAAAAAACATTATCAAAAAATTATTTTGAAACTTAATATTAGTGAAGATGATTTAAAAGGTGCCATTAAAGAAGTTGAAAAATTAAATCCGAAACCTGGAGCTGCTTTTTCAGAGTCAACTAAAATTAATTCAAGTATAATTCCGGATTTTACAATTGAAATAATTGAGAATAAGCTTAATCTTACATTAAATTCAAGAAATGCTCCTGAACTTCACGTTTCAAATGAATATAAAAATATGTTGTCTGGATATAAAGAAACAGCTAAAGCTTCTAAATCTCAAAAAGATGCGGTAATATTTATTAAACAAAAATTAGATGCTGCAAGATGGTTTATAGATGCGATTAATCAACGAAACCAAACTTTGTTATTAACTATGAAGGCCATTATGGACTTTCAAAAAGAATATTTTCTTTCAGGCGATGAAAGCAAATTAAAACCTATGATTTTAAAAGATATTGCTGAAAAAATTCAAATGGATATATCAACTATTTCAAGAGTTGCAAGTATTAAGTATGTAGATTCACCTTATGGTATTAAGTTAATTAAATCTTTTTTTTCAGAGGGTATAACAAATGATGAAGGAATTGAAGTTTCTACCATAGAAATCAAAAAGAAACTCAAAAATATTATAGAAAACGAAGATAAGTCAAAACCATTAACTGACGAACAGCTTACCAAATTAATAAATAACAAAGGTTACCCCATTGCAAGAAGAACAGTTGCTAAATATAGAGAAATGATTGGCTCTCCTGTAGCTAGACTTAGAAAAAAGCTGTAAAAACTATATATTATTTGTAGAGGTTTTGAAAAAATTCAATTTAAAATAAAGCTAATCGTTATTTATTTTGGTATAATACAGATTTAATCTCATTCTTTTATCATAATTTTCATCACTTGGACTTGGTCCAATTAAAACAGTTCCTAAGGGGTTGGTTGCAGACGATCTAGGGGTGTATTTCATTAAATTAGAATTAGAAACTTCTGTATTTAAAGAATTATTTATATCCGAACTTACAACTAATCCAAGTTTGACATTTGTGGAATCTTTTCTAATTATATTTTTTACATGTTCACTCATTTTTATTTTATACATTAAGCCTTTATTGTCTTTATCTAGTTCAATTATGCCGCCATGTATAATTTTATTTTGATTTTTTTTAGGCCCACTTGTATCATCTATCAAATAGTCCAGCAATGGTGAATTATTTTTTAGACTATACAAATAAAGTCTGGAAGGCTCAATTATTCCTCCAATGGAATTTAACATATTTTTATCAATATAGATAGATAAGCTAGCTTCATTAATTAACCATTCTTTAGATTTAATCTCCGATAAAATATCTAAACCTTCATTATTTTTAAATAATTCTATTTCTGCCATTACGCCAGAACCTCCTTTTAAGTAGACTAACTTAGGGTTGTTAATGGTATCATTAATATCCGAATAAATTGCAGCGGGATAAGGATCGTTTTTGAACGAATTTATTTTAATTCCACCCATTTTTAACAAATAACTCGACTCTTCCTCTTCAATTACATCATCTGAAGTGTCATCTTCAGTACCCTTTTTATCATATTTTTTATAATCATAAGTCAATCTTATTTCCGCTTGATCAAAGTTTAAAATCATGAGTAAAGGATCAGAAAAATCATAAGCTTTTATTACCAATCCTTTAAAAAATACTTTAAATTTTTCGTAATCAGACATATCATCAGAACCTTCTTTATCTAAAATATTTTTTTGAAAGAAATCCTTATCAAGTGAAACTCTAATTCTGGGAGAAAGTTTTTCTTTTACGTTTTCTGATTCATCTACATCAGAAGTGTTTGGATCATCTACATTGTAAAAAACTAACTCTTTGGAATTAATTGTTACTTCATCATTAAAAAGAACTTTACCTGAAAAGTTTGAAGCAATCTCATTATTTGAATAATATTTTTTATATATTTCTAAATTAGAGTTTGGCTCTAGAGAGCTTAAGTAATAATCTAGTTCGCTTATTTTAAGTTTAAACTTAGCTTGAGAATTCCCTAGTAAAGAATCTAATTCATAAATAGTTTCACCAGCATTTGGATTTATTGATTCTAAATCTTCCCCGTCTAAAATGCCATCTCCATCAGTATCAGTATTTAAAGGGTCTAATCCGTTTTGTGATTCATAAAGGTCTGATAAACCGTCCCCATCGCTGTCACTTTCAGGATCTGTACTATCAATATCATATAAATTTATAACTCCATCACCGTCACTATCTTCAATATTGGTAAAAAAAGGTATATCTAAAAAAACCTCTTTTAATGTTTCTTCTTCGTCAATTACGGCCACATTATTCTCATTTCCTTTAATTTCATCTTCTTGTTTAAAAATACCAAAAACTGGTTCAGTTGTTTCCGGAACTATTTGAGCTAAAAACGTCGCTTCACTTTTTCCGTAGATATTATCCTCTAAAACTCCTAACTGATAAGTTTGAATATTATTGGCAACATAAGGTGGAATTTTTTTCATTTTAACAAATACAGGAATTTCCTCTAAACTGGTTTTAAAAAATTCATTATTTATTAAATTAGCTCCAACATTATTATACTCTTTATTGCAAGAAGTAATAATAATCATAATGAAAAAAATAAATTTATAGTATTTCATCAATTTACTAATTGAGAATTTTGGTAGAATAGAAATTAAGATATTCTTCTTTGAAATTTTCATTAAATCCACATTTTAGTAGTGGTTTTTCTTCTTTTTCTACAAGTTTTAAAAGAGATTCATCAACTTTATCTCCTGCAAAAACAACTCCATCAGAATTTAAAATTGCATTTTTGGATAAATCTAAGTAAGTAGGGTTTTTAAATACTCTTAAAGTATCACTATTGATTTCGTCAAATTGAATTTTCTTTACAATTTCTGAATTTAAGCTTCCATCTGCTTCATTACCATAAATTGAAACAACTACTTTAGGGTTGTTTAAAATTGGTTCATCTTTATAATATTCTTTAACATAAAGTGGCAATAAAGAGGCTATCCAACCATGGACATGAATAATATCAGGAGACCAATTGAGTTTTTTTATTGTTTCTATAACCCCTTTTGCAAAAAAAATTGCCCTCTCGTCATTATCTTTATATAACTTTTTCTTTTCATTAGTTTGTAACCCTCGATTCTTGAAATATTCATCATTATCAATAAAATAAACTTGCATTCTTTCTTTAGGAATGGAAGCTACTTTAATAATTAATGGCATATCTATGTCATCAATTATTAAATTCATTCCTGAAAGCCTAATAACTTCGTGAAGTTGATGACGTCTTTCATTAATGATGCCATACTTTGGGATAAAAATCCTGGTTTGACCACCATTAGCATTAATCATTTTAGGCAAGTTATAGGATAAGGTTGAAATATCATTATTTGGAAGATATGGAATAACTTCTGAGGATACGTAAAGTATTTTTTTGCCAGTCATAAAATCCTTTCTTTAAAATGCGATTATTAAAGAATGCGAAATTACAAAAATTATGTTAGATTTAATCAATTATAACACTTATATCAAATGTTAAAATTATATTAAATGCCCTTATATTTTAAAAAAAGTATTGTTGAAGCAAAAGTAAACAGTTCCATTATATCTAAAAAAAAAATTGGGTTAGTCCCTACAATGGGTTCACTTCATAAGGGTCATATTTCTCTTATTAAAAAAGCTAAACAAAATAATGATGTGGTTTGGGTAAGTATTTTTGTTAATCCTACTCAATTTAACCTCTCCGATGATTTAACTAAGTATCCCAGAGATTTAAATAAAGACATAAAATTAATCAAAGAAATATCTAAAGACATAAATATTTTTAATCCTGAAGTAGGTGAGATGTATAATGGGACTCCAAAAATAAAAGTATATGACTTTGAAAATCTTGACAAAGAACTAGAAGGTAAATTTAGAAAAAATCACTTTAACGGAGTTGCCACTATAGTATCCAAATTGATAAGTCTATTTAAGCCGAATAACATCTATTTTGGAGAAAAAGATTTTCAACAAATAATAATTATAAAAAGGCTTATAAGTGTGGAGAGAATAAATATTACAATAGTTATTTGCCCTACAATAAGGGAAAAAAATGGATTGGCTTTGAGCTCTAGAAACAACTTACTGTCCAAATCTAACAGAACTAGATCTTCTATAATTTATAAAAGTTTAAATATTTTAAAAGAAAATTTCAAAAGTTTAAATCTAATACACAAAAAAAAAGAAATAATTGACAATATCAATAAAAAGAAAAATTTTGAAGTTGAATATCTAGAAATAGTAAATGAAAATACACTAGAAATTGATGGTAAAATCGATCCTAAAAAATCTTACCGCGCATTTATTTGTGTTAAGGCAAATGAAGTCCGATTAATTGACAACATTTTATTGAATTAATTTATCTTTGTGTGATGCAAATTGAAGTTCTAAAATCAAAAATTCACAGAGTTACTGTAACAAATTGTGATTTAAATTATATTGGAAGTATTACAATTGATGAAAACCTTATAGTCGCTTCAAATATGGTTATTGGTGAAAAGGTTCAAGTTGTTAATATTAATAATGGAGAGCGGCTGGAGACCTATATAATTAAAGGAGAGAAAAATAGTGGAGAGATAACCCTAAACGGGCCCGCTGCTAGAAAAGTTCAAAAAGGGGATGAATTAATTATAATAAGTTATGCTAGAATGAGTATTGAGGATGCTAGAAAATTCAATCCAACTTTAATTTTTCCAGATGAAAATAATTTTCTGAATTAAAAAATGAAGAAAAACTCATTAAAAAAATTAATCCCACTATTATTCGGTTTACTTCTTATTTACTATTCTTTTAACAATACATCACCAGAAAACAGAGTAGACATATTAAATTCCATTTTTAAAGCAGATTATAAATTTGTATTAATCTCCATTTTTTTTGGGATTCTCAGTCACTTGTCAAGAGCTTTTAGATGGAAATATTTATTAAAACCTTTGGGCTATAAAATCAATGTTTTAAATTCAATAATGTCTGTTTTTACTTGTTTTTTGTCTAATCTTGGATTACCTAGGTCTGGCGAGGTTTTAAGAGCTAGCATAATACATTATTATGAAAAAATACCCTTTGAAAAAAGTTTTGGAACAATTGTTACAGAAAGAATTATAGATGTTATAATTTTATCAAGCTGTATCTTTACTGGAATAACAATTTCGTCCAAACTAATAATGCCAAAATTTTCAATAAATATTAATTTATTATTTTATTTACTAATATTTATTTTTATTTCTTATTTCGTTTTTAAGTCAATTAGAAAAAAAGCGATGTTTAATAAGATTTTTGTTTTTTTTGATGGACTAAAAAAAGGAGTTTTTTCAATTTCAAAAATTGAAAATAAAGCTCTGTTTTTTACTCATACCATTTTCATTTGGGGCTCTTACTTTTTCATGTTTTATATAGTTAAATTTAGTATGTCTGAAACTTACAGCCTTGGGATTGAGCCTGTTTTTATTGCTTTTGTTGCTGGAGCTATAGCAATGTCACTAACCAATGGAGGGATAGGAGCTTATCCTTTAGCTATTGCTGCTGTTTTAAATGAATATGAAATTTCATATGAGGTTTCACTAGCTTTTGGCTGGATAGTTTGGACATCTCAGACATTAATGATAGTTGTTGTCGGTTCTTTATCCTTTGTTTTTTTGCCTATATTAAATAAAAATTCTGATTAAAATATTTTTAATAGATGTCTAATTTGAAAACAGCTTTTTTTTGTCAAAATTGTGGAACTCAATTCCCTAAATGGTTAGGACAATGCGGTTCTTGTAAAGAATGGAATACATTAGTAGAAGAAGTTATTCAAAATCCAAAAAAAAATCCTTTAGGTTTAACCAAAAGTCAATCTTCTTCCAAACCTGCTAAAATAAATGAAATTGACACCTCCAATAATCCAAGGTTAGATTTAAAAGATTTGGAACTTAACAGGGTTTTAGGTGGAGGTATTGTCCCTGGATCTCTCGTTTTAATTGGAGGAGAGCCCGGAATTGGAAAATCTACTTTACTCTTACAAATTTCTCTTCTTTTACAAAAAAACGTACTTTACGTATCTGGAGAAGAAAGTCAACAGCAAATCAAGCGAAGAGCTGATAGAATTAATTCTAATTCTGAAACATGTTTTATATTAAACGAAACTAATGTTGAAAAAATTATTCAACAAGTTAATTCCATTGTTCCTGAACTAATTATAATCGATTCTGTTCAAACTTTGCAAACCGACTCAATAGATAGTAGTCCAGGAAGTGTATCTCAAATAAAAGAATCTACTTCACATTTCTTAAAATATGCTAAAAAAACTAATATTCCAGTAATCATGGTTGGGCATATTACAAAGGATGGAGGAATTGCTGGGCCAAAGATTTTAGAGCATATGGTTGATGTAGTATTACATTTTGAAGGAGATAGAAATCATATTTATAGAATATTAAGATCAAAAAAGAACAGATTTGGTTCAACTGCTGAAATAGGCATTTATGAAATGCTAAATGATGGTTTGAGGCAAGTAGATAATCCCAGTGAGTTACTCCTATCAAATAATAAAGATTCTTTGAGTGGAAATGCGATTTCTGCAACCATTGAAGGGATTAGGCCTATAATGATCGAAATTCAAGCTTTAGTAAGCACTGCAGTCTATGGAACCCCACAAAGAAGCACCACTGGCTTTAATTCTAAAAGGCTTAATATGTTATTGGCTGTTTTGGAAAAAAAAGCAGGGTTTAATTTAGCCACAAAAGATGTTTTTTTAAATATAACAGGGGGAATAAAAATTGAAGACCCAGCGATTGATTTAGCAGTAATAGCAGCAATATTATCTAGTAATATAAATATTTCTATTCCAAAAGGAGTATGTTTTGCCGCGGAAATTGGTCTTTCTGGGGAGCTTAGAAATATTTCTAAAATTGACCAAAGAATAAACGAGGCAGAAAAACTTGGCTTTAAATTTTTGATCGTAAGTGACTCTACAAAAATCTCTAAAGTTCCTAAAAAAATAAAAATTCTAAAATATTCAAGAATTGAAGAATTAATAAAAAATTTATTTAAGGAGCAGGATTAGGAATTAATGACTGAACATTTTCAATTTCTCTCAATACTTCTTTGCTCAAATGAACATTAATACTATCAATATTTTCTTTTAATTGAGTCAGCTTGGAGGCCCCAATAATATTACTTGTAACAAAAGGACGGCTATTAACAAAAGCTAAAGATATGTGAGTAAGAGAAATTCCATGTTTATTTGCTATTTTCATATACATTTCTGTTGCATTCATTGATTGTTCACCTGCGAATCTGCTCAAATTTGGAAAAAGTTTAAGTCTACTATCTTTAGGCATTTTTCCATCTAAATATTTTCCGCTTAAAACACCAAATCCCAACGGAGAATAAGCAAGTAATCCTGTGTTTTCTCTCATGCATATTTCTGCATTTCCAATTTCAAAAAGCCTATTTAATAAAGAATACGGGTTTTGTATAGTTATCATTTTAGGTAAACTTTTTTTAGATAATTCTAAAAATTTCATAAAACCCCAAGGATTTTCATTTGAAAGACCTATATGTCTAATCTTGCCTAAATCAATTAATTTTTTTAATGAATATAAAATCTTTTCAAAATTATCTTCCCAATTATCATTATCGATGTGTTTATAGCCTCTTTGTCCAAAAGTATTAGTTAATCTTTCAGGCCAATGAAGTTGATATAAATCAATATAATCTGTTTTAAGTCTGTTAAGACTTCCATCAACAGCCTCAAATAAAGACTCTTCGCTAAATCCAGTGGTTCTAATATGTTTGGTGTAGTCTCCAGGGCCGGCAATTTTAGTTGCTAAAATAATTTTGTCTCTACTAGATTTTTTTTTCATCCAAGCGCCAATAATCTTTTCAGTATCAGCATATCTTTCAGGACTTGCAGGAACCGGATAAAGCTCAGCTGTATCAAAAAAATTAACGCCTTTATCTAAAGCATAATCCATTTGTTTTTCAGATTCTTCAATAGTATTTTGGTTGCCGAAAGTCATCGTACCAAGACAAATTTTGCTGACTTTTATATCTGTATTTGGCAAATAAGTGTATTTCATTAATTAAAATTTTAATTCAACTGCAATAGGACAGTGGTCTGAATGAACAACCTGATCTAATATATAAGAAGATTTAATATATGGTTTTAAAGCTTCACTAACCATATTGTAATCTATCCTCCAACCTTTGTTATTAGATCTAGAGTTTGCTCTATAACTCCACCAACTGTAACATTGAGGTTTTGAATTTAAATACCTAAAAGAATCTACAAATCCTGAATTTATAAATTTAGTAATCCAAAGCCTCTCTTCTGGTAAAAATCCAGATACTTTGCCGTTTCTAATTGGATCATGAATATCAATAGGCTCATGACATATATTATAGTCTCCACAAATTATTAAATTAGGAACTGTTTTTTTTAATTCCATAATATAATTATAAAATTCTTTCATATATTTAAATTTGTATCCTAACCTTTGGATATTTGTTCCAGAAGGTAAATATAAGCTCATCACAGAAAATTTTTCAAAATCTAATCTTAAATTTCTTCCCTCAAAATCCATATGGTCTATTCCAGTACCATAATTTATGGATAAGGGCTTGTGTTTAGAAAGTACCGCTACTCCACTATACCCCTTTTTTTTGGCAGAGAACCAATAATTATAATTATAACCAATTTTGTTAAATAAATCTAAATCTAATTGGTCAGTATTGGCTTTTATTTCTTGAAGACAGATAATATCAGGGTTATATTCACATAACCAATCTAAGAAACCTTTTCTGATGGCCGCTCTAATCCCATTAACATTGTAAGAATATATTTTCATTACTATTTAATCCAAGATTTAATGGAAACACTTGACTCTATTTTTTGTAATAATTCCTTAACGCTGAGTCGCTCTTGAATCATAGAATCTCTTTCTCTCAAGGTGAAAGTATTATCTTCCTTTGACTTATGGTCCACTGTAACACAAAAAGGGGTCCCTAGCGCATCTTGTCTCCTATATCTTCTGCCAATTGCATCTTTCTCATCATAACTCACAGTATGTTCAGTTTTTAGTATTTCTAGAAGATTTTTTGCAATTTCTGGTAATCCATCTTTTTTTAATAATGGTAAAATAGCAACCTTAATTGGCGCTAAAATGGTTGGTAATTTAAGTACAGTTCTAAGAGATCCGTCCTCTAATTTTTCTTCAAAAAGTGAGTTTGAAAAAACTGCTAAAAACATTCTGTCTAATCCGATTGAAGTTTCTAAAACATACGGAATATAACTTTCGTTATTTTTGGAGTCAAAATATTTTAATTTTTTGGAAGAAAATTTTTCGTGATTGGATAAATCAAAATCTGTTCTTGAATGTATTCCCTCTAACTCTTTAAATCCAAAAGGAAAATTAAATTCAATATCACAGGCAGCATCTGCATAATGAGCCAATTTCTCATGATCGTGAAATCTATAGTTTTCTTCTCCTAAACCCAATGATATATGCCATTTCATCCTTTGCTCTTTCCATTTGATATACCACTCTTTTTGAGTTCCTGGTTTTATAAAAAACTGCATCTCCATTTGCTCAAACTCCCTCATTCTAAAAATAAATTGTCTTGCAACTATCTCATTTCTAAATGCTTTTCCAATTTGAGCAATGCCAAAAGGAATTTTTAATCTACTTGATTTTTGAACATTTAAAAAATTAACAAAAATTCCTTGCGCTGTTTCAGGTCTTAAATAAAGATCCATACTACTGTCTTTAGAAGCTCCCAACTTTGTTCCAAACATTAAATTAAATTGCTTTACTTCGGTCCAATTTTTTGAGCCTGAGACTGGACAGGCTATTTCAAGGTCAACTATTATGTTTTTTAAGCCAACTAAATCCTCTTTTTCTAAAGCATCAGAAAAATTAGATTGTATTGATTCGATCTTATTTTTGTATTCAACAACTCTTCTATTTGTTTTTAAAAATTGATCTTGATCGAATTTGTCCCCAAATCTTTTTTCCGCTTTAAAAATTTCTTTGTCAATCTTGGATTCAATTTTAGAGATGTAATCCTCAATTAAGACATCTGCTCTATATCTTTTTTTTGAGTCCTTATTGTCAATTAATGGATCGTTAAAAGCGTCTACATGTCCAGAAGCTTTCCAAATTTTGGGATGCATTAAAATTGAGGAATCAATTCCAACAATATTATCGTTCAACTGAACCATAGCTTTCCACCAATAATCTTTAATATTATTTTTGAGCTCAGTTCCGTTTTGACCATAATCATAGACAGCACTTAACCCATCATAAATTTCACTAGATTGGAATACAAAACCATACTCTTTAGCATGTGATATAACTTTTTTAAATTTTTCTTCAGATGTCATAATAGCAAAAATAGTAGTTATATTTTAATATATTCTATTTATATTATATTAATGGAAATAGCTTAAAATAATTGTTAATTTGCGTAAAGTTCTGAATGTTTTATGAATTACATTAAAAATATTTTATTAGGCTTTTTTCTTCTTTTTTTAACTCAATGTGCAATTAGAGGAATTCCTGATGGTGGGCCAAAGGATGAAAGTCCTCCTGTTTTAATTAATGCCTTTCCTAAAGAAAATTCTATTAATTTTGATGAAAAAAGAATACGTTTATTCTTTAATGAGTATATTAAATTAGATGATTTTAGAAAACAATTAGTTGTTTCTCCCCCCATTGATAAAAGTTTATATACCATTTCTCCTCAGTCAGGTGCTTCAAAGTATATACAAATTGATATTAATGATGTTTTACCAAAAAACACTACTTATGTATTCAACTTTGGACAAAGTGTAGTCGATAATAATGAAAGAAATGTTTTGCCTTTTTTTAAATATGTTTTTTCTACTGGAAATTATATTGATTCGTTAAAAATTTCAGGAAATATCAAAAGTGCATTTAAAAGAAATGCTGATGAATTTATAAGCACCCTTCTTTATGTTGTGGATGAAAATTATTCCGATTCCATAATATACAATTCTCTTCCAACTTATGTTGGAAGTACCCTTGACAGCACTTATTTTGAAATAAGTAATTTAAAAAAAGGGAAATATCTTTTGATAGCATTAAATGATTTAAATAGTAATTACAAGTTTGACCCCAATAGTGAAGAGATAGGATTTTTAAAAGATTTCATTGAAATTCCAACTGAAAAAAAACTTGATATTGATATTTTTAAAGAAAAAATTGATTTCAAAAGCTCTAGACCTTTTGTTGAAACAAATAATAAAATAAGTTTTGGTTTTAGAGGAGATTATAAGAACGTTGAAATAGAATTAACTGACAGTTTTACAAATGATTTTAAATCATTTGTAACAAAAAATAAAGAAACTGACACCCTAAATTATTGGTTTAGTAATATAAAATATGATTCATTACGTTTTATAGTAAAAAGTAATTATAAAAAAGATTTATATACTGTTAGATTTAAAGAAAAAGAAAAGGATTCTTTGATAATAAGTTCTTCTAAAAATGGTGTAATAAACTTAAATGATCAATTTAAACTTTACAGTAATATTCCTATTTCTAATGTCAACAACGATTTGATTTCTTTGAAAAATAAGGATTCCTTATCTATTCCTTTTGAAACTAAAATTGACGGTAACAATTTAGATGTAATTTTTGATTTTGAAATGCTCCCAAATGACAAGTATAAATTAGCATTACTTCCAAATGCATTAAATGATTTTTTAGGGTCTACAAATGATACTTTAAAATTTGATTTCTCAACAAAAAGTCGATCTGATTATGGAACTATCAAGCTTAGGGTTCAAAACAAAAAAAGCTATCCAATTATTGTTCAATTGACCGATTCAGATGAAACAATTTTAAGAGAAAAAATACTAAATTCTTCTTTTGATCCATGCATCTTTGAAAATTTAGATCCGGGGAAATATTATTTAAAAGCGATAATTGATGAAAATGATAACAAAAAATGGGATCCCGGAGTATTTTTAGGTAGACAAAGTCCTGAAAAAACATTTCATTTTGAAGAAGAAATTACTGTTAGAGCAAACTGGATTTTGGAAGAAAAATTAATTATAAAATAATTTAAGAAATAGCTTCGTACTTATTTTTTTAATTGGGCCATAACCAATTCTCTATTCATTCTTGCAATATTATCTAATGAGATTCCTTTAGGGCATTCTACTTGACAAGCTCCTGTATTTGTACAATTCCCAAAACCTTCCTCATCCATTTGCTTAACCATATTTATTACCCTATCGCTAGCCTCAACCTCTCCTTGGGGTAATAAAGCAAATTGGGAAACCTTAGCAGAAACAAATAACATGGCGCTTGAATTTTTACAAGTAGCCACACAAGCCCCACATCCAATACAAGTGGCAGCGTCAAATGCTTTATCAGCATTAGCTTTTTCTATAGGAATGGAATTTGCATCTTGAGTGTTTCCTGATGTATTCACTGAAATAAAACCTCCTGCATGTTGAATTCTGTCAAAAGCTGTTCTATCAACGACTAAGTCTTTTATAACTGGGAAAGTTTTGGCTCTAAAAGGCTCAATATAAATAGTATCTCCATCCTTAAATTTTCTCATATGCAACTGACAAGTAGTTACGTATCGATCAGGTCCATGTGCTTCTCCATTTATAAACATAGAACAAGAACCACATATTCCTTCTCTACAATCATGATCAAAAGCAAC
>CESU01225943.1_pt1 | contig 14893 bp, 14 predicted proteins | sample 531141 | NCBI WGS metagenome assembly CESU01 (sample SAMEA2621401, study PRJEB7988) | marine metagenome | isolation source: saline water (ENVO:00002010), including
GGGGTTTTAGCCCTTATGGTGGCTCAGCGAATAGCCATGGGTCATGTGCTAGCCATAGAGCCCGAAAGAGAAGCTTTCTTAATCGCGGAGCAGAACTTCATCAATTCGGAGTTTAAAAATCGTTTGGTAGCGGTGAATGAGCCGCTACAGAAAATAGTGACTTCCTCCAAGTTCGATATGATTATAAGTAATCCTCCTTACTTTATAGATTCTACTAAAAAAGCACATCCGTCTGCTTCTAGAGCAAGACATACGGTAGCTCTTACTTTTTCAGAAATAATAGAGTTTGGCTTTCATCATCTTACAGAATCGGGAAGATTAAATGTCGTTCTTCCTGTGAATGAGGCTAAGATTTTCGAAGAGGAAGCGTTGCAACGCGGCTTTTATAAATCCAGAGAACTCCTCGTTTCTTCATTTGAAGGCTCTGTAGTTAAGAGAAAGTGCACAGAATATGCGTTAGAAAAAGGAGCGTTTGTGGAAGAGCAGTTACACATTAGAGACAGGGAGGGCAACGTTTACTCAGAAGAGTATAGAGCGCTTACTAAGGAATACCACACTCGCTTTTAATTTCTCAAATCATTTTTTTATAAAGTCCAGCGCTAGTATTTTTCAAGCTTAGATCGACACACTTATTATGAAAGTAATGAAGATTTTAGTTTAAAGTCTGCTCAATAAGTCAGCAGGAAAAGACTGAACATAAAAATGACTGATATAATCAGCCATTCTTGAGTATTTTTCAGGTTAGTTTTAAGCGCCTAGAATGTGCTTAAGCTCACTTATTTGACTTTCCCATAGTGCTTTAGACTCTTCCATTTCGTCTGCCTCAGCAAAATCTGTAACGATGATAGCTCTCTCGTTAGTCATGGCATCTATCTTTATTCTAAGTTCGAAATAAGTTTTCAGTCCTTCTTTTGCATCACTTAACCACTGAAACTTTACGAATTCATCTCTTTTTTTAGTGAGTAGTTTAGCTTGTTCTTGAGATCCTTCCCATAAGAATGTAAAGACATCAGACTTGATATTAACATCATCTGAAAACCATTCCGATAGGCCACTAGGTGTGGATAGGCAGTTGTATATAATTTTCGGTGAAGCATTCACTAAAAACTCCATCTCATATTTTTCCTTCTCCATTGAATTTGCTTTTTTAGCCGGCGCGCAAAATACGTAAATTATCTGGATTGAATGTGCTAAAGAAACCTAATATTATTTAGGCTTGGTCCATAGAGAATTCACGAATTGTGATTTTTTGGAGCTTTTAGAAATATTTGTTTAAAATAACTCAGATAGAAAGCGTCATTTTTGGGCTCAATACTATGCAAATTAGAATTTAATATTATCTTTGCCGCCCGATTTGGACTGAACCGGAAGTATGGCGAGGTAGCTCAGCTGGTTAGAGCGCAGCATTCATAATGCTGAGGCCGCGAGTTCAAGTCTCGCTCTCGCTACAGTGCGAAAAGCCCCATTAAATGGGGCTTTTTTGTGTCTTGTCGCTTTGATTCTAGAGGGCATTCCTATTCCAACTCGCTAAGATTCGTTAGAATCCTCTCAGCTATCATTTGAAGGATACGCTTATTATATTCAGAAGGAAGCTTATAATATTCGTGTGCTTCTGCATATTTCATCATTCCTAAGATCATTCCACAGTAAATAGTTCTGAGTCGCTGGTTTTTATTCAGGCTTACCTGTACGAACTTTTTTCTTTTTTCTGCTGAGTTTTCTAAAAACGAACGACCAGTTTTATTAATAAAGCTTTTGAAAACGAGAATTATTAACGGGTGTTGAAGTTTAATGATAGGTCTTATTGTGCTATTCTGAAACCTCTCTGCCTGCGTGAGTTTGGTTTCGAGTATTTTTTCTGGCAATAGGGGTCTTAAGCTTTCTAGTTGCTGATCTCTTTCATTAATCATATGGTGAAACTACTTTAATTTGTTCACCAAGTTGTCTCTTGACCTATACCTTGTAAAGCTCTTATTTTTTTGGTGCAGGAGTTAGCGGAGATTCCAAAGTGTTACTCTCAGGATTTGCAGCCTTCCCAAAAACTTGCTGGAGTAATGTTCCCTCATTTCTAAAGCGCTCTTTTAAATAATAGCCTTCTTTACCGCAGTTCATCTTAAACTTAGAATAAATAGACACCTTAGTATCTGGATGTATTTTCAGCATAAAATAAAGCAGAGAATCTTTGGGGAGATTAGCCTCTAAGGAGGCTATAGAATCTGCCATACTTTCCACGTTCATGCTCTTTTCCGTAAAGGATAAGGAACCCAAAGAGTCTATTTTGAAAAACGAAAGAGAATTTAAAACCTCGTCCTTAGACGAGGTTTTGTTGTCTGATTTTTTTTCTTCAGAGGTGCTGTAACAACTGAATAAGAGCACTGAGCAAAGAGCAAATGCAATGATTTTCATTACTTCGTTAGTAAATCATCCATCGTTTCTATGGCTACACTGTGGTAATTAGGTCTAGCTTTCTTGTAAATCTCTCTAGCTAAAGCTATTCTTCCAGTCTCTTTGAATGCTTTGTAAAGAGGAGTAAGGAATTTTCTTCTTCCTACAGAAACTAAGAATTTATCGGCTCTATTAAATGAAGCCTCATAGTCTCTATAAATACTCTGCTCTAACCATTCGAACAGCACTTCGTTATTTCCAATGTTCGTGATGTCAAAAGCCGCATCTAACTTCGTCATAAACGGAGCTTTTAATGCTTCAGGGAGTTGGCTTAAGAATCTTACTTTCTCTTGGTATTTCCATTCTCCCCATGGGATAGTAGAAACAGTAGAATCATCAGTCATAGAAGCCGCTAAGGCATCCACCTTAGTCATCTTATCTGAGTCTATTTTAGGCATATTGGCAGGAAGTCCTTTTCCATAAATCCACGCCTGTATATCGAGCTCTTTAGCTTCCTCTTTAGAAAGTAGGTTCGCCATTAAGTAATCGATGAATCGCTCTGTATCCATCACCTGAAAAGAATGCGCAGTGAAGTAGTCCTTTAAGAATTTATCGAATCTCTCTCTACCTAGTTTCTCTTCCATTAGACGTAAGAAAAAATATCCTTTGTCATAGGCTATGGCAGTCATTCCATCATCAGGACTTCTTCCTGCTAAGCTTAATTTAAGCTCTGTATCTTCAGGGTTATCTCCACTTAGAATTTCCTCGTTTTCAGATATAAGTCCCTGTTGAGAGAGAAGTGCCAGCATCTCAGAATACTCTCTTCCGTAGACAGCCTCCATAATTCTCATTTCGAAGTAAACCGTGAATCCTTCATTCAACCAGAAATCATTCCAAGTAGAATTGGTTACCAAGTTTCCGCTCCAGCTATGCGCTAGCTCATGGGCTATAAGAGAAGTTAACGATCTGTCACCAGCTATAATAGTAGGCGTAGCAAAAGTCAATCTAGGATTCTCCATCCCACCAAAAGGGAAGGCTGCAGGAAGTACGATTACATCATACTGATCCCAGACATATTTACCGTAAAGTTTTTCAGCTTCTACCAGCATTTCATCCATCTCTTGGAATTCATAATGAGCAGCTTCTATCATGTCTGGTACAGCGTATACACCAGTTCTGTCTCCTATAGCTCTATATTCCACATCTCCCACGGCCAAAGCCAATAAGTAACTAGGAATAGGCTGGTCCATTTTAAACGTATACACACCAGTATCATTTTTCTCTGTGGGATTCTCAGCACTCATTAGCGCTAGCAAATCTTTTCTCACTTTTACAGTAGCATTATACGTGTATCTAACTCCAGGACTATCCATACAAGGAATCCATGTTCTAGCTAGTATTGCTTGACTCTGAGAGAACAAGAATGGCTTTTCACCATCTACCCATAGCAGCGCTCCAGCGTCTGGGCTGGTTTTATAAGCTACGGTAACCTGCTTGGTCTCAGCAGAAATAGGAATAGTCAGTGCGCGACCTAACAAAGGGTTGTCTTCTCCTAACTCGAATGCCGATTCTTTTCCGTCTACAGTTATTTTATAATCCGTTAAATCTTTCACATCAAAGATTACTTTCTTGGCGTCATCCGCATTGGTCAAATCGAAGGTAGCAGTAGCCGTAATGATTCTAGTTTTGAAGTCTACTTCTGCGTCCCATGATAAATGCTTCACACGACTTTCATTCGGTGCAGAGTGCGAGTGATGATCTTTCACTAGTTTGTTCATAGCTATTCTTTTTTGGATATTGGTTTTATCTTCTTTTTTATCAGACACTGAACAATGGCTGAATACCAGCACTATAGCACATAATGCTGCCAATAGAGAATTCGATGTTTTCATAAGCTTATTTCGATAATTTAAAGTGTGCAATTTAGTGATTACTCTTGCTTGATTTTAATCGTTCCTTTTCTAGACTCTAGATAGACTGCAGGTCTACTAAGTTCTTATACACGCCATCTTTAGTTAAAAGCTCAGCATGGGTTCCTTGTTCAGCTATTCCTCCATCTTTTATTACGAGTATTCTATTGGCCTTTTGTATAGTGCTAAGTCGGTGGGCTATTACTAGAGAAGTTCTGTTCTGCATTAGGTTATTAATGGCATCCTGAACTAATTTTTCACTCTCAGTGTCCAGTGCAGATGTAGCTTCATCTAAGATAAGAATAGGAGGGTTTTTGTACACTGCCCGCGCTATAGAGAGGCGCTGTTTCTGACCGCCAGAAAGCCTGCTTCCAGATTCACCCACGTTGGCGTTCGTCTCACCGTCCATGTCTTTAACGAACTCCTGCGAATTGGATATTTCTAATGCCTTTTTAAGCTTGACTTCGTCTATATCTTGGTGGCCTAAGGCTACATTTTTTCTCACCGAATCATTAAAGAGGATAGAGTCCTGAGTGACTATTCCCATAGCCGCTCTTACGCTTTTAGTCTTTAATGATTTTATAGGTTTGCCGTCTATAAGGATTTCCCCTTCTGTTACCTCATAGAATCTAGCCAGTAGATTAGCCAGTGTTGATTTCCCGCCTCCGCTTGGGCCTACTAGTGCTATGGTTTCTCCCTTCTTTATGGTAAGATTTAACCCCTGAATGAATTTTTCTGTACCATAAGAAAAGCCCACGTTTTTAAATTCTATTTGATCACTAAACGTATTCATTTCAGTAGCATCGGGTGAATCTTTAAGGTGGTCTATAGAATCCGTTATTTCTCTAATTCTATCTAAAGAGGCTGCTCCCTTATTTAGCTTGAAAAATGAATTGCTAAGCTCTTTGGCAGGTTGAAGGATTTGACTAAATAGGACCAGGTAGCTAATAAAGAACTTGCCATCCAGTGCATTGGAATCGTCTAGTACGATACTTCCGCCTATGTAGAGCACCACTGCGATTACGAGAAAAGAGAGTGTTTCACTAAAAGGAGAGGAAAGGTACTCCCGCTGGTAAAGCTTCTTCATGAGCTTGGTGAATATACCGTTGGTCTCGTCAAATTTCTCTTTGAAAGCGTCTTCAGCGTTAAACGCTTTAATGATTCTCGTTCCCGAAAGAGTTTCCTCTATGACGCTTACGACTTCTCCTAGTCTTACTTTACTCTTCTTGGCCGCTCCTTTTACAGATTTGGCTACTCTAGAGATGAAAAATCCGCTGATAGGGAGGAAAATGAAAGCGAAAAGAGTAAGCTCCATATTCATCCAAAACAGCATGGAGATATATAGTATCATAAGAATAGGAGACTTTAACAGCCCGTTAAGTACTCCAACCGTGGAAATTTCTACTTCATTGATGTCATTGGTTATTCTAGAAATCAAGTCTCCTTTTTTCTCTTCAGAAAAAAAGGAGAGCGGAAGAGAAATAATAGTATCGTACATCTCCTTTCGTAAATCCTTTATCACATAGGCCCTGAGAGTGCCTACATTCATTAAAGAAAGGTAAAGCACGGCATTCTTAATGAGCGTATTAGCTACGATGAACAGGCACACATATACGAGTGTTTGTAGCGGTCCTACTTCTAAAAGAAATGTAGTGAAGTGGTGGTTAAATACCGCCATCCAATAATCTCCAGAGAAATGATCCAGTTTAGTAGGAAGTGGCTGAATTTCTTTACTCTGCTCGAATAAAATAGTAAGGAAAGGAACGACTGCTAGAAAAGTAAAAATAGACAGCACTGCGAAAATGATAATGTAGAACACATTGAGAATAACTTTCCCTTTGTAGTTTCTAAGTAGATGCAGTATGTCTTTTATGTTTTTCATTTATTTGATCTCAGGCAGGTATCCAGTATAGTTGTGTGGAGTGATTTTTTTCAACTCTTCTTTTACTTTTTCCGTTATATCTAGCTCGTTTATGAACTCTATCAAGCTAGCCTGAGTTATTTTATCATTCCTTCTTGTTAGGTCTTTAAGAGCCTCGTATGGTTTAGGGAAATGCTCTCTTCTCAAAATATTTTGGATAGCTTCTGCGCATACAGCCCAGTTATTATCTAAATCCCGTTCTAAAGATGCTTTATTTAGTAATAGCTTGTCCATTCCTTTTAACGTAGAAGTGTAAGCTATTAGCATGTGGCCTAAAGGAACACCTACATTCCTAAGAACGGTGCTGTCTGTAAGATCTCTCTGTAAACGAGAGATTGGAAGTTTGGCGCTAAGGTGCTCTAGTATAGCATTGGCCAGTCCTAGGTTTCCTTCAGAGTTCTCGAAGTCTATAGGGTTTACTTTATGAGGCATAGCGCTAGATCCTACTTCACCCTCTTTTATTTTCTGCTTGAAGTAGTCCATGCTTACATAAGTCCATACATCTCTGTTAAAGTCTATAAGAATGGTGTTTATCCTTTTCATGCAGTCAAATAAAGCAGCTAAATTATCATAATGCTCAATCTGGGTAGTGGTTTGTGATCTAGTCAATCCCAGGTTGTTCTCCACGAAATCATTTGCCCATTCTACCCACGGAGTGTCAGGAAAGGTTACTTTATGGGCGTTTAGGTTCCCTGTGGCTCCGCCAAACTTGGCCGAGAAAGGAAGTTCTTTTAACTGAGCTACTTGAAGCTGTAATCTCTCTGAGAATACGTAGATTTCTTTTCCTAAGGTAGTAGGAGAGGCTGGCTGACCATGAGTTTTAGCAAGCATGGGTATATGCATCCATTCGGTAGCCTTTGCATTTAATGCCTTTACTATATCTGCAAGAAGTGGAATCACTGTATCGCCTATTCCTTCCATTAGACTGAGCGGAATAGCTGTATTATTTATATCTTGAGAAGTAAGCCCGAAATGCACAAACTCTCTTACTGCTTCAAGGCCGAGATCATCTACACGTTTTTTTAAAAAGTACTCAACTGCCTTTACATCGTGATTGGTAGTACGCTCCGTGGTTTTCACTTCTTCTGCATCGGCTAAAGAGAAATCAGTAACCGCATTTCTAAGAGAAATCTTAGACTCATCAGAGAGTTCGGGAAATTGCTTTAAGCCTGTCTCAGACAGTTTGATAAAATACTCAACCTCGATGTGTATTCGGTACTTAATTAGCGCATATTCAGAGAAATAATAGCTTAGACTTGAAGTTTTACTTTGATATCTTCCGTCTACAGGAGTTGTGGCTGTGAGTGGAGTTAAATCCATGGATGTGTTTCTAAAAATTTCGAAGATACAAATCTATGATTTCTAATGGTTTTCAGCAGTGTATTTGGTTAACTACCGTTAACAATTATCTTAAAGTTTCCCACTCAATTGAATTTATCTGTTTTCTCATGTAAGAAAACATCCTTCGATTTTTTGGCGTGAAATTGAATATTTAAGATTACCTCTTCTACACCTTGTTCGAATAGTGCTGTTTGGATAGCGAGAATTAAGTTTTGTAACGCCTCAAGACTTCCTTCCACAACCGTAGAAAAAGGAGTGACTTTATAGCGCAGGCCAGAAGACTGAATAACGGCTATAGCAGTATCTATATGTGCATAGGCAGATTCAGTATTGATGGGAATTACCTGAATAGAAAGATTCTGAATGTTCATATGGCAAATGAACTAAATACACCGGAATATCTAGCTACCTTCTAAGCTTTCTTTGAGTTGATCAAGGTATCTAGAATATTCGTCTAATGTTTTGGATTTTCTTAGCTTTTTAATGATTCTGGTTTCATCTATTAGCCAGCCATGCTCAAGATATTCCCAATAACTTCCCATTTTTTGGATGATTTGTTTTTCTCCTTTGAGCTTCACGGTAAAATCATCTAGAAGCGTATCGTGGTATTTAAAGAATACTTCTACTGCATCCTCGGGATACTCCTCTGTATCTTCTTTTATCATCTGCGCCAGAAACGGGTCTGCTAAAATCCCACGTCCTATCATCCAGTGACCTAAGGAAGGAAATCTGCGTTTCAACGCTTTGTAGGTTCCCACAGAGGTTATGTCACCATTGTAATACATCTTATGCCTGGTGGAATCTAAACTGTGCTGAAACGAATCTAAATCTACTCCTCCTTTATACAACTGTTTCCCTATTCGGGCATGAATGGCCAAGTTCTTTAATGGAAATTTATCTAGAATAGGCAATACCTCTAAAATTTCTTGTGCATTGTGGTATCCCATTCTCATTTTCATAGAGACGGTGATGTCTGTCTCTGCGTGAACCCGTTCCAGTATATGTTTTATCCTCTGGGGCTCGGCGATAAGACCTGAGCCCATAGAGCGGTTTACCACCATAGGATACGGACAGCCTAAATTCCAGTTGAGTTCCTTATAGCCATATTGCTGTATGAATTTTACTACGTAAATAAATTCATCGGCATTATTGGTCATTATCTGAGGGATAACCTCTAACGTATTATTATTTTTAGGGAGTATATCTGTCGCATAATTAGGCTTTATAACTAACTTTCCGTCTAATCGAATATATGGCGAGTAAAACGTATCTATTCCTCCAAAATAATGGTGAAAAGCATTCCTGAACCTAAAATCAGTAAAGCCTTGAAGAGGAGAGGAGAGTAGGGTAATAGACATTGAGGTGCGAAAATCGGGGTTTTTATACATTGATCATTTCCAAACTCAATTTTTTTTCCTGGTTCTACTTGCAACTTTTATAGAAAAACATTCGTCTTCAGAGCGAAACCTTTAAATTAAATCATGAAAAATAAAATATTGATGCCCTATTTGTTATTTGCTATTTGTTTTATTATCAATTCTTCATTGATTTCACAGACTTGCTTGCCTGATGGAATTACATTCTACTCCCAGACTGATGTCGCTAATTTCTCTCTTAACTACCCAGACTGTAATTCTATAGAGGGAAATGTGAAAATTCAAGGAAATATAGATTTCACAGGGTTAGAACAGATTACTACCATAGAAGGGGGTATTATTTGTAACGAATGTTCGGGGTTCGAAAACTTTCAGGGGTTAAATAACCTCACGTCATTGGGATTCTTGTCTTGGGATGAGGGTGCTAATTTTAGCTTTTCGGGTTTAGAGTCTCTTGTTCATGTCGGTGAAAGTATATCTCTTGACGAAGCTAGCTTTGATAGTTTCGCTGGAATGAGCGCCTTAGAGACAGTAGGAGGAGACTTCACAATCAGTGAATGTATATTTGATGCTTTTAATGGTCCTGTGCTTCTAGAGAGTATAGGCGGCAGCCTAATTCTACAAGAGACTTCGGACCTTACGTCTATTAACTCATTATCAAACTTAATTTCTATAGGAGATGGATTAGTGATTGACGAGAATGATGATTTAGTAGCTATTATGGGATTAAGCCAGGTAAGTTCTTTGGGTGGTGAGTTGCATGTTACAGATAACCCTGTTTTAGCTTCATTATCTGGGTTAGATATGATTACATCTATTGGCGGGGATCTCTTTATAGAAGAGTGTCATTTGTTGGAAAACCTCAATGGATTAGATAATATTATCTCTATGGCTGGTGCTATCTCTATCTCAGAAAATGACAATATCACAGACATATTAGGAATAGCTCAAATTAACTCTGAGAGTATTACAGAGCTTCAGATAAACCTTTGTCCTCAACTTTCCTTTTGTTCGGTAGCAAGCGTTTGTGGATTTCTTAATATCAGTACAGAGTTTTCCTTATTTGGAGAGAATCTAGCGGACTGTAATACACCAGATGAAATTTTGGCCAATTGCGGGTTGAACTCAATTACAGAGGAAGACAATGCAGTCTTTTCTTTAATGACTAACCAAGTTATCAATGAATTGGTGATCCAATCTAATAAAAAACATGCGTTTATAATTTTGGATTCTATGGGTAGAGTCGTTAGAGAGTTCGCTCATACAGGAACACCAATAGATGTTTCGGTGCTTTCTGCAGGATCTTATTTCATTCGCGCGGAGGGTATTGAAGGAAAAGCTTTAAGATTTCAGAAAATGTAAAAACTAGTGGTAGTTACCGCTCAGTTTTACAAACAGAATTATAGAGAAAAAACCCCTTGATAATTGCAAGGGTTTTTATTTTGTAATGGTTTATGGCGGTAGGATGAATTTATTCTTTACTAAGCCAATCCCTCTTAATTTTTTTCATTCGTCTTTTATTCTTGCCTAAATCGCTATACCCTATTCTAGATGCAGATCTAAAGTGGATAAGTTTGGCTTTCGGGTCAATTAAAAACTCTACATCGTCAATAAAAATGCCAAGCTTAGTTATGAACTCATAATGGTAATAATTAGATTCTTGTTTAACTAACATAGCGTAATCATAACTAGCAATCAACCTTTCTAGTTTTGTAGCGGCTTGTTTAGTGTCAACTGTAAAACGAATGGGGTCCACTTTCTTTCTTGAGTTGTCATCTTGTGTGCAGACACAGTTAGGAGATTTAGGGCAAGGTTTTAATTTTTCCACAGGCGATTTGTTTAGGTAGAAAGGAACAATTAAAAATGGCCAAATAGTCAGTAAGCCAATAAGGGAAAGTTTCATTTAGAAATAGGGGAGTTATTGAAATTGGATTCTGTGAGTTTAATTTTAAGGGTTAAGCTAATTTCCGGTTTACTTGGTTGTGTGTTGGTCTGTGATATTAATTGTTTGAAGTCAATTTTAATAAGTAGTTTCCATTGAAACTAACTTCAAAGACCCATTTCCTTTCCTCGGGAGATCATAAAGTCCATAGCAGCATCTTTCTCGTTAGGGATTTTTCCGCTCAGGATGGCGTCTTTTATTTCTTTTTTGAGTTCACCGATTGCTTTACAAGGCTTAATTTTAAAAGTCTTCATAATCATTTCTCCAGTCACAGGCGGCTGAAAATTTCTTAATCTATCTCTTTCCTCTAGTTGTACTAACTTGATTTCTACTAAGTCGTAGTTTTTCAAGTATTTCTTCACCTTTGTCTCATTCTTAGAGGTGATGTCGGCTTTGCATAGCTTCATTAAATCATCAATGTCATCTCCAGCATCTACAAGCAATCTTCTAAGGGCAGAATCCGAAATCTCCTCCTTGGTAAGGGCGATGGGGCGGAGGTGCAGCAGAACTAACTTTTGAACGTACTTCATTTTCTGATTCAGCGGGAGCTTTAATTTCTTGAAAATCTCAGGAACCATTCGCGCTCCTAAGTCTTCATGCCCATGAAAAGTCCATCCGTGGTCCTTGTGAAATCTTTTCGTAGGAGGTTTGGCTATATCATGCAGAATAGCAGACCATCTTAGCCACAAGTCGTCTGTGTTTTCACACAGGTTATCTAGTACTTGAATAGTGTGAAAGAAATTATCCTTATGGCCCTGTCCGTTTTTATATTCTACGCCTCTCAGCGCAGCCATTTCTGGAAATATATAATCTAATAGTCCAGTAGAGTTTAATAATTTAAACCCTCTAGAAGGCACCTTAGAAAGGATAATTTTATTCAACTCATCAGCGATTCTCTCTTTGGTGATAATGTCTATTCTCTCCGAATTATCCTTAATACTAGAGAATGAGCTTTCTTCTATCTCAAAATCGAGCTGCGTAGCAAAACGAATAGCTCTCATCATTCTCAATGGATCATCACAATAAGTGGTATCTGGGTCTAGAGGAGTTCTAATGATTTTATTCTCTAAATCTTCTAATCCATTAAAAGGATCTATAAGCTCACCGAAATTTTCTTTATTCAGCGAAATAGCCAATGCGTTAATTGTAAAATCTCTTCTTTTTTGATCTTCTTTTATCGTTCCGGATTGCACTACTGGGTTTCTGCTGTCTTTAGAGTAACTCTCACTTCTAGCGCCTACGAACTCAAGTTCTAAATCACCCGTTTTAAAGGCGGCTGTGCCATAAGTTTTAAAAAGAGTTACCTTTTTGACATTTAGGGCTTTGGCGGTGTCCTGAGCCAGTTCCATTCCGTTTCCTTCGGTGACTATATCTATGTCTTTGGAGTCTCTTTTTAGTAAGATGTCTCTCACAAAACCACCTATAACATAAGCTTTCGCGCCTTTTTTATCAGCTATTCTTCCACAAGTGGAGAATACTTTATGTGTTATATGTTCCTTTAAATTCATGAGCTACGAAGGACAAATTTACTGTGGAAATACGGATATGTACTTTTGAAAGTAGATTGAGTGGATTAAGAATTTCTTTTCTCCAAGAATGCTTCCACATTATTAAAGATTCGATCGCCTATATCTTCTTGGTTAGATTTAATAAATTCACTTCCAGTCACTTTTTCAAACAGTTCTATGTATCTAGAGGTAATTAATTGAACAAATTCTTCAGGTATAGCTGGCATAGATTGTCCGTCTTTTCCCATAAAGTTGTTTTCCATTAACCACTCTCTAACGAATTCTTTACTGAGTTGCTTTTGGGGTTCATTGTTCGCTTGTCTCTCGGCATAACCATCAGCATAGAAATAACGGGAAGAATCAGGAGTGTGAATCTCATCCATCAGGGTAAGGGTTCCATTTCTCATACCGAACTCATATTTCGTATCTACTAGAATTAATTCCTTTTCTGCGGCTATTTGAGTTCCTTTTTCAAATAAAGCTCTGGTGTATACTTCTAACTGATTGAATGTTTCTTTATCTACTATTCCTTGCGCTATTATTTCTTCTTTAGAAATATCTTCGTCATGTCCTTCTTCAGCTTTAGTAGCCGGTGTTACAATGGGTTCAGGGAATTTATCATGCTCTTTCATTCCTTCTGGCATAGTTACCCCGCAGATAATCCTTTCGCCAGCGTTATATAGTCTCCAAGCATGGCCCGTTAAATAGCCTCTAATCACCATCTCTAACATGATAGGCTCACATCGATAACCAATAGCCACGTTAGGGTCTGGAGTGTCAATAAGCCAGTTAGGAACGATGCATTCTGTAGCCTTAAGAAACTTGGTAGCTACTTGATTTAGCACCTGGCCTTTAAATGGAATAGCAGCTGGTAATATGTGGTCAAAAGCTGAAATTCTATCTGATGCCACCATCACTAGTAAGTCATCTTCTAAAAAATATACATCCCTTACTTTTCCATTGTATACCTTCTCTTGTCCGGTGAAATTGAAATTTGTTTCTTTGATTCCCATTTAGTCTACTCTTTTTAAATAAATGAAGGAAGTGTCGGTTCTAGAGAACGTCTGTATCCAGTTCATTTTATCGTCTTTAAATTTCTTTATGAATAATGTGTCCACATTTTCTTCTAGGACAGAATTATTATTAATAACTAGCTTTTCTCTGTACTCATCCCAATACCACGTACCTGTTTTTGAACTTTTCGTAAACCCAGAGGTTACTCTTACGGTAAAGTCTTTCTTAAATTCATAAGTCGTGCTTTTTGCTCTTTTATTCAGTTCAGTTTTTTCAGTTTTATTAAAAACGTTAAGGCTATGATCGAATTTAATGACCCGCCACTTTCCTACGAGTTTCTCAGGAATGTTTGCATTGCAATACCCAAACAACAGAATCAGGAGAAGGAGTTTAATCAGTTTCAAATGCCTCTATGATTTTCTTTACTAGTCTATGTCTAATGACGTCTGTGGCAGTTAATCGAACAACTGATATTCCTTCTACGTCTGATAATCTTTCTAAACCTTCTATGAGACCAGATTTTTGATGTCTTGGTAAATCTACTTGGGTGACATCTCCAGTAATAATGAATTTAGCATGTTTTCCCATTCTGGTTAAAAACATTTTCATCTGCTGGACAGTGGTGTTCTGTGCTTCATCTAAAATAACGAATGCATTATCCAAAGTTCGCCCTCTCATAAATGCCAGAGGAGCTACTTCTATAGTTCCGTTTTCTATGTACTCTTCTAATTTCTCATGATGGATCATATCTCTCAGTCCATCATAAAGGGGCATCATATATGGGTCTAGTTTTTCTTTCATGTCTCCAGGAAGAAACCCAAGATTTTCTCCAGCCTCTACAGCGGGTCTTGTAAGTATTATTCTCCTAACTTCCTTCTTTTTTAATGCTCTTACGGCCAGCGCGACAGCCGTGTATGTCTTCCCTGTTCCAGCAGGACCCACGGCAAAAAGCATATCGTCTTTTTCAGAACGAGAAACCATTAATCGCTGATTTTTTGTACGAGGTTTTACTCTTATGCCGCTATTTCCATAAACGATAACAGCATCACTTCCCGTGTCTTTGTTGTCTTCGTCATGAGGAGATTGGGGGCCTAATATTCGTTCAATATCATTTTCCGTGAGTTGATTGTACTTTTCTATGTGCGCAAGAATGGTAGATATTTTTGAATTAAATACATCCAAGTCCGTTTGATCCCCAAAAGCTTTAAGGCTATTTCCTCTAGCGACTAATTTCAATTTAGGAAAACTTTGTCTGATAATCTTAAGCTTAGCTCCTCTAATTCCAAGTAAAACAGTGGGTTCAGGAAGGTTTATTATTATTTCTAATTCGTGCAATTTTTACTATTCTTGTTAAAAGATGAATGTGCAAAATAAGCCAAGATTAAGCGGTTTTTAGCTGTTTTAGTAAGCTATTTTTGAAACCTTAATGAACAAGTCATTTTTATGGCCATAATCACTCTAATTTCAGACTTAGGAAAAGAAGACCATTATCTGGC
>CESU01019230.1_pt1 | contig 14877 bp, 18 predicted proteins | sample 531141 | NCBI WGS metagenome assembly CESU01 (sample SAMEA2621401, study PRJEB7988) | marine metagenome | isolation source: saline water (ENVO:00002010), including
ATCAGCTGGATCATTTTGGCAGATTCGATGTCTTCCACCGTGGCCGTGCCAACGTAACCGCTACGATTGCCCGCAGGCAACTTCGCTCCATCAGTGCGACATTCCAACGTGCCACCCAATCCGGTTACCAATTGTTTCAGGGCAAATGCCGCTTCAACTGAAACCAAGTCACCAATCAGGCCAGCAACCTTTTTTCCAGCCATAGCCGATGCTGCTTTTTCAAGCGCTTCAGGCCATGTGGCTGGACGCAGCTTCCCAGCTTCGCGGATGTAGGGTTGGTCCAACCTTTGACGGCTCAGACCATCCCATACAAAGCGTGATTTATCAGCCAGCCATTCTTCATTCACACCATCATGATTACGCGGCAAAAAACGCATTACTTCACGACCTTTAGTATCAACACGGATGTTGGATCCAAGCGCATCCATCACATCGATTGAATCTGTCTTGCTCAGTTCCCAAGGCCGCGCCGTAAAGGCATAAGGCTTGGACACCAATGCCCCAACAGGACACAAATCAATAATATTGCCTTGTAGATTGCTATCCAAAGTTTGTCCCAAATAGCTCGTAATTTCAGAGTCTTCACCACGACCTGTCTGACCCATTTGAGTGATTCCAGCCACTTCCGAGGTGAACCTCACGCAGCGTGTGCAAGAGATGCAGCGTGTCATATGGGTTTCGACCAATGGGCCAAGATCCAAATCTTCAGTCGCACGTTTAGGTTCTCTGAACCGGCTGAAATCTACGCCATAAGCCATCGCTTGATCTTGTAGGTCACATTCCCCACCCTGATCACAGATTGGGCAATCTAACGGGTGGTTGATGAGTAGAAATTCCATCACACCCTCACGGGCTTTTTTGACCATTGGAGAATTGGTTTTCACAACCGGCAATTGTCCCTCAGGACCCGGGCGCAAATCGCGCACCTGCATGGCACAGGAGGCAGCGGGTTTGGGCGGGCCACCAACCACTTCAACCAAACACATCCGGCAATTACCCGCGATGGTCAGTCGTTCGTGATAACAAAACCGTGGCACCTCAACCCCAACCTGTTCACAGGCCTGGATCAGCGTCATTGCGCCTTCTACTTCGATCTCTTGATCGTCGATGATGATTTTACGCAGGTCAGACATATTTACTTCGCTTTCAGCAATTTTCCGATTGTGGAGCCTGTCTGAATTTCAGCAAGCCCCACGGTACAATAGGTCGCGGGCTGGTCGGGTAAAGCCCCATTGGTGGTCAAACGAACTTGAGCAAGGCCCAAAACCCTGTCTTTTTCGTCAGCATCGTTAATAAACTCTTTAATTTCAGAGCCGTCATAGCCCAAAGCCAGTGCTTTGCTTTCGAGAGACTTCAAAAAGATGAAGGCCTCAATAAACCGAGCCGATATCGCGGGGCAGGAAGTGCGAATTGCATCAGCCATGCTAATCGCAATCAGACCGTCGATAATCTCAACTTCCTGATCTAAGCCCTCATTCGCCATGCCCTGCGACGGCAGCAGAAAGACGACAAAAAGCAAAGCTTTAGTTGATGCCACTGCGCGGGCACAATATGAGTTAGCCAAAATCATCTCTTACTCCGCCGCAAACCCGCATCGCGGCTTGCGCTTATGAACGATCCGTTCTTCGATGTCGCTTCTAAAATGCCGGATCAAACCTTGGATCGGCCAAGCCGCTGCATCGCCAAGGGCACAGATTGTGTGGCCTTCAACTTGTTTGGTCACATCAAGCAGCATGTCAATTTCTTCCGGATTCGCATCGCCTGTCACCAAACGCTCCATCACCCGCATCATCCAGCCAGTGCCTTCACGGCACGGTGTACATTGGCCACAACTTTCGTGCTTGTAAAACTTCGCCAAGCGCCAAATGGCTTTGACCACATCAGTTGATTGATCCATCACAATCACAGCAGCAGTGCCGAGGCCCGAGCGTTGCGCGCGCAACCAGTCAAAATCCATAATCGCATCTTTTCGCATCACAGATCCAGGCAACATTGGAACCGATGACCCACCCGGGATGACAGCTTTCAGATTGTCCCAGCCACCACGAATGCCGCCACAATGTTTGTCGATCAACTCATCAAAGGTGATCGACATTTCTTCTTCAACCACACAGGGGTGATTCACATGGCCAGAAATTGCAAATAATTTAGTGCCGGTATTGTTTGGACGCCCAAACCCAGAGAACCAATCGCCACCGCGCCGTAAGATCGTGGGCACAACGGCGATAGATTCCACATTGTTCACAGTGGTGGGGCAACCATACAATCCAGCACCCGCTGGGAACGGCGGTTTCATCCGAGGCATACCTTTTTTTCCTTCGAGGCTTTCCAGCAATGCTGTCTCTTCGCCACAAATATAGGCGCCTGCCCCGTGGTGCAGGTAAATGTCAAAATTCCAACCCGATTTGGCGGCATTCTTACCAACCAAACCGGCAGCATAGGCTTCATCAATCGCCGACTGAAGCGCTTCACGTTCCCGAATATACTCACCACGAATATAAATGTAACAGGCATTCGCATTCATCGCGAAGGAGGCAACCAAACAGCCTTCAATCAAAGTATGCGGATCATGGCGCATAATCTCGCGGTCTTTGCAGGTGCCAGGCTCTGATTCATCAGCGTTGATAACAAGATATGACGGGCGACCGTCGCTTTCCTTTGGCATAAAAGACCATTTCAAACCGGTTGGAAAGCCAGCGCCACCGCGCCCGCGCAGACCGGATTTCTTCATCTCATCGATGATCCATTCTCGACCCTTTTTAATAAGAGCTGCCGTACCATCCCACTGTCCCCGCGCCTTTGCGCCTTTTAAGGTGCGCTCATGCATCCCATAAAGATTTGTAAAGATACGATCTCGATCTTTCAACATGTCATTTAGCCTTTATCTGCATCGCGGCGCGTGCGCCAGATTTGAAAAGTCACCACTAGTGACCAAACCATTGCGGCCATCACGGCCAGATCTAACAATAGCATATAACGATTAGACAGATTCAACTCCACTGCCGCCCATTGCATACCCAGCCAGGCCAACATGGATCCCGCAATAACAAGGCCCGCAGTGCGGCCCTTCTTTGCTTGAATATGATCGTGTTGCGTGGACATTTTGTGTTAGATCCTTTGTCGTTTCATCTGCACCATTTCAGCGGTTACATTGTTTATGCGTCTTTTTTAACCGGTTTGGCTTTAGGTTTGACCTTCGGTTTGGTCGCTTTGCCAAGCCAAGGGGTTAATAATGGCACTTCGGTACCGTCAATCCGCTTGACTGTGTCGCCCAAGTCTACCGCCAATTGGACAGACGCATTATGGGCGGCTTTCCCAACATCATAGTCTTTCAAGCTGGTCAAACCGCCCGCAGGCTCAGCGGCATAGCGGCCAATTTGTGATCCCGGAGTTGGCACTTTTCCAGCTGCTAGATCATCAATCACCGCAGCAAATTTCTCAGCAGTGAGATCCTCATAGTAGTCCTTGCCAATCTGCACCATTGGCGCGTTGGCACAAGCACCAAGGCACTCGACCTCTTCCCAACTGAACATCCCATTTTCAGAGATGGCATGCGGTTTGGTGGAAATTTTATTTTGGCAGACCAAAATTAAATCTTCCGCGCCACAGATCATACAGGTTGTGGTGCCACAGATTTGGAAATGCGCCACTTGGCCTACTGGCTGAAGCTGAAACATGAAGTAGAAAGTCGCAACTTCCAAAACCCTAATATGCGCCATGCCAAGCATATCAGCGACGACTTCTAAAGCCGGACGAGACAACCAGCCCTCTTGCTCCTGAGCACGCCACAAGAGCGGGATCACGGCGCTGGCCTGACGGCCTTCTGGAAATTTTGTCATCTGCGCTTCGGCCCAGATCTGATTGGCGGGCGTAAAGACAAAAGACGTGGGTTGATCTGCATTTAGACGACGAAGCATATGTGCCCCCTATAATTTAAGCGTTCAAAGAAGCACAAAGGATTTCAGATTTAACAGTGGTAAAAATCATCTGTCGATCTCGCCAAACACGACATCCATCGTGCCAATGATTGCGGCCACATCTGCGAGCTGATGGCCCTTGCAAAGGTGATCCATCGCCTGCAGGTGCAAGAACCCCGGTGCTCGAATTTTGGTGCGGTAGGGTTTATTGGAGCCATCTGCCACAAGATAAACACCGAATTCGCCTTTGGGCGCTTCAACGGATGCATAAACCTCGCCAGCGGGTACATGAAAGCCCTCAGTATAGAGCTTAAAGTGATGAATCAGCGCTTCCATGGACTGCTTCATTTCACCACGTTTGGGCGGGCTCAACTTGCCACGGGTAATCACATCGCCCGGAGTTTCGCGCAGCTTGCCGATACATTGCTTGATAATGGACACAGATTGGCGCATCTCTTCCATCCGGCACAGGTAACGATCATAGCAATCGCCGTTTTTACCAACGGGAATTTGGAACTCGAACTCATTGTAGCATTCGTAGGGCTGTGAACGGCGCAGATCCCAAGCAAAGCCCGAGCCCCGGACCATGACACCGCTGAAGCCAAACTTCTGAATATCATCTTCAGTGACAAAACCAATATCGGCGTTGCGCTGTTTGAAAATCCGATTTTCAGTCAAGATGGTGTCAATATCGTTCAAAACAGCTGGGAAAGTATGCGCCCACTCTTCGATATCATCCACCAAACGGTCTGGCAGATCTTGGTGGACCCCACCCGGACGGAAATATGCCGCGTGCAGTCGTGCGCCACAGGCCCGCTCATAAAAAATCATCAGCTTTTCACGCTCTTCGAAGCCCCAGGTTAACGGCGTCATCGCGCCAACATCCATAGCCTGAGTGGTCACATTCAACAGATGGTTAAGCACTCGGCCAATTTCTGAATACAACACCCGGATCAGGCTTGCGCGCCGTGGGACCGCAGTCCCTGTTAGCTTTTCGATGGCCAGACACCAAGCGTGCTCTTGGTTCATTGGTGCCACATAATCTAATCTATCAAAGTAAGGCAAATTTTGTAGATAAGTCCGGCTTTCCATCAGCTTTTCGGTGCCACGGTGCAAAAGGCCAATATGGGGATCACAGCGTTCTACAATCTCACCATCCAGCTCCAGTACTAATCTCAGTACACCATGTGCCGCAGGATGTTGTGGACCGAAGTTAATGTTAAAGTTACGAATTTTTTGTTCACCAGTCAAAACATCATCAAAATTGGAGCCGTCCATTACGCACCACCTTTTTGGCCACAGATGTGGCCGTTAATAATTAGTTTGATCACACCAAACCTACAAGGTTTTGAAACATTTTGAGATAAAATCTTAAGTTGTTCTTCTTGGCTGCCAACACATGACTCTCTTCGATGATCATCTAAATAGCGATATAGTTCATACATACCCACTATAGAAGATCCTGAACATATCAAAATGATGAGATCAGACATACGCTAGCCCTCAGCCAAAACTGTTTTTTCATCACCAGGAAGTACATATTTTGCACCCTCCCAAGGTGACATGAAGTCGAATTGCCTATATTCTTGAACCAGTGATACTGGTTCATAAACCACCCGCTTCTCGGCTTCGTCATACCGCAGCTCAGTGTAACCCGTAGTCGGAAAATCTTTACGCAGCGGATGACCGCGAAACCCATAATCTGTCAACAAACGGCGCAAATCAGGATGGCCAGAAAATAAAATGCCAAACATATCGAACACCTCACGCTCGAACCAATTGGCCGATGGATGTACTTCGATGATAGACGCTACCATATCCTCTTCACGCACAGACATGCGCAAGCGTACCCTATGGTTTTGGTACATACTCAAGAGATGGTAGACTACTTCGAACCGTTTTTCACGGCCCGGATAATCCACAGCCGTAATATCAACCAAGCTTGAAAAACGACAACTTCGATCCGATTTTAGAAACTCAACTAGCCCCAGGATATTAGAAGGGGCCACATCGACATTCAACTCAGCGAAGTTTACGTCATAAGCCAATATACAATTGGGCCTCTTTGCCGCGATTAATGCGCCCAATTCCTGCATAGCCTTGGTCATTGTAAAACTTTCTTAATATCAGAAGATGAGCCTAATTTAGACATAGCTTGCGGCAGCAAACCGACCCACAAGAACTTTCGCTGTTCGACCACCAGATCGTCAAGCCAAGATAGAAGCATATCTGAGCAGCGGCTCAACACTTCAACCGTCTCAAACCTTCCAGCATTATTTACAGATGGGACTGAACCAAGTTGATTAATCATGGGTTTACCTCACAATAGTCCCGGTTCTACGGATTTTGCGTTGAAGCTGCAAAATACCGTAAAGAAGCGCTTCAGCCGTTGGTGGGCAACCAGGCACATAGACATCAACAGGGACAATACGATCACAACCGCGCACGACAGAGTAGCTGTAGTGGTAATAGCCGCCTCCGTTAGCACAGGACCCCATAGAAATCACATAACGCGGCTCTGGCATTTGATCGTAGACCTTGCGCAGCGCAGGTGCCATTTTGTTGGTCAAAGTCCCCGCTACGATCATCAAATCTGACTGCCGAGGGCTGGCACGCGGAGCAGTCCCAAAACGTTCGAGGTCGTAGCGTGGGGTTGATGCGTGCATCATCTCTACAGCACAACAAGCTAAACCGAATGTCATCCAATGCAGACTACCAGTGCGAGCCCAGTTGATGATGTCTTCTGTTGACGTCACCAAAAAACCTTTATCCTGCAACTCACGATTAAGATTCTGTGCAACCTCTTCGTGGTCGTCACCAGCGGTATTTTCACCTGCCATTACTCCCATTCCAAAGCCCCCTTCTTCCATTCGTAAGCGAATCCAATTGTCAGCACAGCTAGAAACACCATCATCGACCAAAACCCTAACATACTGATATCTTTAAAAGCGACTGCCCAAGGGAATAGAAAAGCAATCTCAAGATCAAAAATAATGAATAAAATTGCAACCAAATAAAAGCGAACATCAAATTTCATCCGCGCATCGTCAAATGCATTAAAACCACACTCATAAGCTGATACTTTTTCGGGGTCTGGGTTGCGAACAGCAAGCACAGCTGCCGCTAAAAGCAGCACAACTCCCAATCCAATCGCCACAGCAAGGAGCATCAAAATAGGTAGGTAATCCTGCGCAATATTTTCCAAGCGGGCTCCTTATCTGCGCCACCCTCGGCACATCTAAAGCAAGGTAGTACGCCTAGCGCTCAAAAGGGTCAACGCCCCGATTGCGCAATCCGGCCTGTTGTTTATAAAATTCCCGCAACCTCATCGGGACTAGGCAGCAAAGGAGAAGCAGATTTGTCAAAGAAGGCTGCAATGCCCTACGTTGCTTCAAAGCTTTCCCACTGTAAAATAAGAGCTGATATGGTCATTTCAATTACCTTTGTGTCAATCTTTGGACCTAAGGCGCAGGTTAACGCTTTTGCCGCACCAACAGCACCAGGTGCACAACTTAAATCCGGGTCGACTCCTGCCGCAACAGTAGTACTAAGTTGCTCCTCAGGCACAACATAAGCCAACAAACCAAACCGTTCCGCCTCCACTGCCGTAAACATTCGCGATGACATAGACACCTGCCGCGCCAAGGCTTCACCCATACGCATAATTACACAAAGGCTTGTCGTGGCCAGAATCAGACCCAATTATGGGCTCCATAAGCCCTATTAAAGCTCCCTCAACTCCAACAGCCACATCACAGATCGATGCCAAACCCACCTCCGAAGGCATTGCAATGAATGTCATCAATCACTGCTTGCGGCAAAGTATTCCAAGCATAAAGCATCATTGCCAAAGCACGCGCAGCCATGGCACGCGAGCTAGCGTCAGCCATTATTTGTGCCTGCATCCACTTCAAATCACCGCCCGCACAAAAGCTTTTTCCTCTAGCCAGCAGAACCACGACCCGCACATCGCTTTGACGAAGCTCTGCAGCCATTGCAGTCAGGTCCACTATCATTTTGTCAGACATTACATTGTATTTTTCAGGACGATTCAGCCAAACGGTACACAGACCACGTGCATCCGTCTGGCTTTGGAGTGTATCAAAATGTATGTATCAACGTCCTACAATCTTGCGCGCTAGTTGTGCCATATTAGCCAAAGCAGTGCGGTCAGGGTTTCCTAATATATCATAACCCATTTCTATTAAATGGTCATAGACCTTTTCTGTATCCACATTGCCCTTGGCACCCGGCGCATAGGGACAACCACCAAGCCCAGCAATTGAGGCATCAAAGATTCTCAATCCATAATCTAACGAAACATCAATATTGGCTAAGGCCTGCCCAGCAGTATCATGATAATGACCAGCCAAAATTTTGGTTGGCACAACTTGCACCACCGCTTCTAGCATTTTCTCTACATGCTCGGGTTGTGCAGTGCCAATGGTGTCACCTAAGGACACCTCATCGCAGCCTGCAATGTACAACATCTCAGCCAAGCGCGCGACCTCAGAAGAATCAACAGCGCCATCATAGGGGCATTCGGTTACGCAGGATATATAGCCACGCAAAGCTACTCTAGTAGAAGTATTGTGCTTAAGCTCTGCAATCAAGGCTTTGACACGTTCACAGGCTCCAGCCAAAGAAATATTTGTATTTGCCCTGTTAAAACCCTCAGTAGCAGCAATAAACACGCAAATACCTTGGACAGGCGTCTGTAAAGCATCTTGCAAGCCCCGTTTATTCGGAGCTAATGCGTACAGCTTGGCAACATTTGGCATAATACCAGTTACAACCTTGGTGCTATCAGCCATTTGTGGCACCCACTTTGGGCTGACAAAACTGGCACATTCAATCCGTGGAAGGCCCGCACGGGCTAAACCCTCGACCAGCTTAACTTTATCAGCTATAGAAATGAAAACTGACTCATTTTGTAGGCCATCACGAGGGCCAACTTCAAAAATTTCGACAATTTTAGACATTAATTAGCCTCAGAAAGCGGCACTATCACCGCCATAACTTGCCCCGCATCCACCTGCATGTTTTCTGTCACAGTGATTTGTTGCACCTGTCCCACATCGGCCGCCCGCAAAGTATGTTGCATTTTCATAGCCTCAAGTACAACTATAGGATCACCCTGAGCTACTTCTTGGCCCAAACTTACAAACACCTGCTTGACCAAACCTGGCATGGGCGCGGTAATGGCCCCATCACTTTTTACGGAAGCAGTATGGTCTAATGGATCAGGACAATCAAACACTCGCATTTCTGCGGTAAACAAATACGCTTTGCGCGCCGCAAAGACTGTAGCTATCTGACGCTCTCCTACAACACGCCAGCCTTGTTCAACAAAATGCAATGACACAATCGTACCATCCACCTCAACTGAGGCTCGCACACCTTTCAAGCTTACATGGATTAGTTTTGTCTCATCTTGGCAAAGTAAGACCACCTGTTGCCGCGATGGTGTAAAAATACTAAAGCCCTGAAACTCTAGTTCTTGCGCTAGAGTGGATAGCTCCATCGATACAAGTGCCGCCAAAGCCCATTCTTGCGAGCTTGGGGGCGTAACTTCAATCATGGCCGGCAAGTCACGGCCAATAAGGCCAATATCAAATTTTCCAACTATAAATTCAGGATGTTGCAATAGCGAAATTAAAAAATCACGGTTAGTTTTTACACCAGCTATTTGTGTCAACTTCAGTCCGCGCAGTAGCCGCTGCAAAGCCGTTGCACGATCAGGGCCCGTAGCTATCAACTTTGCAATCATCGGATCATAAAATGGGCTGACTAAATCACCAGTTTGAACACCAGTTTCAACCCGCAAGCCTGGACCAAAGATCAGGTGATGCAAAGTCCCAATAGAGGGTAAGAATTCTACTTGGGGATCTTCCGCATATAATCTCACCTCGACAGAATGCCCTTGAAACACAATCTCAGATTGAGTCTTCGGAAGTTTCTCACCAGAGGCAACGCGCAACTGCCAAGCCACTAGATCCAGACCTAAAATTTCCTCAGTGACGGGATGTTCAACTTGCAACCTTGTATTCATTTCCATGAAATAGAAACTATCTACGTTCAAAGGTCCACTACCATCGACGATGAATTCGATAGTGCCTGCACTACTGTACCCAATCGTTTCAGCAGCCCGCACTGCCGCACTGCCCATCGCAGCCCGCACCGCATTAGGCATGTATGGGGCGGGTGCCTCCTCCACTATCTTTTGGTGCCGGCGTTGCAACGAGCAGTCACGTTCATAAAGATGAATACAAGACTGACCATCGCCAAACACTTGGATTTCAATGTGACGGGCGTTGGGAATAAACTTCTCAATCAAAACCCGACCATTGCCAAAGGCGCTTCGACCTTCGGATTGTGCGGCAGTCAAATATACTTCAAAGTCACTCGCCTGCTCGACTAAGCGCATGCCCTTGCCACCACCGCCAGCAACCGCTTTGATCAAAACTGGATAGCCAATCTCTTCGGCCGCCTGTCGCAGCACATTCAATGATTGATCAGCTTTATGATACCCTGGTACAACTGGAATTTTTGCGTTTTGCATCAATAATTTAGCATTATCTTTTAGGCCCATCGCTCGAATGGCAGACGGAGGCGGTCCAACCCATATCAGACCAGCGTCCAGCACTGCTTGGGCAAAATCTGGATCTTCAGACAAAAATCCATAGCCAGGATGAATTGCATCCGCTCCATGCTCTTGCCCTGCGGCAATGATATCCGCCCCGCGCAAATAGCTTTCTTCAGGAGTATTACCGCCCAAATGAAAAACATCATCACAGGCTAAAACATGGGTGGCCCGTGCATCCGCAGCTGAAGCAATTGCCAGGGTTTCAATGCCCATCACCGAGGCAGTGCGGGCGATGCGGCAAGCTATCTCACCTCTGTTGGCAATTAGAAGTTTACGGATCATCACAGCTCACTTTCCGCGCGGTAGCTACGATAGCGCCGACGAAATATGAAATTAGGGCGATCGCCCTCAAACATATAAAAACATACCACCACAGTCACCAAAGCGTTGATGAGATCATAATATTGTCCAGGGCTGATCACATTAGTACCATAGCCCGTGGCCTGACTAAAAAAGCGAATGAGGAAGATTATCGGCAAAAATAATGCAACTAAATAGGCTAAACGGTTGCGAACCACCAAACCTGCCCCAGCTGAAAATAATAATAAACCATAAACCAGACGTAGTAAGGATGCGCTGCTACCCAGCACAATTTCCAATCCGCCCACGCAGACAAACCAAAGGCAGATCAGCCAAATTACAGGGGAAAAACAGCCCTTTACGTGGCTGCGCACCTGCGCCTCACTCGGGTAAACCCAATGGCGGCCAAAGCTGTCAGGCTGGGTCATAACAGTATCACATTCGCTATTCATCATTACATCCTAAAGACGCCAAATTTTGTTTCTGCAATCGGCGCGTTTAACGCAGCACGCAGCGACAATGCCAAGACCTTACGACTGTCACGTGGATCGATCACACCGTCATCCCAAAGCCGCGCACTAGCATAGAGAGGGTCAGATTGAACCTGGAACATATCCAATGTTGGCTGCTTAAATGCCGCCTCTGCCTCGGAACTCCAGCTGTCTCCAGCGCGCTCAATGGCATCCCGTTTGACGGTGGCTAAAACACCAGCCGCCTGTGGTCCGCCCATAACCGCAGTGCGTGAGGTCGGCCAAGTCCACAAAAACCGCGGCTGAAATGCCCGGCCGGCCATCCCATAATTGCCCGCTCCATAGCTGCCACCAACAATCATTGTAATCTTAGGAACTGCAGTACACGCCACCGCGGTCACCATTTTAGCACCATGGCGCGCAATGCCCTCGTTCTCGTACTTTTGTCCCACCATAAATCCAGTTATATTTTGCAAAAAAACCAATGGTGTTTTTCTTTGGCTACACAACTCAATAAAATGCGCCCCTTTTTGGGCTGCTTCAGAGAACAGCACACCATTGTTGGCCACTATCCCCACTGGGATGCCTTCAATATGGGCAAATCCTGTCACTAATGTCGTCCCAAACCGAGCCTTAAATTCATCAAACTTGCCACCATCCACAACCCGTAAAATAACCTCACGTATATCATAAGGAGTAGTAAGGTCTGCAGGTACAACATCGAACAGATCGTCCATGCCAGACATAGGCGCCACCCCCGTAAAAGAGGGCTGAGGCAGCACCGGTTGCAAATGCCGCAAAGCTTCCCGCGCCAAAGCTAAAGCATGCGCATCATCTTCCGCTAAATAATCTGCCACGCCAGACAGGCGAGTGTGCACATCGCCACCGCCCAAATCTTCCGCTGTAACAATCTCACCAGTGGCTGCCTTGACCAATGGAGGGCCCGCTAAGAATATGGTACCCTGCTCTTTTACTATGATCGATACATCAGCCATTGCAGGAACGTATGCCCCACCCGCCGTACAAGAGCCCATCACCACAGCAATCTGGGCAATGCCCATGGCTGACATTTGGGCTTGATTATAGAAAATTCGACCAAAATGGTCCCTATCTGGAAAAACTTCGTCTTGATTGGATAAGTTGGCCCCACCACTGTCCACCAAAGAAACAACAGGCAGCTTACAATCTTGTGCAATTTCTTGAGCCCGAAGGTGTTTTTTTACGGTCAGAGGGTAATATGTCCCCCCTTTAACCGTAGCATCATTACAAATTACCATAACATCGCGGCCATGCACCTGCCCAATGCCTACAATCAGACCCGCGCAAGGGGACGCATCATTATACATACCGTGCGCAGCCGTGGCGCCAATTTCCAAAAATGAACTTCCAGGGTCCAACAAATTGGACACACGGTCACGCGGAAGCATCTTGCCCCGACCTTCGTGCCGAGCTCGTGATTTTTTACCACCACCCTGAGCGGCTACAAAGGCCGCCTGTCGCACACGCTCAAGAGCTGCAAGATGAACGTCGCGAGGATTAGGTGGCATTGGATCACTCATTTTAGCAGCTCCTAATTTTTCACTACGCAATATTCAGCCGTAGACCGACCTTCCAAACAGGCCGCATATTCCCCTGTCAGACCTGCAAGTTCAGTAATTTGGCAGCCTAACTGTTTGGCCACCACTGAGGGATTGTCCGTTGAATCCTCCCCAGCTTGGCATTTTTGGGATACATAATTGATCCAACCACTTAAAATTTTAGTAAGATCTTCCGCAGATTTTAAAGTGATCGCGTCTGTCACATCAGACTGCAATAGCCGCATACTACCAGTCCACTCCACCCGCTGGAGTTCCAAACAGGAAACATGAGCCTCAGAGCCAACCTCATCTCCCAAACAAGGTGCAAAAATAAGCGCCAAACATTGGTTCCAAGTTGTGTTATCCCCCATATTCTCCAGACAGGCCATTGAGTTTATATGCCCTTGCGGCAGTGCACTTTGGGCCTGTGCTACCCCACCAAATATACAAAAGATTAAGGTGATTAAAAATTTATTCATAACATTTTTCCCATTAATTCACGGCCAACCAACATGCGACGGATCTCACTAGTGCCTGCACCAATCTCCATCAATTTTGCATCCCTAAACAATCTCGCTACAGGTGCATCATTCAAAAAGCCTGCACCCCCCAAAGCTTGCACCGCTTGATGTGCTTGCTTCATTGCTTCTTCACTGGCGTAAAGACAACACGCAGCGGCGTCCTGGCGGGTCACTTCGCCACGATCACAGGCCTTGGCCACCTCATAGACGTATGCGCGCGCTGAATTCATCGCCGTATACATGTCAGCAATCTTGCCCTGCATGAGTTGAAAGTTTCCAATTGGTTGTCCAAATTGTTTGCGCTCCGCCACATAAGGCATCACCTCATCCAAACAGGCAGCCATAATGCCAAGACCAATTCCAGCCAAGACCACACGCTCATAATCAAGTCCAGACATCAAAACCTTGGCCCCAGCCCCCTCCTGTAGCAGCACGTTTTCAAATGGAACTTCTACATTTTCGAAAATCAACTCAGCCGTATTTGAGCCACGCATGCCCAACTTGTCAAAATGCGCACTGGTAGAAAACCCAACCATGTCGCGCTCAATTAAAAACGCAGTCAGGCCGCGCGACCCCGCATCAGGATTTGTTTTGGCATAAACCACCACAACATCCGCATCAGGACCGTTGGTGATCCAAAACTTATTACCATTAAGAAGATAGTAGCCATTGCGCTTTTCTGCGCGCAAACTCATCGAAATAACATCAGAGCCAGCACCAGCCTCGCTCATGGCCAATGCGCCCACATGATCACCAGAAACAAGTTTAGGTAAATATTTTTGTTTTTGCTCTGCAGTACCGTTCAATTGAATCTGATTCACGCAAAGATTAGAATGGGCGCCATAAGACAGGCTTACGCTAGCCGAGGCCCGCGCTATCTCTTCAATCACAACTGTGTGGGCTAAGTAGCCAAGGCCAACGCCACCAAACTCCTCTTCAACCGTGACACCTAAAACACCGATATCACCCATAGACTTCCAAAGATGTGCTGGAAAGTCATTACTGCGATCCAGTTCGCCAGCAAGTGGTTTGATCTGGTCCTGCGCAAAGCGATGCACATGCTCTTGAAGTGCATGGATATCCTCACCTAGGTCAAAACGCATTGAAGCTGTGAACATAGTAAATCCCTTTATTGAACGCTTGTTCAATTCTTGCAAATTTAAAGACTATTGTCTAGGCTCAGAGCGCGGCCGCTGCCGATAGCCCTAGCCCAGCTCGTTTATATCAAACACCAGCGCCACTTCCTCGCTGATAATTCGAGCTACCATAGAGCAATCTTCGAGTGAGAAGGTCAGGGGCAAACGCATATCCATAATACCTTGCAACACACGGTCGCTTGCGGGCATCGGCGTACTGGGCGCATAGGTCCAGCTGTCGTATCGGCTGGTAAAGCCGACTGGATCAAAGGCACCAAACCATTTGAATTCAACCCCACGGATCAAACAC